>Ga0114998_10003103_pt1 | contig 12423 bp, 4 predicted proteins | sample ArcticOcean_MG_C_5_FD_87044 | JGI IMG/M metagenome (GOLD analysis project Ga0114998, IMG submission 87044) | Marine microbial communities from western Arctic Ocean - ArcticOcean_MG_CB4_138 | ecosystem: Environmental > Aquatic > Marine > Oceanic | place: Arctic Ocean: Canada Basin | collected...
AAGACACAATCTTATACATACGGGCGAGAAGCCGTTCAAATGCAGAGTGTGTGATAAAACGTTTAATCGACAAGGCACTTTGACTTTGCACTCTAGAACTCACAGGCTCGTCACTCCGTTCATGTGTGGCACGTGCAATACAGCGTGTACGAGTGCCAGCAATTTGGCAAGACATCTTCGCACGCATACTGGCGAGAAGCCGTTCAAATGCAGAGAGTGTGATAAAGCGTTTACGCAACAAGGCAATTTGACTCGACACATGAGCATCCATACTGGCGAGAAACCGTATCAATGTCACGTTTGCGAGAAAGCGTTTGCGCAATTCGGTGATTTGGTTACACACGTGCGCGTTCATACCGGCATCGAGCCATTCAAGTGCGATTGCGGGAAAGCATACAAAGCTCACAGTGGTTTAGCCTATCACAAGCGCACTCTAAAACATTAAAGTTTAACATCGTCGATGTTTTATTATTACTCTATTACATTCGACGTTCTCTTCTTTATTAGTTTCTTTTTCTGCTTCTTTTGACTCTTTATTATTGTTCGAGATTTTCAAATATTCCGTTAAAAACTGTACGCGCGCAACAAAAATGACCTCTACAAGCGATCAAAAATCACTCAGCGTAGCCGAAAAGGTACACTCAACGCATTCGCGCGCTCCAATCGTCGTCATAACTCGTTCATTTCTCTCTTCTTCTTCTTCTTCTTCTTCCTTTTGCGTTTTCGGATTTCCAAAAACGACATCATATGATTTCGTTTTTCCCCTCTGTTTTTACGAACAGTCCATGTTTACGACTCGATCGATTAAGATTTTGAACCCGCGAGCACTCCATTCACCTCTCTCTCTCTCTCACACACACACACACACGAAACGAAACTACGTTCGTTTGTTCGTTAGGCATCGTTAGCGGTGAAGCAGTATGCAGAGAAAAGACAGAAAATGCTCGAAAACGCGAGAGCGATGAAACTGAACAGGAACGAAAAACAGAACGAAATTGCGAAAATTGAACGGACGAGAGAACGCGTGAAACGCGAGAGGTTATTACGAGCGATTAAGGAGAAAGATGAGCGATTGAACGAGAGAAAATATTTGCAGGAGAGGGAGATGAAGAGGGGCGAGGCGAGCCATGGGAGAGCGGAAGAGTGCGCGATGTGGAGTCCGTCTAGGCAGAGGCGAGAGAGCGAGAGATACGCGAAAGCGGTAGGCGGTGGTTCTTCGGCGTTGATGGTTAGTAATGATAGCGCGGCGGCGGTAGGAAGAGATGAGGTGAATAGAAAGTCGCCGCCGAAATCACCGAACGATGATGTGTTTTATGATGCGAACGAGAGTTTGCCGAAGGTTTCTGAGCGAGTTTCAATCGTCGAGAAGGCGTCGACGTCTACGGCGTCGATGAAGATTTCGAGAGCAGGTGAGGATGAGGAAGACGATGATTTGAAGACGAGTTTAATGAGGAAGAAGACGAAGTCGTTGTCGTTGCAGACAAATAATAACAACAATAACAACAACAAAATCAGTGGTACGCCTACATCTAATGGTTCTAGTAAAGTAGTAGTGCGCCGTCCACTATCGACTTCGACTGTTTCAAACCCGCCCGGGAAGAATTTTGGTATACAGTTGATAACTACTAAGGAAGCGAAGAAATCTCTCGACTCTCCAACGCCTTCTGCTGCTCGGTTTAATAATACAATGGTGAACGCAAAGACTGGTGAAATCAAATCGCTTCGTCCGCCTTCATTTTTAGCCTCGCAAAATAGAAAAACGACGACGACAGTAAAGGGTTCTTCTTCATCATCATCCGCTTTTAATAGCAGTCTTCTTACGGCCAAGAAGAAGAATATAACAAAAACATTAACAACAAAACAACCGCGAGAAAATATTACGAGCGATAATAACAACAACAATAGCAACGATGTTAATATAATGAAAGAAGAAGAGAAATCGATGAGACAAATGTTCGATAAAAGAGAATTGCGTCGCATATACGCTGAACAGTTCAAGGCAGCCGTACAACGTTGGCGCATGAAAAATGCAAAGACGAGTGAAATCAAGAACGAGGATAATAATAATAATAATAACAATAATAATAATAATAGTAATAAAAGCAACAAAATGATTAGTGTGTATGCAAGAAAACGTCCAATGTTCGAACGCGAGATTGAAAAAGGCGAGTTTGATGTCGTCACAGTCGTCGGCGCAAAAACATCGAACGAAATCGTCGTCCATAACTGTCAAATGCACGCGGATTTAAAGCGCATGTTTGTGAAGCATGGCATGTATACACTCCACGGCAAAGCGTTCGATGAAGACGTCGAAGAGATTGAGGTGTATGAAACGGCCGTGAAACCTTTAGTTGATACTGTTCTAGAACGCGAGGGCGGATGCGCGGCGTTATTTATGTTTGGTCAAACCGGTTCAGGAAAGACGCATACGATGTCAAACATTGAACTAAACACATTTCGAAGTCTTTTTAACGAACGAGTGACACGAGTATCCGTTCAATATTTCGAGATTCAGGGAAAGAAATGCTTCGATTTACTAGGTCACGATCGCAATGAAGTAATTTTAAAGGAGATATTTGAAACGAGGAAGAATAATAGTCATCAAAATCAAAATCATCAGCAAGCAAACATGGAAGTCGAATTGATCAACGCGACTACGATTGAGTGCTTTTCTGCACAAGATGTAGAAATTTGCGTCAAAGAAGGTGTTTCCAGGCGAACTGTTTCGGCAACGCAATGTAACGCGCAGTCATCTCGCTCGCACGCCGTTTTACGGCTCACCGTTCATATGGTAGAGGACGAGAACGATGCCAAAAACAAAGTTTCAGCAATGAATAAAGGTAAAGAACGTCGTTTAACGCTAGTGGATTGTGCGGGAAGCGAACGAAAAGAAGACAACGTGCACCACGATGCAAAGCAACGCGAAGAAACAGCCGCAATAAACGCATCGTTATATGCACTGAAAGAGTGCGCTCGTTTCCGAAAGCTGCGCGCGGATGCCAAAGACCCGTCGTCTGTACACGTGCCCTATAGGAATAGCCCTTTGACGAAAGTTTTAGCTGAATGTTTCGTCAGCGACGTTGCGAAAATGGCCGTCATTGGAACGGTTTCACCGGCATCTATCGATACCGAGCATACTGCGATGACTTTAAAAACGATCGTCCAAATCGGAGGCGACAGTTGCGAAATAGATTCATCTCTTTCGTCATCGTCACCTTCGCTTTACAAAGAATCGAGAGAAGACGTCGAACAGACGTTATCGATTGAAATCTCAAAAGTCACTGGCGAGAAAACTGTGATTAAGAAAGACATTCAAAGGCGCATACCGCCAGTCAAATGGAAACGCGAAGAACTCGAACGATGGATTAAAACGACTAAATCTGGCGCGTTTGCACACGCGCGCGTACCGACGACAATCGCCGGCCGCGAGCTCGTCAGAATGCAACCCGCCGCGCTCGCGAATATGTTCAACGGAAACGCGAGATTAGGTGATTTGCTTCATAAAGCGCTCAGAGCTGAAATCCAAAGATGTTCCGTGAAGACGACAAACAACAACAGCGTTAACGCAAATAGTAATGTAACATAGTAGCTGACACAGTTTAGTCCACGACGTATGAAAAATTACGCAACTGCGTATCAATAACTCCTGCTGCCATCAGCGTTCGTAAAACTCTCTCTCTCAAGGCTCTTTTCACTTCATTGTTTCTTTATACGGGGGGAACATCGAATCGCCACAAAAACAAAGGTGCACACAAATCCAAATCCAAATCCAAATCGAATTCGAATTCGAATAAATGCAAACACTCACAAACACAGCCTTAAACGCGCTCGATCACGCGAACTCCCCATTAATAAAAACCGAACGCGCACTCGCTAGAATTCAACAAAACAAGTTCAATTCAATGGACGAAGAGAATGAAGATTATTCACAATCACCAGCGGCTCCAGCGAAGCAGATTATGAACGCGATGAAGAAGAAGTCTTCGATCGGTGTAACGTCTTCGCCTTTGAAAGATGTAAGTAATTCACCTCGTGCCGTTAGTGGTCGTGGTTTAAGTAGTAACAGTTCTAAGAGTATGATTGAACAAGTCGATGCATGGAAACAGCTTGGGGGGAATTTGAGTGCTTTTGCGAATAATCAGCGCGACGCGAATACGCCGACCAGGTTCGGTAATACTGCTCGTGCTAAGAATGAGAACGCTGGTGATGATTCGCGCGATCGATTGAAAGTTTTGGAAGATGATGATTGTGAAGAGAAGAGTAATCGGACGAAGGAGACGCAGACGGATTTTGAGGTTTCCGCCGCCGCGCAGCTTAAGAAGAAGACGGAGAACGCGAGTAGTACGCGTGAACTCGTTAAGGCGCTCGTGAGACAGGGAGAGGAGAACGAACGAGTGAAGAAGATGTTGGAGTGCGTGAAAGATGCAGAGATTGAGATGTACGAGATCGAGATGAAGAGGAGGAATGAGTTCGAGAAGACATTGGAGAGGACTATTAAGGAACGGTATCGAGCGCAGGCGAGAACGAAGGAGAAAGAGATTGAGAACATGAGAACGATGAATAGTAAGGCTATAGAGACGTTTACGAATCGCATACAAGGTTTAGAGATTGAAATCAAGGAGAGGGATGTTAGAATACAACATTTAGAAGCGCGAGCGAACGAATGGCAAGTATTGGCAAAGAAGGACGCAACGCGCGCTGAATCCGAAACGCTCGGTATCGATCGAGAATTAAAAGCAAAGGAGAAGAAAATAGAGGAATTGAACGTCGTCATTAATACTTTACTCGGTAAAGCTAATCAAGGTCAGCTGTTTGAGAAAGACTTGACGGAAATTCGTATGAAGCAAATGAGAGCGAAATCAGTCGCAACGAATACGAATCCAGTTCGAGTCGCTCACGCAATACAACTCAAAGGCTTTTTCGATCACGAAGAAGAAGAAGAAGCGCCTTCTTCAAGAAAACCAAAGGAAGAGACGCACGATGTTGGTACGCAATACGACCATGTTGTAGAACTGTTTCGCCTGCAACAACAACAACAGCCGACAACAACGTTTGTTGTGAAGACGCCAGTGAGCGTTATGAAGCGAAAAATGCAAGTGCAAGAAAACGCTCTAAACGCGATTAAGAAAGAGATTGAAGAAAGAGAGCGATGTGCTGCTGCAACTACTTCGACAACGTCTACTTCTAATGCTACGTATACCACTTCTACGCAAACGACTCCAAAAGAACCATCACCGACGATTGGATTCACGTGGACTGCGACGACTACCGCCGCTCAAGCGAATGTACAAGTTGAAGAAGAGGAAGAAGTTACTCCAAAATTTGGCGGCAAAGTTGTCGTTGAACAACAACAACAACAACAACAAGCCTATACAAAAAGCTCGAAATTAAACTTTGACGACGAACAGCAACACTGGGTACCAACTCCAAACACGCGCAAACACGTCGAGGAAAAATACGCCGCCGCCGTTCAAAAACATCCGGGCAAAGTCACAACCGTCGTCGACCGCTTCCACTCGCTCACGCCAATCCGAGCGCCTCGCGAACCAGTTCAACGCAGAGTAAACATTAACAACAACAACAACACTTCGTACTACTCTCGTGAAAACGTTGACGATCAACGCATGGCTAAGATTGCTCGAGCAATGAACATCTCCGATTCGCCGTTCGTAAAGACTCGCGGGTATACCAACCACTAAGAAGAGGGCTGTACAATTTTGTACAAACACAAAAACTAGAGACAAAGTAATTTGTTTAATACTCACTGCTCGGTCTCGGACCAAATAAGAACAAAATCACGGGCAAACTGACGCATAAGATACCACCGACGCGGAATAAAAGTTCGTTCGTCGTCGCATCGAGGGCTTTATCGATTCGATCACCCATGCCGTATTTTCCCTCTTTGAGCTCTTGCAGGGGAGCACGAGCAGGATTGATTTTTAGTTCATTTGATTCTTTATCTTCTTCATCGTCCGATTTTTTGTCAGAAGTTGCCTCGATTGATATTGATATTGATTGGGTTCTGTGGAGTTTACGTGATCGTAATTGTCTTGTTTTGGTCGTCGTTAGTGGGAACGAGTGAGGACGAATAAGAAGCATAGCGTTTTTGTAGTGAAGATTTTCTCCGAATACATTGTATGTAGATAATTTTCCTTTCGCGATATTTATTATTTAATTTATTTGTTTGTTTGTTTGTTTTTGTGTATTAATTAGTTAATGAGCTGTCTCGCGATGCCGCCATTCATTACCTCTACGTCACCTTCACTTTCTGAATTCGAATCGAACGAGCGCTGTGCGGCTTTTTTTGAATTCGGAACAGTTTCTGAAGCGGGCGCGTGCAAAGCCGTGACGTTTGCGGATCTCCCGTTCTTTTCAGTATTTGATGGTTTTCCTCGTCGACTTTTTCCGGAGGAACCACCGTTCTTGTCTCGCTCGGCTTTTTTCAAGAGCTCGAGCGGCATGCGAGCGTTTCTTTCGGCGACTTCATATTTAGCGTGTCTGTTTGAGTACGCTTCGTCTGAAATATCTTCGTCAGAGGATTCATCGCCGCCTTCGTCGTTCACTGCATTGATGATTGATTTAGCTTTGTTTTTTTTAGCAACAGTTGTCGCTACTGCTGCTTGATCATTCTTGTTATTCAATCGTCTGAGCTCATCGATAGGCATCGAAAACGTCGTCACTTCGCGTACGGATGGCGTATTTATATCTTCATGTAACGCGCGCTCGACGTATTTTGCACCAATAATATCACCGACTACACAATTGATGTCATATATATCATCCGCTTTGTTCATCCTCGTTTGTTTCTTATTGCTTCCGTTTCCAGTGTTATCGTTCGCATTATTATTATTATTATTATCGTTTCCAGTGGCGGCGCCGTTACCTCCCATAAGGCCCATCATCAAATTTCTACTATTAGTTCTATTTGCGTCATTCTTCATGCCACGACTGCCACGACCGCCACCGCCTCCGCGACCTCCTCCTCCTCCCTTAGCACCACGCGAAGCAGCTGCAGTCGTGAAATCTGGCGGGGGTTGTCCCAAGCGTTGCATCAAACCAGAGCACCTCTTCTTTAAAACCTCAACTTTCTCGTGCAAGTACGTATTCGAAACGTCCGAACCTCCAGATCCAGACTCTGACTTTCTCTTCTTCGCATTGAAATCGGTTTGCAAAAAATCCATCGTATCATCTCCACCAGGAATATTCACGACATCATCATCGCCATCGGCCATGTGTCGCATTCTTTCTTCGTCATCGTCGGTCTTCTTCTCCATCCTCTTTCTCGCCTGGCGTTTCTCCCTCCTCCTTCGAATTGGATCAAACAACGGATGATCAAACACAACCATCTTCGCCTCTCTCCCATCTCTCGATTTCGGTTTACTCTTCCGTTCCTCCACTGCCTCTCCATTAACCTCTCTTTGTTCGATTTGCTTCAACTTCTTCGCGTACCTTCGCTTATGACTTTGCAACTCTTTCAACCTAAGCTCTAACCACAAACATTGCCACTCAATATCCCTCCTCTCCTGCTTCCAGTTCGCATCGAGCGATGGGTAATACTTCTCGTTGCTCACGATCGCATGCATACCTGTCCCAGTTCCTCCATTCGCATCGTCCTCCCTTAACTCGCCCGCGTCGTCCATCCCTTTGCGCTCTTTTCGACACACTCCGTCCTCATCCACCCCCTGCCCTTGATCATTCGAAGGTTCATCGGAACAAGTATCGGAATAAGACGACCATCCATCGACACCGGCCGATAACAACTCGCGCCATTGCGTCTGTTCGTGTTCGTTCGCGCTTTTCTGCGCACGTGGCATATCTTAAATCGATTACGTTGTACTTAACCCTACTCGGTCCCGATCTCTTCCAAATCTGTCTCGTGATCAAACCGAGAGAGAATTAATTCTGATGCGAATCGAATTTCCACAAAACGCTGCTTCTTTCGTTTTTCGAATCTCTCTCTCTCTCGTTTACTTTTAAAAAATCGAATCTCGATCGCTGCGTGTGTGTTTCGTATCGAGCGATCGAGCGTTTGTTTATGTTCGATATAATTTCGATTGTTAATTCTTTTTAAGAAGAAATGAAGAGTTGTTTCTTCGTTTTGTTCTTTTTGCTTTTCGTACATGGCTGTTTTGATTAGGGTTTAGGGTTATGGCTGTTTTGCTTAGGGTTTAGGGTTTAGGTATTTCAGCTTTTTTGAAGAACACACAGAAGGAAAAGAAACTGTTGGAAAGGCTTTTTGTGGGTAAAAAAATGGCGTTTGTTCGCGCTACTGTTTACAATCGCGAACGGGAAGAAGAAGAAGAAGAGAGAGAGAGATCGTGATCATTGTACGGATTGACGCTCGTGCGTCGTTTGTCGTACTATTTTTTGAAATACATATAGTTCACACGAAACTAAACCTGAGCTTCAGATCCGGAGTGCCTTTATTGAACAACGAGACTTTTTGTCGCAAAGGGTCAGCCGGTTTCTTCGCGAGCGGGAGACCGAATAATCCGGGCCTAACGGATTCCTTTTCCATGAACGACCAACATCGAGTGCTTACTTTGTTATCTTTCTTCTTGAAGTGCCTGAGTTCGATTAAGACGGCGGAACCGGCTGGCCAAGTCGCCGGTGCGGAGGAGAGCGTGACCGCGTTTTGAATCGTGAGCGATGATGCGTCGTTTCCTGGGCGAGCGCCGACCGCGGTGTTTTGTGGACGCTCGAGCTCTTGGCCGTTTGTATCGACGAGGGAGACTTTGCAATGCACTTGTTGCATTTTTGAGGCGTCTTTCACGTTTGCGACGGAGTCTATGAAGACTTTCAAGCGCTGCGGTTGTCCGACGCCGTCGTCGTTTGACACGTTTGCGCTCGTACGCGCGAGCGTTGGCGAGCTTTCTTGATGTTGAGAGCGTCGTGGCGAAGATCCGCCACCTCGTTGTTGTTGTTGTTCCGCTGGTGGAGGTGTTTTTATGTGTAAGGGAGGCGGGACCGAAGCTGGTTCTTGTCGTTCTTCAGCTGCAGGTTGTTCGTTCTTCTGCGTAAGAAACCGTGCGCGCGTTTGATTGACCAACATATTCTCTTCGTTGAGTACATCCGATCCGATCATTTCTTCTCTGAACGAGCCTTCGATGCGAAAGTCTGGCAAAGATCCTCCATTCAAAGTGTTTTTCAATAAATGCATAAAGACACAAAAGTCACCCAATCCTAAACTCGATCCATCTGAAGTACAACTCGCGTTCCACATTACGGCAAGTTTATCGTTGGGTAAGCCGGTTTTAGAAGCCATAGCTGCAACTTGTGCACCGGTGACGCCAACTGCAGCTGGATCGTTGAGTGCATGTTTTAAAGTATACCAAGCCTTTTTCGAGCGTTCGAGGTCATCTGGATGTACACGAGCGGGTATTTGATCCAATGATTCGTTTTCTTCAAAATCTTCGGTGATTTCTGAAGGGACTCTTTGTTGTTGTTGTTGACGTTGTTGCTGCTGCGGCTCATTAACGCTGCCCGCAAAATTTTCATCTTCGTCAGTCGCCTCGTCTTCAAAAGTTGTCTCGGCATCATTTTTCGTATCATTCAATGCGTTCGATGTTGCTAAAGCTTTGTTTGTGTACGAGTTTGTCGCATCTATGCTACTTTGACGAGTCGTCGTCTCAAAATCTCCAAAGTCGTCATCAAATCCATCGTTTCCATCTTCTTTTGAATTAAAATCACCAGAAAATTCGTCATTAAACGCGTCTTCTTCTTCCTCTCCTCCTTTCTGAATAAAATTTCCTTGCTGAAACAAATTATCGCTACTATCGAAACCAGATTGTTTTTTCTCACTAACCGAGCTATTAAAGTCTTCAAAAGATTGCACGGGCTTCTGAGAGATGGGCGCGAAAAAATCCTCCTCCTCGAAAGCCAGATCTTCATCGGATGGTTTTCTCGCGGAAACAATCTCAGAGTTAAAAATGTCATCTTCTGCATCATCTTGTCGAGCTCCGATACCGGTATTATTCATGCCATCTTCAAACCAGTCGTTTTCTTTCACTGACTCGTTACTATTAGTATTATTAGGTGCAACATCAAAGGCGCCGTCGTCGCCGAAATCTTCAAAGAATTCGTCATCTTGCTTCGCCTCTAAGCGCAAACTTTCATTGACTTTACCGGCGTCGAAATCGACATCGAACGGATCATCATCTTCTTCATCATCTACTAGTATATCTTTCTTCACCGCAAGAACAGCAGGTTGTTGTTGCGAAGAGGATTCCGGTTTTGCAAACGAATCGAACTCGCCACCAAAATCGTCTCCAAAAACATCGCCTTGTTCATCGTTGAAAGACGAAGAAGCAAACGCGTTCACCGATGATGATGTCTTTATAATTTGAGGTGAAAACGCATTCTCTGCCTCGGCGAAACCACCCGTGAATGGCTCTGGAGAATCAAAATCATTCACTCCAACATGTTTATCGAAAATATTATCCTTTGTGGTAGCGCTCTTTGCTACAGCAGTAGTTGAACTTTCATTGAACGATGACGTTCTGTTAAAATCAAACGCATCATTACTCGTAGTCTTAAAAGTAGTCCTAGCACGTGCGCTTTCCGTAAACTGAGATGAGCTATTTAACTCCATGTTTGCATTGCCAACAAGTTCTGCGAGTTCCATCAATCTCGCCATGTTCTTTTCTGCTTTAATCTCAGATTCCTCCGCTAATTGTTCCGCTTCTTCCCTCGCCGACTCTGTCGTAGCGATCATCGCTTCTAAAGCATAAGCTTGCTGAGCAGCGGCACTTTCACGTGGGATATTATCCTTAGCACGTTCTAAAGCGGCCTCTAGTCTAGTCGTTTCAAGTTCCAAATATGCACGTTTTTGTTCTAAGTCGTGCTGCACCGCAGCCGTTTCTTCGTTTATGCGCTTTTCCTCGCTTTCAATTTTCGCTCGCAACTCTTGTACATCTTCCTCCATCGATTTAATGAGTGACTTTGATGACTCTGCCGCATTCTCAGCTTCGGCTTCTTTCTCTTCGCACGCTTGTTCGCGCAAGTCGAGCTCTTCTCGTTGTGCATCGACACGTAATTTCGTGCTTCGCAGTTCTTCCTGAATTGCTTCCAAGCTTTCGGTGGCAACTTCAAGGCGCGTTTCTAAATCGTTTCTTCTCTTTTCCAAATCTCGATCCGCGTTTTCAATTTTTCGAACGATTTCCTCCGTATAAGACTCTGTTTTAACAATCTTGTCTTCGATATCTTCCAAAGCGGCTTTATTTTTCTCCTCCGTTTGTTTCAATTTTGCCTTTTCAGCGTTTAATCTTACTTCGATGCGAGAAAAATTTTCATTCGCCGTATTGAGCGCATTTTTATGTTCCTCTTCGATGATATCTCTTTGCTTCTTTGCATCTTTTAAAGCATCCGAAGCCTCATCGAGCATTACGCGCTTGTTTTGTATCTGTAACCTATTTGCATCTTTCGCTTTTCTGGTAATTAAGCGTTGGTTTTCAACTTCCTGCGATGCCGCAACTCTTTCCTCCTCGAGCTTTGCAAACTCGATATCGTGTTTCTTCTTCGCTACGGCTAAGGATTCTTTCTCTTTCACAAACTCTTTCTTAGCTTCAACTAATGCCTCTCGAACTTGCTCGACTCGCTTAAAATGTTGTTTCTCTGCGTTTATCGTTTGATTCTTAGCCGCTCCTAACGCTTGTTTTCCTCTCTCTAACGCCTGTTCGCTTTGCTCGCGCTTCTCTTGAAACTGTCGTTCGATACTTTCAGCCTCTCTCTCAGCAGCTGCTTTCACTCGTTCCATTTCTCGAATTTCGGTACCCTTTTTCACTAACTCGGCAGATAATGCTTCTTGACGATTCTTTGACGCTTCTTTCACACGAGTGACTTCGAGCTGCAGAGTGCGAAGCTTTGATTCCATGGCTTTCAAGGGTAAAATTGAAACAGATTCAGCTTGTTCTACTTTTTGACGCAACTTTTCCAACTCTCTATTCGCGAGTTGCATTTGATTTTCTTTTTCATATATTTGTTCTTGCGCTCGATCTTTTGCCGTCATCGCTCTCGTGCGATATTCAGCGCGTTTCTTCTCGGCGTCTTCGATTATGTTTTGTGCTTCTTTCTTCGCGTCTTCGGCATTCTTCTCCGCTCTTTCTGCAGCTTCGCGCATTTTTTCAACTTTCAAGCGCGTGCTTTCAATGGCATCACGCGCGCGTTGATTTCTTTGTTCGCTTTGGGAAATCTTGTTTTCGTATAGCATCATCTCTTTATCAAGTTTTGCCTGTTCGCGAGGATCGACGGCTGGCGTAGTAATCGCGGCGTTATCCATGCTGAATCCCAAATCTAAAGGAGGCCTGGAATACGTTTCCGGTGTATCGACACTTACCAACAACGATGAAGTATTATTATTGTTATTCTTTGATGACTGCAACAACAAGTTATTATTATTATTATTATTATTATTATTATTATTAT
>Ga0114998_10003105_pt1 | contig 12415 bp, 8 predicted proteins | sample ArcticOcean_MG_C_5_FD_87044 | JGI IMG/M metagenome (GOLD analysis project Ga0114998, IMG submission 87044) | Marine microbial communities from western Arctic Ocean - ArcticOcean_MG_CB4_138 | ecosystem: Environmental > Aquatic > Marine > Oceanic | place: Arctic Ocean: Canada Basin | collected...
AAGCTTCAGATGAACGCATAATATTTTATTTAAATATTTTATTCTTTAAGTAGAACCCGTTAAGTCATGGGTTCTACTTTTTTCTTGCCCAAAAAAATCTCCTGGCAAGATCGTTGCAGAACTGAATTATAATATGCAACTACTTAGAATGGAACCCCCCGAAGCAATACCTTTACGGCATGAACATGAATGAAAACAGTATCTCCGGTCCGGCCACCTCTGAGGAGGCTATGGATCTAGAGAATAGACATGGAGCGCATAACTACCACCCTTTACCTGTGGTGCTAGACAGAGGGGAAGGCGTATATGTTTGGGACATCGAAGGAAAAATGTATTTCGATTTTCTGAGCGCATACAGTGCTGTGAACCAAGGACATTGCCACCCGAGTATCGTAAGGGCGATGCAAGAACAAACTGGAAAGCTCACCCTCACTTCACGTGCCTTTTACTCCTCAAATCTGGGCAAATACGAACAGTTCATCACTGAGTACTTCGGCTATGACAAAGTTCTCCCCATGAACACAGGGGCAGAAGCCGTTGAAACTGCGATAAAAATTGCGCGCAAGTGGGCGTATGACGTAAAGAAAGTCCCTGCAAATGCAGCGAAAATCATTACATGCACTGAAAATTTCCATGGCCGCACAACCACCATCGTTTCCTTCTCTACGGATGACGATGCGACAGGTGGATTTGGACCCTATACTCCAGGGTTTGAAGTCATCCCTTACAACGACTTAGATGCATTGAGAGAAGCTGTGGCTGACCCGAATGTCGCTGGATTTCTTGTCGAACCTATTCAAGGAGAAGCAGGAGTAAATGTTCCGCACGACGATTATATTCGTGAGGCTCAGGCCATTTGTAAAGAGGCAAACGTGCTCTTGATGGCGGATGAAGTCCAAACAGGAATCGCGCGCACAGGCGCCCTCCTCGCAACGTGTGGAAATTGTACGTGCTCTGGATCTTGTGAACGTCAACCCACATTTGTTAAAGCGGACCTCCTCATCCTAGGAAAGGCCCTCAGCGGAGGTGCCTACCCTGTATCTGCAGTTCTTGCAGACGACGCTGTCATGTCAGTAATTCACCCGGGACAGCATGGATCTACGTTTGGTGGCAATCCCGTCGCGGCGGAAGTTGCCATTGCCGCGCTATCAGTCGTTCGCGATGAAGATCTTGCATTGAATGCACGAACACTTGGACAAAAGTTCCGCACTGGAATTGAAGAAATCGCCAAGGATTGTTCGCTCATCAAGCTCGTTCGAGGCCGTGGTTTACTCAATGCTGTCATCATCAATGACTCACCTGAATCATCAACAGCTTGGGACCTATGTGTCTCAATGAAAGACAACGGACTGCTTGCGAAACCCACTCATGGGAATATCATCCGCTTTGCGCCTCCGTTAGTCATTACTGAAGCGCAACTCGAAGAATGCCTTGCCATCATCCGCAAGACGTTTGTGGAGCACGGAAAGTGATCAGTCAATAAACCCCTGCTCGCGCATCCAGTCGTCGTTGTAGATTTTTGCAACGTAACGGGAGCCGTGGTCGTGGAAGAGAACGACTGGAAAGTCGCCCGACTTGAGCTCAGACTTGAGTTGACGAAGACCTTGAATGGCCGAACCACATGAGTATCCGAGAAACAAACCTTCTTTGAGGGCGAGTTCTCGCGCAGCGAGGGCAGCATCCTTGTCGGTCACCTTCTCGAACTTGTCAATGAGGTCGAACTTGACGTTTGCAGGCAGGATATCTTCACCGATGCCTTCAGTGAGATAGCTGTAGATTTCGTTTTCATCAAACTCACCTGTCTCGAGGTATTTTTTGAAGACAGAACCATAAGAATCGACACCCCAGATCTGAATGTCTGGATTCTTCTCTTTTAGATATTTCGCCACACCTGAGATGGTCCCTCCTGTTCCGACGCCGACAATAAAATGAGTGATTCGCCCCTCGGTTTGGGCCCATATTTCAGGACCAGTAGAAAGATAATGCGCTTTCCCGTTGCTGAGGTTGTCGTATTGATTGCACCAGAAACTGTTCTCGATTTCTGAATTCAATTTCCTCGCTACACTGTAGTAACTGTCTGGGTGGTCGGGTGCGACCGCAGTAGGACAAACATGAACCGTAGATCCCATCGCTCTTAACATATCCACTTTCTCCTTGCTCTGCTTGCAGTTTGTTGTACAAATAATCTTGTAGCCTTTCACGATCGCAGCAATCGCGAGTCCCATCCCCGTGTTGCCAGATGTGCACTCGATGATGGTTCCACCGGGCTTTAGGTCGCCCGAAGCTTCCGCGTCTTCAATCATTTGAAGGGCCATCCTGTCTTTCACACTGTGGCCAGGGTTGAAGTATTCAACCTTTGCATACACCTCGCAAGGAAAATCTTCAACGATCTTATTCAGTTTAATCAGAGGCGTATTCCCAATTGCACCCAGGATGTTGTCGTGTACGTTTTTTCCTTTATTCATTCTGCAAAAGTAAGTACTCATGGGGACATTTATGCGCATCTCTGATACTACCTTTATTCCCGATGAGCACAAAAGGTAAAATCACAAGGCGAATTGCAAATAGAATGAGCAGTGCGAATAGCTCTGCATCCTCTTGGGCAAAACCCGTTGTAAGAATCGCTACTGCAGGAATTTCATTGGGGCTGGGTCTGATCATCATTTCTACAGCAATCGTTCAAGGGTTTCAGAGTGAGATTCGAGATCTCGTCATCGGATTTGGCTCTCACATACAAATCATCCCCATCGACCCTGACAATGACGGAATTGTACTAAATACAGACTTACTCAGCGAAATAAATGAACTGCAAGGTGTGAAATCGATCGCCCCATTGTATTTAAACGCAGGTTTACTCGAAACGAATAAATCGTTGAAAGGGGTATCCGTAAAAGGGATTGACCTAGATGATCCAAGCGGGTTTAACAGCAATTCCGACATGATTTCGGAGGCTCTTATGTACGGCAAACTGCCCACTGAAAAATCCGACGTTCTTATATCGTCTCCCCTCGCAAAGACCTTGGAACTCGACACAAATGACCGCATCAGTCTTTATTTGGTCATCAAAAATGAAGATGTTAAACCCAGGGTAGTTCGGGTTTGCGGCATCTATGAAACTGGACTTCTGGAGTACGATGAACGGTTCATATTCGTTCAAAGCACCCTTCTTCAAGAAGTGTCAAACCGCGGAGTTCAAGCTGTGATATATCTAACCGAACCTTCAGACGGACTGGAGATTCGTGGTGCTTCGTTTGGAAAAACCCTTGAAGGGGAAGATCCACTGGGAAGATGGGCGCCTGAAATAGAGCTCCAAAACCCTGACACCTCAATAGAATACGCATGGATTGTGGGAGGGGATGAAATCCAAGACACAGCTTATTTATACCATTCAGATGGCACATGGAATGCGCAAGCTGGAGATGGGTCGTGGACACTGTTTGCAGATGGCTATGAAGTTTACATCGACAACTTTGCAGATCTGGAAACCATCAATGAAGAAATTCTGTACACCATACCGCACACATTCACCACAAATAAAATAACAGAACAAAGCAGAGAGATTTTCAGCTGGCTGGGGATGCTTGATTTAAATGTGGTTGTGATCATCGGTCTGATGGTGCTCATCAGCATTATCAACATGGTCAGTGCGCTTCTGATCGTTATTCTAGAAAGGAGATCACAAGTAGGACTCCTAAAGGCATTGGGGATGAGAGACTCGAGTGTCATCAGACTGTTTGTGCAGTACGCTACGAAAATCATCGGGGGTGGGTTTCTGATTGGAAACATCATCGGAATCACGGTCTGCCTCATCCAAAAGCAAACAGGATTGATCACGCTAGATCCCAATGCTTATTACGTGTCGGAAGTCCCCATACTTTTTGACTTCTCCAGATTGTTGTTCATCGAAGGAGTCGCATTTTCTGCGTGCGTCGTCTCGATGCTCTTACCGGCATGGTACAGCACAAGAATACAACCATCAACAGCGTTAAGAATTAAGTGATGATTTCAATGAGTTTTTTTTCCAATCTGAATGTGTATTTCGCCTGCATTCTGTCGCTTTCTGTGTTCTCAAATTGTTCAGGCCAAACGACGCGCACCTCTGCGCCGCACAGAATTTCATTGGGGAATGAGCAGATTGAAGAAATCGTTGAAATCGCAACTGACAAGCGTGTCGCAATCGTTGGCAATCATACCTCAGTCCTTTATTCCGACACCCCGACCCCAAACATACATTTGGTCGATACTTTGTTATTAAGAGAGGTTAATATCGTCAAGGTTTTTGCACCCGAACATGGATTCCGTGGAGACCACGCGAATGGCGACCACATCTACGACGACATTGATCCAAAAACGAATCTCCCCATTCTCTCTTTGCACGGAAAATCTCGCAAACCCTCCAAAGAATCACTGTCAGAGGTTGACTTAATCATCTTCGACATTCAAGATGTGGGCGCTCGTTTTTACACATACTTGAGCACTTTGCTGCTCGTCATGGAAGCCGCAGCAGAAAGCGATGTTGAGGTTTTGGTCCTTGACAGGCCAAACCCACACGGACATCATGTCGACGGGCCCATGCTCGACCCAGCCTTCAAGTCATTTGTAGGATGGGCACCCGTTCCGGTCATTCACGGCATGACGTTCGGAGAGCTCGCAAAAATGGCTGTTGGCGAAGGGTGGCTTGAAGGTGAGCTAACACCGAGACTCACCGTCCTCAAGTGCGAGGGATATGCACACTCCGATCGGTACATGTTGTCCATTGCGCCCTCACCGAATCTACCCACTCACATCTCAGTTGAGCTCTACCCCTCACTTTGTTTTCTTGAGCCCACAAATGTCAGTATTGGGCGAGGAACCCCCACCCCTTTTGAGATCGGAGGTGTCCCCAGAGGAATGACACCAAATATCCCTGTCGGAAAAGACGCGTTGAATTTCACACCTGTTTCTACTCCCGGCGCGTCTCCACACCCCAAACACGAAGACGTTGTTTGTGTCGGAGAAAACTTTCAATCAAGAGGAGAGAAATGGTGGATGGAGGGTCCGAGCTGGGACCTCAGTATTCTAGAAACGTATGCACATTCATTTCGCAATGATGAAAATAAAATCTCTGGCTTCTTCACTTCAAAGGGCTTCTTCGATAAATTGGCTGGAACAGATCAACTTCGTTTGTGCTTAGAAAAAGGAGAAGGACTGGAGGCCTTAAAAGCGCTTTGGCACAAAGATTTGATTGAATTCAGAAAGGACAGACAGCCCTATTTACTGTATCCGATTCAGAGAAACTAAAAATAAATTCGTCCGTTTGTAAACCCTATCTTCGCAACAATGAAAGCAACCACATATACCCTCATCGCCTTTTTTGCATCCACGATTTTGTTCACCGGATGTACGAAACACGAACCATTTGTAAATACTGAGTTCAACTGCGAATGTGGTGACATCTCACTCGGTGACAGAGAATTGTCTGTACGTTTGGCAGAAGGGTTTGTCCCAAGTGACGACGCGCCTAACCTTTACCGTTATCACATCGTCGCCGATTTAAGAACAGAAAACGAAGTGGCCAATCACAATCCAAATCACGATCTTGCCTTGACGGTGGATCTCACGACTGATGGTGCATCAACGACCGCAAACGCTGTTGATGTATTGGTTGCGAATGAGATTGAAGTTCCAGGCTTAGACGTAAACTGGGACATCTCGAGTGGCATTGTCAACGTTGTAATCACGGACAACTCACACGTGCTCACATTTACAAACGTTCAAGCTGGATCAAGCGGAAATGGCGGAACCATTGACGCCGAATTCACAATCATTCCGCAGTAGAATTACTTTGCGTTTTCTTCTTTGATCATGTTCAGCGCAGATCCTGCACGGTACCAACTTATCTGTTGTTCGTTATAGGTGTGCTTCGTCATCACAACATCCACAGAACCATCTGCGTGAACCACCTCGATTGTCAAGGGCTTACCTGGAGCGAACGCTTCTAAATCTACGAAGTTGAACGTATCATCTTCTTGAATGAGATTGTAATCGTTTTCGTTCATAAACGTCAATCCCAACATTCCCTGTTTCTTAAGGTTTGTTTCGTGGATCCGTGCAAATGAATTCACAATGACTGCGTGAACGCCAAGATGACGAGGCTGCATCGCTGCGTGCTCACGAGAGCTCCCTTCGCCATAATTCGAATCACCAATCACTACAGACGCAACGCCAGCAGCTTTATAGGCTCTCGCTACAGCAGGCACCTCACCAAAAGTTCCATCAAGTTGGTTTTTAACTTTATTCGTAGCCCCACCGAACGAATTTAATGCGCCCGTTAACGTATTGTTAGAGATGTTGTCCAAATGTCCTCTGAAACGAAGCCAAGGACCCGCCATAGAAATATGATCTGTAGTACACTTTCCTTCAGCTTTGATCAGAAGTTTGGCACCCAATAAATTCCCACCATCCCAGGCAGAAAACGGTGTCAACAACTGAAGCCTCTCAGATTCCTCAGCCACATTTACAACGATACCCGACCCATCATCTGCAGGCTCTAAATACCCCGCATCCTCCACATCAAATCCTTTAGATGGGAGCTCTTCTCCAACTGGTTCTTTAAGCATCACCCGCTTGCCACTCTTTGTGTAAAGTGGATCAGTCAGAGGATTAAAGGTCAAATCGCCCGCGATTGCAATCGCTGTCACGAGCTCAGGAGAACCCACAAATGCGTGAGTATTGGGGTTGCCATCCGCTCGTTTTGAGAAATTCCTGTTGAAGGAATGAACGATCGAGTTCTTTTCTTTCTTGTCGGCTCCTGCACGATCCCATTGCCCGATACATGGTCCACATGCATTCGCAAATACATTTGCACCCAACTCTATAAATGTTCCAATGAAACCATCTCGCTCAATGGTGTAACGAACGAGTTCAGACCCTGGAGTAATTGTGAGCTGACCTTTCGATTCTATCCCCAAATCGTTTGCTTGACGCGCGATCGAGGCCGCACGGCTAATGTCCTCATAACTTGAATTTGTACACGAACCGATGAGTGCGTATTCAATCGAAGTCGGCCAACCATTCTTTGCAGCAGCTTCTTTCATCTTGCTCACTGGGGTAGCTAAGTCAGGCGTAAATGGCCCGTTTAGGTGAGGCTCCATAGAACCAAGGTCCAACTCAATCACCTCATCGAAATATTTCTCTGGATCGGCGTAAACTTCTGGATCACCCGTCAAATGTGACGCGATTCCATCAGCTGCAGCAGCTACATCCTCTCGACCCGTAGCACGTAAATAACGCCCCATGCTGTCATCATAACCAAACAGAGAAGTGGTCGCTCCTATTTCAGCTCCCATGTTGCATATTGTTCCTTTGCCCGTGCATGAAAGCCCGATCGCGCCATCTCCAAAATATTCAACAATCGCACCTGTCCCGCCTTTTGTCGTTAAAATTCCCGCCACTTTCAGGATCACGTCTTTTGCACTCAACCATCCACTTAGCTTTCCTGTTAGCTTCACCCCTATTAATTTAGGGAACTTCAGTTCCCATGGCAATCCAGCCATGACATCAACCGCATCCGCTCCACCCACTCCGATGGCCACCATTCCAAGTCCACCGGCATTGACTGTATGAGAATCTGTTCCGATCATCATTCCTCCAGGAAAAGCATAGTTTTCAAGGACAACTTGATGGATGATACCCGCGCCAGGTTTCCAGAAACCGATGCCATATTTGTCCGACACAGACTCTAAAAAATTGTAGACTTCGTTGTTTTGGTTAATCGCATTTTGCAAATCCGTTGTCGCTTCAATTTTCGCTTGGATCAAATGATCACAATGAACTGTAGAAGGCACTCCCACTTTCATTTTGCCCGCTTGCATAAATTGAAGCAAGGCCATCTGTGCCGTTGCATCTTGCATCGCAACCCGGTCTGGCGCAAAATCGACATAATCAATACCTCTTTGATACACTTGTGTTGGACTTCCGTCCCACAAATGAGCATTCAGAATTTTCTCCGCCAAAGTCAATGGTCTTTCCATCAATTTTCTGGCCGCTTCTATACGCTCCGGGAATCCAGCGTACACTTTCTTAATCATTTCTATATCAAAAGTCATGTTACTTTGATTTTTGTTTCAAGGGCCAAAGATAGGGTAGTACCTTCGGGGCATGAGGATGTCAAAGTCTGTTTTAATTGAACAAATAAAAGTCGCTGTCAGATCGATCCGTGGACAGGCGCTTCGAACCACTTTAACAGTTGCCATTATCAGCATTGGGATCATGGCGCTAATAGCGATGGTCACTGCGACTGAGTCCCTCAAAGAAAACATCCGCACAGAATTCTCATCCCTCGGAACAAATACGTTCACAATCAAGCCCAAACGTCAGGGCGGATTTTTTAATGGCCGCAGATCGACCCCTACATCCATTATAAATTACCGAGAAACCCGACGTTTTGTCAAATCCGTAGGGTCTGAACTTACAGTCACATCATCCATTTATGTGACCTCAAGCGCGATCGTAGGGAGAGGTACAAAACGAACAGACCCGAACATTCCTATCCTTGGTGTAGATGGACACTATTTAAATGTTTCAAGCATCCCTCTGTCAAAAGGAAGGGGATTTACAATTGCTGAAGGAGAGGAAGGTATTCCTCTGATCATCATCGGATCAAATATCGAAGAAAAACTTTACGAACCTTGGGAGACCGTTGTGGGAACAAACCTCATATTGTCTGGCTCACGTTATTTAGTGATCGGCGTTCTTGAGTCTCGGGGAGCGAGCTTCGGGATGTCTCAAGACAATCAATGCTTAATCCCCATACCATCTGTCAGACGTCAATTTTCAGACAACAATAGAAATTACACAATTACGTGTGCTGTCGAAGACACTGAACAAATATCTCAGGGCACCGAGTTGGCCACAGGAGCCTTTAGAATGGTCAGAGGCGACGCGCCTGGGAGCCCCAATTCATTTGAAATCAGCAAAAGCAATTCCATGGTGGAAACGTTACTGGAAGCGACCCAAGGAATTACGCTCGCAGCAAGCGTAATAGGAATCATCACACTCTTCGGTGCAGGAATAGGACTGATGAACATCATGCTCGTTTCTGTATCAGAGCGCACACGAGAAATAGGAACCCGCAAGTCCTTAGGCGCAAGCATCAAAGCGATTCGAACTCAATTCTTAATAGAGGTTATCGTCATAGGACAATTAGGTGGAGCAGTAGGGATCGCACTCGGCCTGGGGCTTGGCAATCTCATTGCATCCTATTTCGAAACCCCCTTCGTCATACCCTGGGGATGGATTGCTGTGGGGATGACACTCTGCATGATTACGAGCTTAGCGAGTGGGTACTATCCTGCAAGAAAAGCATCCCTGCTCAACCCGATCGTTGCACTCGGAAGAGCATAAGTCACAAAACTGTGTGTTATTAACACTTAGTGGGAGTATTTTATGACAAAGATTAGTAAAACTAAATGTATGAAGAACTAGTTTTGCGCCTATGAATATTCCAATAGTTCGATTTACGAATGACAAATCAGGGTTTTCAAAGACACTACGTTCTCGCGTAGATGAGTACTTTGCAGAAAACAAACTCAAGAAGTCCGGCGGAGGGGCGATGGTGTTTAAGTCTCTTTTAATGCTCTCTCTTTACTTCATACCATGGGCCCTTTTCACGTTCGGAGTGACAGGTGGCGGAGCTTGGTTTTGGATCGCAGAAATAGCCATGGGGTTTGGCTTGGCTGGAATAGGCTTAAACATTATGCACGACGGAAACCACAGTGCCTACAGCACGAAACCATGGATGAATAAACTCATGGGAAAAACCATTGATCTGGTAGGTGGGAATTCTGACATGTGGTGCATACAACACAACGTATTGCATCATTCATTCACGAATATCAATGGATTAGATGAAGACATTGACCCAGCATCGGTCCTTCGATTCAACCCAAATAAGCCACTGTATAAGATACATCGATTCCAATATATCTATGCTTGGTTTTTCTACTGTCTCATGACCGTTTCTTGGATGATTTCAAAAGATTGGCAAGCACTCGCGAGATACAAAAAGAAAGACCTCATCAAGACGACGGGGAAATCTACTGGAAGACTTGCAATCTACATGGTGTTTACGAAGCTTTTCTACTATTTCTACATCATCGCGCTTCCTATCATGCTCACGGACATCGCATGGTGGACTGTGATACTTGGATGGTTGGTGATGCACGTCGTAGGTGGATTCCTGATGGCGATTATATTCCAACCGGCTCATGTACTAGAACATCATGTGTTTCACGATGGAGAAGAGAGCAAGACCTTAGGAACGGACAGACTTCTACATCAACTTCAAACTTCTTCCAACTTTGGAGTGAAGTCGCGCATGCTAACTTGGCTTTGTGGGGGATTGAATTACCAAATAGAACATCACCTGTTCCCAAATATGTGTCACCTACATTATCGGAAGATCGCGCCTATTGTTAAAAGGACTGCGAAGGAATTCGGGCTCCCATATAGAGCGGATGTTTCTTTCGGACAAGCGCTGAAACTCCATACAGCCATGCTGAAAAGCTTAGGAAGACCCGCTCCGATAGCATAGTTTTTTTTTTGGCGGAAGTTTTTGTACTTTTGCACCGCGTTAGAAAACGCATGCGTGTTTCATCCCTTGTCGGCACGCGCCATATTCAGACTCGGTACGTTATTCGCAAACGTTTTCTTGCGACCTTATATTTTTATCTATGTCTTTCAAAGATTTAGGCCTGAGTGATTCGATCATCGATGCCATTCAGCAACTCGGCTATGATACGCCAACACCCATTCAAGAACAAGCAATCCCAAGCGTAATCGAAGGTCGTGACCTTCTGGGAAGTGCACAAACAGGAACTGGAAAAACGGCCGCATTTACGCTACCGATGATCCACATTCTCGGGGAGAGACCCTCAAAGTCTCAAGGGAAATCAAAGCCCATTAGAGCATTAATCATCACTCCTACCCGCGAACTCGCTTCTCAAATAGACGACAACGTAAGGAATTATTGTAAAAACTCGAACCTTCGATCTACTGTAGTATTCGGAGGAATGCCTCAAAGAAGACAAGTTGATGCGATTCGCAGAGGTGTCGATATTTTAATTGCGACACCAGGAAGATTGCTCGATTTGTGTAATCAAGGGCATATTCGCCTTGGGGACGTGGAAATCCTCGTTCTAGATGAAGCGGACACCATGCTAGACATGGGATTCATCCACGACATTAAGAAGATTATTAAGCAATGTCCATCAGACAGACAAACGCTCTTCTTTTCGGCTACAATGCCTGACAATATCCAGAGTCTCTCTTCTTCAATTTTGAATGATCCAATACGCATTCAAATTGCAGCTGTCAGCTCTGCAGCGGAAACTGTAGATCAAAAGGTCTTTTACGTACGTCAATCTGATAAAAAAGATTTGCTCGTCCACCTTCTAGAGAATGACGAGATTGCAAACGCTTTGGTCTTCACAAGGACAAAATACGGCGCTGACAAAGTTGTAAGACATCTGCAAAACAACAACATTCCGTCTGAAGCCATTCATGGAAACAAATCTCAACCTGCCAGAGAAAAAGCACTTAGTAGATTTAAGAAGGGTCGCGTAAGAGTATTGGTCGCTACAGATATTGCCTCTAGGGGTATTGACGTTGATGATCTTAGCCACGTAGTGAATTTCGAATTGCCTAATTTGAGTGAGAGTTACGTTCACCGTATCGGAAGAACCGGTCGTGCGGGTCGTGAAGGAACTGCTATTTCATTCTGTAATGAGGGTGAGGAGCGTAATTTTCTAAGAGGAATTCAAAAACTCTTAGACCGTGAAATAGAACTCGTCACAGACCAACCTTACAACATGCCTATGGACCCTGTTGGCATGGTCATGCCTAGAGGAGGTGGTGGTGGTAAGAAAAACAGTCGCAACCGTGGAGGCGGTGGCGGAGGTGGTCGTGGATATGGTGGTGGTGGTGGATCGAGATCTTCGAGCCGCTCTTCTTACGGCTCTTCAGACAACAGAGAAAGATCTCCTAGACGTTTTGAAAGAGACAACCGAGGGGGAGGTGACAGAAAGGCAAGCGTGTCAAACAACGGGTCTTCGTCTAATGGTTACGGAAAACCATCTGAGAATGATTCTAGACGCGATGGTCGCAATGATGGATATAAAGGATCTTCATTCGGACCTCCAAGAAATAGAGACGGCGGAAACAATCGTTCTGGAAATAGCGACAACAGAAGTAGCAGCGACAGAGGTGGAAGCGACAACAGAAGTAGCGGCGGATACAACAGAGGTAGCAGCGACAACAGAGGAAGCGGTGGATACAACAGAGATCGCAGCGACAACAGAGGTAGCAGCGACAACAGAGGTAGCAGCGACAACAGAGGAAGCGGTGGATACAACAGAGATCGCAGCGACAACAGAGG
>Ga0114998_10003110_pt1 | contig 12394 bp, 12 predicted proteins | sample ArcticOcean_MG_C_5_FD_87044 | JGI IMG/M metagenome (GOLD analysis project Ga0114998, IMG submission 87044) | Marine microbial communities from western Arctic Ocean - ArcticOcean_MG_CB4_138 | ecosystem: Environmental > Aquatic > Marine > Oceanic | place: Arctic Ocean: Canada Basin | collected...
AAGTTGGTCAATATGGCCGGAGGCGTTGCCCGCCTTGGCTTGTAGGGAGTCGGGAGCGCTTATATAAGAATTCATTTTGTCTGCCTCTTTATGGATACTTGCTATACGGTGCTTACACCGTCTTGCTGATTTCTTTATTTATACTGTATGGATATACAGTATTATATTCAGCAAAATAGGGAAAGCAACTGTTAAAGAGAGCTTTGTTATGTAGAACTGTATATAAACCCAGTAGTTCGTTGTTTTATAGAAGAAAATTAAAGAATTTATTTTTTGAGCCGTTAAAATTTCTGTGAGTTAAAAACTGAATTGGGGTTTAAAATGAGCAAGAAGCCAGACATGGTGATGGTAGTTATTACACTTTTTGTGATGAGTATTTTGGCCAGCAGCATGGCCCAGAGTGCATTGATGTAGCTAATGCCCATCAACAGAGCTGGCAAGCCAGAACTAGAAATAATGAAAAAGGAAGCTAAGCTAAACCAAGATAATTAAGGTAAGAAACCATTTCGACCTATTCAGTATCGGGTTGGTGTATTTTCTTTGCGGTAATCACCGCGTCTAGTTTCACATCCCAACTTTTCACAGAAAGCGGCTCAGTGTATTGGCATTCATGTGCTAATCCAATTAGCAGCGGCCGGCTTTGACGATTAAAAATCTTAAAACTAAAAGTACGGTCATAAAAACCTTTGCCCATACCCAACCGAAAGCAATATCTGTCAAATGCGACCAAAGGCACAAACACTAGATCTAAATTGGTAGGTGAAGGAATGGTTTCAGGTGCAGGCGGTTCGGCTATACCCCAATCGCTGTTTCTCAGCTTGGTATTTTCATCATAAGGTGCAAAAGAAACGAATTCTGGATTTTCATCAGAAATACGAGGAAGAAAGCAGGATTTGCCTTCGCGCAAGGCATATTTCAGTAGGAGAGATGGGTCGACTTCGCCATCAATAGGCTGATAAAACGCTATTCGTTTTGCGTCGCTGAAGATGTCCAGCTTATGGATGAGTTCAAATAATCCTTGAGAAGCGACAGCCTGTTGCTCTTGACTTAGGTCGCGTCTAGTTTGCCGGAGCGAGTCACGTACTGCTTGGCGGGTATCTTCAGTCATAGAAATTTATAGGTGTAGCTTTCAATTTCGGCTTTAGCACATCTCTGTGAATACAGCTTTATAGCTATAGTAGTTGGTAAGTAAGCTCCCCGGAACACCGCTATCAAAGTTGCCCTGAACCGAAAAGTTCAGGTGGTGGCCCTCGCAACGAATAAGGCTTTCCGACAAGCGGACATGCACAACAACATTGCGGAGTAGCCTCCGGGGGTAAAATATCGGCTCAAGAACATTATGATTGGCCAATGGTCTAGGGAACTCTGGGACGAGTATAGCTCGCACTATGAGCCGAGGATAGGGGCAATAATGAATTCATTTAAGAGTTAGGGCAGTTCTGGTAGGTTTTAAATTTCCAGCCGACGAGTAGAAGCTATTGCGACATCAATCTTGTCTTCAATTTCCTTAATCTGTTGGGCAGTAACGTGACGCGTTTCATTGATAAGACGGTTCTTGCGAAGCATATCGTGAGTGATGTTCAGCGCCGCCATTACGGCAATCTTCTCAGTCCCATGAATGTTTCCACGGCCCTTAATTTTGCGCATATTCTCATCAAGGTAGCGTGCAGACTTCATTAAGGCTTCTTGATCTGAAGGTGGGCAGTTGACCTGATAATCTTTGTCTAGGATTTTTACTTGGACAGACGTGCTTTGTTGCTCGCTCATGACTTACCTCGAGGAAGGGCCGTTTTAAGAGTTTTCCATGGCTTTTAGCCGGACTAAGATGGACTCAAGTTTTGACTTGGCTTCCTTGTTCTTATTGATCAAATCTTTTCGTTCGGAGCCCCAAGAGGTCTCATTGGCTTTAAGTAGCTGATTTTCGCGCTTCATTTCCGCGCATAGGCCGATTAAATCATCGACTTTTTCGTTGAGAGTGTGAAATCTGTCTTCAGTCATTTTTAATTTTCTAAGTTTTTAGTAAATATCAACAGCCGCAACGGACTATTAGCACAAGTTTAGGATTTACATTAACAATAGGCTAACTATAGAGCCGACCTGTGCAGGGGTCAATATTGGAATAGGTAAAAATGGGGGTTGGTTCCGACGAACGACCCTTATATGCTTGGTAACTGATGTGATTTAAAGGATCTGAGGGGAAAATGAGTAGAAAGTACGCAGACAAGAAATCTCGTCGACGTGAACTAATGAGTCAGATGGAGCCCAATAGCATTGCTTTGCTGTCGGCAGCGCCGCTGCGCTTTAGAAATAGCGATGCGGAATACCTTTATCGTCAAAATAGTGATTTTCACTATCTGACCGGCTTAAGTGAAGAACACGCTTTTCTGGCGCTTATTCCCGGCCGCCGGCAAGGTGAAGTAGTCCTGTTCTGCCAAGAAAAGGACAAAACCAAAGAGCTTTGGACCGGAATCCTGATGGGGCCTGAGGCCGCGATCTCCGAGTTGGGCGTGGATGATGCCTACCCTATTGCTGATATCGATGACATTTTGCCAGGTCTGATCGAAGGCCGTGACCATGTTTACTACTCTATGGGTAAAGATGATCGGTTCGATGATCAGGTGATGGACTGGGTGAAAGTCATTCGCAGCAAAGCATCAATGGGTGCCCATTCCCCCGGTGAGTTTTTAATGCTTGATCATTTATTGCATGAGCTTAGGCTTATAAAAAGCACGGCAGAAATAAACCTCATGGAAAAAGCAGCAAAAATATCCGTTGAGGGGCATTGCCGTGCGATGGCTTATTGTAAGCCAGGTATTAAGGAATATGAGTTAGAAGCAGAACTGCTTTACACTTTTACACGCAATGGCAGTAGGGCCCCTGCTTACACCTCAATTGTCGCGGCCGGCGACAACACCTGCACTCTTCATTACAACAGCAATGATGCCGATGTAAAAGAGGGTGACATGGTTCTTATAGACGCTGGTTGCGAGTATGCTCATTATGCCTCAGATATTACTCGTACATTCCCCGCTAATGGAAAATTTAGCCCTGAGCAAAAAGCTATCTATCAGATTGTTTTGGATGCACAAACAGCTGCTATTGAGGCAATTGAGCCGGGCGCCGCTTGGGATGCACCTCATAACGCGTCAGTTAAAGTCATCGTTCAAGGGTTAGTGGAAATTGGGTTGCTAAAAGGGCGGGTGCCTAAGCTGGTTAAAAGTGAAGCCTATAAAGAGTTTTATATGCACAAAGTAGGACACTGGATAGGCATGGATGTTCACGATGTTGGCAATTATAAAATAGATGACAAATGGCGCTTATTTGAAGAAGGTATGGTCACCACGATAGAACCAGGCATCTACATTTCTCCTGATAATAAAAATGTAGCGAAAAAATGGCGTGGTATTGGTGTGCGTATCGAGGATGATATTTTGGTCACTAAAAAAGGATATCGCATACTTAGTGAGGGGACTCCTAAGACGGTTGCTGAAATCGAAACTTATATGGCCAGGTCGGTAAACTAAAATGCCTAATCGTTTGTCAAAACTAAGTGGCTCTTCAAAGTTAAGCTACGATATGGTCATCATTGGTGGCGGGATGGTGGGGTCCAGTTTTGCTCTTGCCTTGGCAAAAGCTATTGGTTCTGCGTCCATTCTGATGATTGACACTCATGAGATGAGTAAAAAAAAGCGGCCCAGCTTTGATGACAGATCGACGGCACTGTCTTTCGGCTCTAGTCAGATTTTGTCAAATTTTGGTGTTTGGGAGAAATTAAAAAAAGACGCTAACAAAATAGAAAAAATTCAAGTGTCAGACAAAGGTCATATAGGAATGACTCAGCTGTCCAGTTCCGACTACGACATCGATGCTTTAGGTTATGTAATCGAGAACAGAGTCTTTGGAGCGGTAATCAATGATGCTCTTAAACGCGCATCGTCCATTGACTATTTAGCACCTGCTAGCGTGACTAAGCTTACCCCAAAAGCTGATGGGATGGTGGTTGAACTTGAGAAGGAAAATTATCGACAGACCATTGAAGCGTCCTTAGTGGTTTTGGCCGACGGTGGCAGATCCCCTCTATGTTCGCAGCTGGGTATTAAGAGAGATGCGGAAGATTACGGCCAGCATGCTTTGATAGCCAATATCCAGTTTCAACTACCACATAAGAACCAGGCTTTTGAGAGATTCACCGATACCGGTCCCTTGGCAGTGCTTCCGCTTGCCGGTCACGATAATAAAAACCGTGCGTCGTTGGTGTGGACTATTTCAAGTACACAAGTAGATGAATACGCAAGTTTTGACCAGTCCCAATTAGTTAGTCGACTACAAGAGCGCTTTGGAGATCGGCTTGGGAAAATTTCCAAAATTGGAAAACTAAGCAGTTATCCGTTAAGTTTGGTTACTGTGAAAGAACAAATTAGGCCAGGCCTCGCGCTGTTAGGAAACGCGGCTCATACACTGCATCCAGTCGCCGGGCAGGGTTTTAACTTAGCTCTCCGAGATGCCAATGCGCTGGTGGCTAGCCTTACCTTGGCTCGAGAACAGGGCAAAAGTTTTGGTGATATGAAAGTTCTGCAACATTACTTAGATGGTCAAATGAAAGATCAGCAACAAGCAATCTTGGCCACGGATACATTAGTACGGTTATTTTCTAACAGCAGCATTTCAAAATCGCTGTTACGAAAATGCGGATTACTCTCTCTAGAGCTAGCCCCGGGTTTTAAGCAGGGCTTTGCCAAGCGGGCAATGGGGCTCGGCTAATCGAGGTTTGGGTTATTTACGGAGTTCGCAGGCTGGGTAATCGTGTTCATCTGCAAGGTAACCGCTGTTTGAGCCAATAGTCGGCCGTTAACTGATGCGCCTGTATTCATAGCCACCATGGTTTTAGCGAGGACGATGCCTTCAAAGTGTGCATAGGTTCCTATAGTCACTGCTCCAGCGACCTGCCAGAATATATTCTTCGTCTGAGCGCCGCCTTTGAGAATCACTTGCGTGGAGCTAGCCTGGGTGAGGGTTCCCGCTATTTGAAAGATCCAAACAGCGTTTGGGTTGCCCTTGGCATCGAGGCTAAGACTCTGGTCAATCAAAACACTGGAGCTCCATTTATAGAGTCCAGGCTCTATAGTTAGCCCACCAATCGTACCAGCAGCTAATTCAGTAGCGTCAGGTGAAACTCGCCCCGCCGCGTTAGTGTATGCATATCCCATGTCGCCAACGGCTGCGGTCAGGAAGGGAGCGTCGAATGTCGTGCAGGGCATAGGGCCGGCGGCATTAACAGAATAGACATTACCCGTAACTTCGCCGCAGCTAAGCAGAAGCGCTGCGCCGGTGATGGGACTAGTTCCAACATCTCCGGTAACGTTGGATGGATAAACGTCGGTGATGCCGCTTTGGCTTAGTATGGCGAAAGTCTCAGCGTAACCCAGCTCTATCGGCATCCGATTACTGACAATATCAGGTTGGCCGAGTTTTTCTGCTGGCGGCAAGGACTTCGACTGGTAGCTTGTGACAAGCCCAGTGTAATCGAAACCTTCTTGCATCTGAGTGCTGTCAATTTCAGCGCTTGAGATGCCAGCTGAAGACGTAGCGATTAATAGAGATAGAATATATTTTCTTGAATTTTTCAAGCATGAGTACATGCGGTTACCTTTAATGTGTTGTTCTGAATATTAGCCTATGGACGTTACTAAGTTCTAAATCATACATAAAACTGCGCTTGACACGTTTAGTCACAACTAAACGCTGGCTTCGAACGCTTCCAATCAGTCCTAAATCCGGTTACTGAATCAACGCGGAAGACGAGTTGAGAAAGGGTTTTGCCGCCAATCTGATGGGGGGGGGTAAAGTTGGCCCTGATAGTCCTGCGCCAGTCGTATAAATTTCCCTAGGTTTCGAGACGCTTCTCATAAGCATGGTTTATATGGATGGTTAGCAATGATAACTATAGACGCTATTTCAAAAATAGCTTGTCGCGTGCACTTTAAGAGAAGTTTTTTTTGAACGACTAGAGCGCAGACTATAAATTTCTCTTAGATAGGGGCGCTGAATAGGCCCGAGCTCGATAGGCTGAACTAAATAAAAGAAGCAAAATAGAGAGAATTAAATAAAGAGAATCAATGTAAAAGCGAATTCGTAGAGATTACAAAATGAAGCATCGGCCGCTGCCCATGTGAGGGCAAGACAATCACGAATTATCTAGCAGACTGAGTGCTGCGCCAATACATATGTGAGCGACAAAACAGGCTAACGCTGAGCTATAGCCAGCTTCAGTGCTAAAAAGCCAAATGAGCATGCAAAATCTGGCCTACACCAAGTTACGATTCTTAGTGAATCTACAAAAAAGTGCGTGCGGCGGGTGCAAAACCGCCGTACATGATAAAAAACGAAGGTTACCACTATGAAAATAAGCGCCAAAACTGTGAGTGAAGCGATTGAACTGCTTTATTTTTTAGGCAGGAATTGAGGCAGTAATGCGAAAAAGAAAAGCGATAGCTTAGGATTTGGCGCATTTAAAAGTTTGCCTTTTAGGGCTGTAGGAGGATGCCTGACTTGGGCTAGCGAATTATCGATTTTGAGCTCATCGTTTTCACGTAAAATCATTTGTGCCATGACAAAAAGGTAAGTCACCCCTAGATATTTGATCGCCAGCAACGCCACTACACTGGTGTTTACAATGGCAGCAAACCCTAAAATGCTTGCCACTGCCACTGCCACTGCCACTGCCACTGCCACTGCCACTGCCACTGCCACTGCCACAATACCCAATTTCAAGCCAAATGCAGCAGCCATGCTGGCGCTAGAACCCTGACTAAGGTCCTGCTGTGATTGTGAACAGCATGCCGGTTCCTGAGAGTGAGATGATAACAAGTGAAGTTGGTAAATATTATAGAGACACCAGTTTACGGATAATGCTTATTTTGAAGACCTAAAGAAATACGGTGCTTTTTATGCTCGTTTGAGAGTCAGATGGATTTTGACGAAAGTTTCCAGCCATTGAGTTCTCGTCGCCGAGGCGAACAGAAATCAAATGGCTAAAAATCACAGCCTTGCTTTTACAGTGCTGCGCGAATCGCTTCAATACGTTTGCGGTTGGCTCCTAGGTCGCTGTGACCTAATCGTGACGCAGAGCGGACATGAGTAAGTCCTGCAGCTTCATCGTACATAAACTCAACATCGTCTACGTATCCCATCAGACTGCTGGTGAATTCGGCATAAAGGTAATCATCACTGGCGCTGACAATGTTGGCTTCATCAAGACCTCGCAAGACAGTGCTGATCTGGTTCAGATTCCCGGCGAGTGGCGCAATGCTGTGGGTCTCATCGCTTTCAAAGCTGGATACACAGTTAGGAGAATCTGGACAAGGGGTAAGTTTACCTTCTTGAACCCCAATGTTTTGTGGCGGCTCGCCTGCGCAGGCAGCTAAGAAGGGTAGAATTGATAGCAGTATTTTTTTCATGGATTGGCTCATTGTTTTGTACTTTAAATAAATTAGGCCTAGTCGCGGCAGTGCGTGCTTAGCAATTTAAACCAGATGGATCTAACCAATGACTGTCATTCCAAGTGATTCGGCGATTAGAGCTGGCTTTTCTTCGCCTTCAATCTCGATCGTTACTGTGTGCTTTAATAAAAAATGGTTTGGTTTCTTTTCTTCGACGCCGGTAAGTGTAAAGCGACCTCGGATTTTGTTACCGACTTTCACTGGATTAATAAATCGAACTTTATCTAAACCATAGTTAATTCCCATCACCGTATTCTCTAGTTTCAGGCCACCGTTTTCGGCACTAAGCATAGGTATCATAGACAGTGTGAGAAACCCGTGGGCGATAGTCGTGCCAAAAGGCGTTTGAGCCGCACGCTCTGGATCAATATGGATATATTGATGATCACCCGTGGCATCCGCAAATTTATTGATACGATCTTGATCGATTTCAACCCAATCAGTGACCCCAACTTCTTTACCTATATAATCTTTCAGTTGAGCAGTGTTTACGACATTTCCCATGATTGGCGACTCCGGATTACGATGAATTAGCTGATGAGTTTACCAATATTCACCTGTTGGTGCTATTGCTTGAATCGTTCGATCAACGGCTAGCTAAAAGTGGAGAAGAGGGGTTAAGTGAGCGAGTGGATGAAGGAGGTAAGTGAAAGCGTTAGTGTTAGTGATATCCAGTGGCTTTGCCTATAATAGTATTATGAAATCTATCCCTCAAATTGATGTTGATATCGCGATTGTAGGTGCTGGGCTAGTGGGAGCAACTTTTGCTCATCTTTTAGCCCCTTTGCCCCTTAATGTGGCATTGATAGACCAGCGAGAGTTTGGCCCTTTAAAAGCTCCATTCGACTCTAGCGAGCTGGAGTTTGATCCTCGTGTTAGCGCTCTCACCGAGGCGTCAAAGCTTCTTTTTCAAAAGTTAGGCGTCTGGGAGGCAATCACAGATAAGCGCGCGAGCCCCTATCATGAGATGGAAGTATGGGATGCTGATGGAACTGGCGCTATTGATTTTTCAGCCAGAGAAATAGGTAGCAGCGAGTTAGGTCATATTGTTGAGAACTCACTTATTTTGTCTGCGCTACATGATTCACTGGCATCGATAGAGAACCTTGAGCTTGTTGGTGGTGTGGCAATTGAGCAGCTCATCCTCGGCAATGACAATGGCGATAAAGCCCGCATAACCACAGAGTCGGGTACGGTCATATCGGCCTCGCTAGTAGTCGCAGCTGATGGAGGCAACTCTTTTATTCGCAAACTCGCTAATATCGACACTAAAGAATGGGATTACGAGCACACCGCCATCGTAACCACTGTGAAAACTCAATTACCTCATGGGGCGAAGGCTCTGCAGCGCTTTATGAGTAGTGGTCCACTAGCGTTTCTACCCTTATCCCTTGGCCAAAACTCTGCTGATCAGCATTATTGTTCTATTGTTTGGTCTTGCCTGCCCGAGCTTGCTGAATCCCTGATGGCACTTCCGGGTGCGGATTTCAATGAATCTCTGGAACAGGCCATAGAGTCGAGGCTTGGCAAAATAGAGTTTAGCGCCAAGAGATTTGCGGTGCCGCTTAGGCAAAGACATGGCAAAAAATACTACCAGAATAACGTGGTTTTAGTAGGAGATGCTGCCCACACTATTCATCCATTAGCGGGACAGGGGGTTAATCTAGGCTTGTTGGATGTCGCAGCTCTGGCAGAAGAATTACGCCAAGGGCTTAAGAATGGCCGCTCGGTCTTCGACCCTGTAGTGCTTGGCCGCTATGAACGAAAGCGTCGTGGCCACAACCTCACTACCATGTGGGCAATGGAAGGGTTTAAGCGCCTATTTGCCGAAGAAACATTGCCGGTTAGGTGGTTGCGTAACGTGGGACTTAAAAGTGTTAACAGTCTGCCGCTGCTGAAAAATCAAATTGTTCGTAAGGCGATGGGGCTGGATAGTTAATTTTCTTAGTCTCAGCAACTTGCTAGATTTGAAAGTTGTAGCGCATTTGTAACTGCACGACATCGTTATTGCGAAACTCGTAGAACACCGAGTTCTGACTGGCACTGTAACCAACAAAAAGAAAGCCCAAGTCCAAATTATCCGACCAATTGTAGTCAATAGATAGTCGGCTCACGCTGCCCCAATTATTGGCCAGTTTGTTCCAAACCCCAGTTATGCGGAGTCTTTGGTTAAGGTCGGTCCAGTTAAATCGGGTGCCAAGGCTAATTTGATCACTTGGCGCTTGCATAAAGCTGTTGTGATTTTTAGTATGAATGCTATCGATTTCTAGGCTTAACAAAAGATTACTGAAGCCGTTGTATTCAACCCCGGCTACGACGAGCGTTTGATCCTTTTGATCCCAGCCGTTTAGCTGATTAAAGAAGGACTCTGCATTGGGCCTGACAGTGACACCATAGTGTGTGCCAAGCTCCCCATAAAAAAGCCATGCACCCTCTACCCAATTCGCGGCGGCTCCTATCATGCGCATACGATTCTGATTGAAATTTAGACTTGGCTGGGCCAAGCCGCGCATGTCAATATCCTCAACACTTAAGTTGTTGTCATTGAATTCACCGGCTACGATTTGAAGGTCACCAGAGCTTAGCTGAGTAGATAGCCGAATGAAGCCCTCGCTTCTATTTTTTGTTTCTTGACGGTTTAAGGCAAAGCCGATGTTACGCAGCTGAGCGAATTGATCAAACTCATCACCTTCCGGTGCGATTTGATTTCTATCGGCGTCATAAGTAACAACGGTATCGATCAGCCAGTCCTTGAGCCGATAGCTCATGAGAGCTGCCGGGGCCGGTAGTCTTAAATCTTCGAGATCTTGTTGGGCTATGGCAAACTGATCTTCTACGTTTATCTGATCTGTAACACGGATGTATTCAGACAAACCCCAGGCGAGGATTTGATTCCCAACTTTAAAGTATAAGCCGTTCTCGGCTTGATAGTCGAAGTAGAAATCTCTGATTTCAAGGCGGTTGCGAAGCTGATTTCTTTCTTCTATTGAATGGGGTGCATCACTTTTAATTTGATAAATTGGGTCATGATAATATTTTCCGCTAACTCTGAACTTCAACTCGTCGCTGAATTTCCCATCTGCCTGGATAAAGAGGCTAGATTGAAGGCCGTTGAGCTCACTGTCGGTACGACTAAATAAATGGCTAGGTTGTTCAAGGCCATAGGAAGCGGATTGTGTGATCCAGCCAATGACCGAGTAATTCGATGATTTAGTCTTTGGGACATCGATATTGATAGTGCTAAAAAATTCGTCCTGAGCAGCGCAATGAGCAGTCGTTAAAAGTAACGTGCTGAGGCAACATTGAATGAGATGGTTTAACGACTTGGTGCGGATTTTTTTAAACACTTAAAACCTGAGTTAATCTAATCCACGTTGCATGTATTCAGTAGTGAAAGAAGAATCATCTACCTCTACGTTGTAATCGATGCTGTTAATTTGGAGTACGCTGGCATGTTCTTGTCGACCATTACGGGTCGTTATGACCTGTAATCGTTTAGTCGTCCAGATATCGTCAATCAGCTCGATCTCAGTTGAATTAAAATATTTAATTTTGTTTCCCTTAAGCTCCCAAACTTGCCCGCGAACCTGCACAAAATTATCCTTTCTTATCCAGCTTCTCATTTTGGAATAGCCTGTCGCATTTTCAGCCTTGTCTTTGAACTCCGCTTTCGGAGTTGCTTCAACTACCCAAACCTCAAAGTCGTCAAGGAACTCCGATTCATTGACGAAAGAATAGTTATACCAGTCTAGTTCATAGCCGTTGATGTCAGCATAGGTGAAATCACTTCCTAAAAAGGAGTCAGAGGTGTCACTTGAAGCGATGCGTTTAACACGCTGTAAAGCTGGCAGGTACAACCAAGAGTCATCGTCTCTGTTTTGGTTCTCCCAGTCAAAGTTCAAATAGGCCGTACCCCTTATGTCGGCTGGTGTTTCGAATAGCGAAAGAGCTTTGTTATCTTCGCCAAAGTCTTTTGAATAAATGCGAAGGTTTCTTACTCGTTGGCGCTCGCGGCGATCTATCAGCACCATGGTATATTGCCCTACAGAGGAGTCACCGTTGTAGCGATTATCATATTTCATCATTACGTCATAAGCGCTTAGCTCTCGTGCGTTTATAGAGGTAGCAAAAACCGCTCCAAAAAGACTAACCCAAAGGCTGAAAAAAATCGCAGGGCGACATCTGAAAATGACGGTGAATCCCATCTTTGTAACTCCCAATAAAACATGTCCTTATTTAAGAATGAACTACAGCGGATTCTAAGGTGCTGTCGTGATTACCGTCTACCAAATACAAAATGGCAGGCAATACCAGCAGGTCCCCAAGCAATGCCAAAGACATAATGATGGCGCCAAACAAACCTACGTAAATCACTGTCGTAAATGAAGCGAAACACAGAACACTGAATCCAGACACTAACACAATAGAGCTAAATACAACGGCTCTTCCTGACTCATTCATAGAACGTTGAATAGCATCATGAGTATTGGCGCCCTGTTCTTTTGCCAATAAGTATCTACTCATCACATGAATAGCATCATCTACTGCAATGCCCATCGTCATAGCGAAGACGATAACAGCGCTCAGGTCCATAAAAATTCCTAAAAAGCTTGCCACACTTGCCGCCAGAATTATCGGTAATATGCTGGGAATAATCGATAAAAATCCATATTTAAATGATCTGAATAGGACGATAAAAAATGCCGTAATCACGGTTAATGCTATTAGAAAACTCTTCACCATACCGTCGGAAACATAGACATCTTGGACTGTAGCGAGCGCCATGGTGCCTGTCACAATTGGGTTCAGCTCACTAAAGTTGGACATCAGGTATTCATTGATGGTGTCCAGTTCAGCTTTCATTGCTGATGCTTCCATATTTATTACGGGCACGA
>Ga0114998_10003118_pt1 | contig 12363 bp, 10 predicted proteins | sample ArcticOcean_MG_C_5_FD_87044 | JGI IMG/M metagenome (GOLD analysis project Ga0114998, IMG submission 87044) | Marine microbial communities from western Arctic Ocean - ArcticOcean_MG_CB4_138 | ecosystem: Environmental > Aquatic > Marine > Oceanic | place: Arctic Ocean: Canada Basin | collected...
CATAGGTACCCACGGGCATAAAGCATGGCGTTTCCACAGAACCACGAGGAAAGGTCAGTCTGCCACGACGCGCTTGACCACTTTGGGACAACCGCTCAAATTTCATAAAACAACTACGACTCATGTCCGCTCCAAAGCAGAAGATTTTGGTGTCACTAACATTGCGTCACCATAACTAAAAAAACGATAGCTTCGCTCAATGGCTTGGGCATAAGCATTCATCACATTGTCCTTACCCGCAAACGCACTCACTAGCATTAGCAAGGTAGATTCAGATAAGTGGAAATTGGTTACCAAGGCGTCAACACTTTTGAAACTATAACCTGGGTAAATGAATATATGTGTCTCACCATTAAAAGGCTTGATCTGGCCATCTACACTGGCACTTTCTAATGACCTAACGCAAGTTGTGCCTACAGCAACCACTCGCCCACCACTTTCGCGTGTGGCTTTCACCGCATCTACAACTGCAGCACTAACTTCCACTAATTCACCATGCATATGGTGGTCTTCAATTCGCTCAACTTTAACTGGCTGAAAAGTACCTGCCCCAACATGCAGCGTAATATAAGCGAAATTAACGCCCTTAGCAGCGATGGCATTTAATAGTGGCTGATCAAAATGCAAGCCTGCAGTGGGTGCTGCTACCGCACCGTGATGCTCACCAAATACAGTTTGATAACGCTCACGATCTGCAGTGTCATCTGGGCGATCTATATAGGGCGGCAATGGCATATGGCCTAAACGCTGCAACACATCCAATGCAGCCTCGCCTTCATCAAGCATAAGTTCAAATAGCTTGTCGTGACGCGCGACCATAGTGGCCCAAACCTCACCTTCCAATAACAATCGAGCACCTTCTTTAGGCGACTTACTTGAGCGCACATGGGCTAAAAAGTGACGCTCTCCCAACAACCGTTCCACCAAAACCTCAATCTTACCACCCGATTCTTTAGCACCAAATAAGCGCGCAGGGATCACCTTGGTATTATTTAATACAAGCAAATCACCTGCTTGAAGAAAATCTAGTAAATCCGTAAAACCACCGTGAGTAAGCACGCCCGACTCGCCATTAAGCTGCATCAAACGACTTGCCGTACGATCAGGTGTTGGATAGCGAGCGATGAGCTCGTTAGGAAGGTGGAAATTGAATTCTGAAACTTGCATGGAATCTTAATGGGGACTCTGAAGAGAATCCCAAGGCCTAAGTAATTGGGGCCATCATAATAACAAAATAGATTGTCGCCGCACAGGCGTATTTGGCGCTTATTTTTGCCCTTAAAGAACCCCTTTCGGGTTTATCTTCCATAGAACTCACTCATCGCTTGGTTATTTTGTTAAAACCCAACAAATAGCTGCTCATTCGTTGACGCTAAAGAAGAACTCTGTATAATTCGCCCCTCAATGTGCCAGTGTGGTGAAATTGGTATACACGACGGATTCAAAATCCGTTGCAGAAATGCGTGGCGGTTCGAGTCCGCCCACTGGTACCAGCGCACATTGAAAGCCTCATGATACGTATAGTACATGGGGCTTTTCTATGTCTAAATTATCATTTCATTGAACCTTTCATTGAACTTTCCAGACCTAATTTCTATTTGTCAGCCGATGGATGGGGGGGGGAGGCTGGAGTTTCTATATAATAACTGGAGTACCCGCTTAGATTTACTAGAAGCGATTTTGAAAATTAAAAAAAAGTGAGAAGTAGATGATTGAATATTTATCAGAGAGTTTTTCAATTGGTGGAGCCTTAGGTGGTTTAGTTATCTTCATCTTTTACAAACGTGGCTTAGACGCTAAACTCAAAGGTTTGCAACTACAGATTGACCAGCTAAAACAGCAACAAGACACTAAAGACGACTGATCTAATGTCATAACATAAAGCAATGATTTACATGGGGCGGGAGGACTGTGGTTGCTGCTGTTAACTGTGGCTGCCTGAGAGACACACAATAGAGCGGTTTTGCTTTTTACACTCGACCTTGCGTTAACCTTTGATCAACTTATTGCACACTAACGGCTGCATTTATTGTCCACCTTCCAGCTCTGCCTTTAATTCTGCTAATGATGTTTTGGGGCAACCTCGCCCACCTCGGTGCAAGGTAGCATTTATATTCGACCATTTTTCACCACTAGAATTTGGAATTTCACCGTCGGTAGCAGTTGGCCATTTTTGATAGTGATTATGCCAAGCGATCATCCAATCTTTTATTTGCTTGATTTTAATTTTAGGCAAATTTTTGTTTGTTCGTTTCCCTCGCTTTTTAAATAATAAGTGAGCCAAACTTACAAGGCCCGTAAGTCCTCGCCGATTCTCCCTAATAACTGTGTCGATACTCATAAAGGTTTCTGTTCCCATTGTTACTATCGGTACTGACTGATTCGAGGGAAATTTTTTATTTGGGTGGTCTTCTTGATATTTATCACACCACCTTAGTATTTGCTCTTCTGTAAGGTTTTCTAAATTATTGACGTTGCGAGACCCAAATTCCTGTACCCATAAATCTGTTAGTGTTTTGGCCTTGGTATCCTCAATCAAACCTTTGACTAAAGCTGAGTTAATACCTCCCCAAGTTAAGTCAAGATAGTTTGGGTTAGGAAAGAGGCCCGATTCCCTTGTTGGCAATTTATTATCTTTATCCTGCGTTTGATATATTTTCGCAACATCAACTATTTCATCCTTGGAGGGATATTCTCTTTCGCCAAGATTAGCTTTTAAGTTGTGCGCTTGAAGCAGCTTTGCTAGCGAAGAACCTCCAGGTAAGCCCCGAAACCCATAATTAAGTGCAAACGAGATAGCTGGCCAGCTATCTTTTCCTTCTAATATCCAATCACTACTCTCTGTTGGATATGATCCTATTTTTTCATAATGCATTAAGGCGAGGCTGTGTACTCGTTGCTCTGTAAGCTGTTTTCCAGACCTCACCCCAATGACTCCCAATTCATCAAAAAGCACTTTTTCAATCGACAGCCCCTTTGGAAGCCCTCTTCCTCCATGTACGAGGTTACTTCGGATGGAAGACCATTTTTCTGAGGGCTCGGCTAAAACCTTACCCGACTTATATGTTGGCCACTCGTTAGTTTTTTCAAAATGGTCTTTCGCCCATTCAATAATTTGATATATCGTCAGCTTGTTTCTTTTAAGATGGTGGCGAACATCTCGCTCTAAGAACAGTAAATTAACGAGACTCCCTATTTCTGTTCTCTTGAGTTGATTGTTAATCGTATTCCAAGTTAGGTTTTCTTGGCTCGATATAAGGCCTGAGCTTTTCTTTGGCCAAGATTCATATCTTTCGTACCACACATCAGCCACCTCAAGAATTTTTGAGATTGTTACAGGCTCTGGCCTTGGCAGGGATGATGTTTTACTCACACTTTTAGTATCATTATCCAAAAATATTGACTCAAATAAACCAGTCTCTTTTGCCTCTTTTCGTATGTCAGATTCTTTGACTGATAACTCGAAATATTTATTAATAATATCTAGTATATAGCCAACATCACCTTTCCAAGACGAATATTTTATTTCAACTAGGCTAACGTTTGCCTCCTTTAAAAGCCTCTTTTTTATCTGGTCGCGCCTTTGAGCATCCTGAAATTCCTTTTCAGTTTTATGAAAATGTTTGATCCACTCGTAGTGCTGGCGACCATGATATTCGATAGCAAGACAGTTTGAATTATCTTGATTTGAGATAAACACATCCAGCCTTTGTCTTGTATGCGTGGGATGCATTGATAGTGCATCGACTGGATACTCTCTTTCCACTTCCATGCTAGATAGCGCACATCGAGCGATATTATAGAGCCGCAGCTGTGTTTTCCATTGGTTTGCCCCTCGAAAATTAATCGGCTGCCAATCATGTTCTTCGAAAACTGCCATTACACACTTAGCCGCCCCGCCAGAATGAACTTTAGAAAGCAAAGTCGATCCATGATTATTTGAAAAATCCTCCTCAATAACTCCATACCAATCATCGAGGTTTGTAAAACATAATTTTTCTCCAAGCCACTCTAAATATTTTCTTTTATTTGCTTTTTCTTCCCAATTCCCTCGACTACTTTTCATTAACCAAAATTTCAGATCATAGTCTGGATAGTTAGTTTCGATACAATGAAAGATAGAATCATAAAACCTTAGTAGGCTAGCTCCTTTGTGCCTAGTGAATGTGGCTCTCCTAACCTTGTACCAATCTTCTGGCTGAGTCCAATTCTCTTTCTCAGCAACATAATCTAAGAATTTTCTATGGTTTCCTCGGTTTTTCCAACAACCGTTTGGTGCAACCTCGAAAAGCCAAGGCAGCCATTCTGTATCTGGATAACAGATTTCAATACGATCAAGTATTGATGGATAGTACGCTTGCACTGAGCCTCCATAATTATCATTAAAATCTTTTGCTCGAATAGAGTACCAATCTGTAATTTTTTTGAATTTTAACTGTGTAAAAAGCCATTGCATGTATTCCTTTAGTCTTTTATGTTTTTTCCATGTGCCAGTCGGAGTCTGAGACATACGCCACCATTCGATGGTCTCATCAGGAAACTCCTGCTTGAGAAAAGCTAATAAATCGCTGTCCCAATTTCGCTGTAGCCAAACCATGAATCTGCTGAGATCAGAGTCATTTCTACCTTTTTCAAGCCAATCTGCTAAATTATGAAATCCTGACTTGTGAGCTAATGCTCGCATATGTTCAATTGAGCCTTTTTCTAACTTAGAAAACTCAAATTTCCCAACATCAATAGTTAAATTTGTTGTTCCTTGTTGCTTACACCAATACGCTATTGTGCCTCCAGCTACACCAAATTCTTTTCCTGCTTCTTTGAATGAATCATAGGCGGTTTCATTTATATTCACCTGCGTTTTGTGAGAGCCACGTTGGTTAGCTATGAGAGCTTCAACCGCTTTGTTAAGCTTCACCCCATTGGGAGTTTTTTTGACAGCTTTTAAAAGACTTGTCTTATTGATTTCAAGACTTTTCGCTGCAGCAGTTACCGAAGCGTATTTCACCCCTTTAATTGTCACTGATATAGTATTTTTGCTCATTCAAAAACAATAACACGTGGCTAAATTTTTTTTCCATAAAAAATGTACTGCTGTTTGAAGAATTGATTTACCTTGATTCGTATTAACCCAAGAGTAAAAAACGACATACAGACCATTAATGATTTAATTAACAGCATATTTGATGTGAACAGTGACGATCAACTCAAACTCAACTCAAAAAAATAGCCCGACTCAAGTTTCCTCAAGTAAGGCTAGATGTATAGGTGTGAAGCTTTATGAGGTGTTATAACTCGGACTTGCGTTAACCTTTGATCAACTTACTAAGCAGTCAATCACTGATCTTCTTACCGTTTTTGAAGGTTCCTGTGAGACTTTTATCTACAGTTCCGTTTTCATTGTAACCAACCCAAGCACCGCCTTTCTTGCCATTCTTGTAGTTACCTTTGTAATTTAATTGCCCATTATTATGGTAACCAATCCAAGCGCCTTCTCTCTTCCCGTTCTTGTAGTTACCTTTGGAACTTAACTGACCATCATCATGGTAATAAACCCAAGCACCATCTTCCTTACCATTCTTAAAGTTACCTTTTCTCCATAACTGACCTAACCAGTATTCAATCCAAGCACCTTCTGCCTTACCATTCTTGAATACCCCCTCCACATCCATGTGTTTCACTTGCTCATCCACAGTCACCTTCCCAGTATATGGAACATCAGTGAACTTCTCGTAATAGAGATCATCTCGCTTTACTAAATCACGTATAGTCACACTCCAACTAGGTGACGACAGAAGTGATATGAAGAGTATGGTTATGAGTGTTTTTATTGGTTTCATTTTATAGAAGCGCTTCAGAACTGGTATTAATTACAGTAAGTCATGTTTCCAATTTTCTGGCACATTGTTCCATCTGAGCCATAGATAGTGTTGCCAATTGTCTGATAGCTAGTTCCATCTGAGCCATAGGTGTTGTTGCCAATTGTTTGATAAGTTACGTTCTTTGGCCCTGAGCCATTAGTAGTCCCAGCCCCTGGCCCAGCTTGGTTTACACGATTTACTTCTTGTAAAGCCTGTGAGAAAGCTTGACCTAATTCCTGCGCTTCAGCTTGTCGCTTATAATCTGCTGCTGGGTCATAAAACATTTGACCATCAAGCCCACGCCTTTCTAATTCCATTGATATTGCACTTCTTGTAGTGGGATGGATATAACTTTTAGACCATCCACTTTTCAATTCCTGTAACGATTTAGATTTAAAATAGGCTATTTGTTCAGCCTGAGAAGTTCGTTTGAACCAAGCGTCACTCCCAACCATTCCTAAGCCAAAGCCACTAGATGTAGTTGAGCAGCCTGACAGGGAAGCTATTAAAAAGACCATAGATAATACTACTAGGCACTGATTAATAACCTTTTTAATATTCATTTCTACGCCCTCAAATATTCTTCTGCTTACTCTGGATACTACTAACATTAGACTTTCATTGATATAGGAAGATTTCTTATTTTATAACCTCAAACCTATAGCCACTGGCTTTTAACAACTGCTAACACAAGAGCCTTTAGCCATACTTATAGCCTAATCTAAAGTCATAATGCCCATGCTTATGTTGGTATGCTAGTGCTGCTTAGAGAGCCTTTTTGGGGCTTGCAGAGGCGCTTTTGAGGGTGCTTTTAAGTGTATGGTTATTGTGGTTTTAAGTAAGATTTTAAGCGTATAATTAATCCATCAGCTGTCATGCCAAATGAACTATCACTTTTTACAATGTCTGTATCTAGCCTAACGTCAAATCCTATTACAAAAATGTCGCGCACGAGAACTATTTTTAACCCGTCGTTGTATTGGTCAACATCCGTTAGGTTTTGGTTTTACCTTTGATTGCTCAATATCTGGAATAAGTGGGAAGGTTGGATTTCCAGCAAAGATATTATCCAACTCAATAAGAATTTCATCTTTGTTTTTTACCCAATAAGGAATTCTTGCAATTTTATAACCGTGGTCTAAGGCGAGCTTAGTTTTTTCGGCGTCGATCTCCTTTTGTTTTAGTAAACCCTCTGAACCTTCCCACGCCTCTCGGTAATGTTGCTCACCGTCGCGCTCAATTAAAAGATGATGGTCGCATAAGTAAAAGTCATAACGCCGTTTTTTTATTCTCTTTTGCGTTTCAAATACTAAACCAAGACCTTCGATAATTTTCTTTAGCTCTCCTTCTCCCTTTGTAAAGCAAAATGGGCAGCCATTACCGGATAGATGATCTTGAGCTTTCTGACTGAACTTTCCGTGCACCTTGCACATTATGTCTATTTGTTTGAGCCTACCCTTGAAGGTTGTTAAATCATATTCATATAGGCTCTCGTGAGTAGCTAAAGCTCTTGATAAGAATTCGTCTCGCTTCAACCGTTGTTTCTCACCGCCCAGTTTGTTTTGGCAAATTTTACACCATCTTCCAGACCTTACAGATTTTGCTGTTGCCAGCCAAGTATGTCCTTCAGTACATTTCCATTGGAGGTTTTTATTGTAACTATATTTTTTTGAGAGGCATTCCCCACCTCTTTTTTGAGCAATAACTTGCAGTTCTTCAATGGTAAACGGCGCCTTTCCAGAACAAATAAGACACCAAGTTCCATTTTTTACTGAGCTTGGTGTTGCAAGCCAAGTATGTCCTTCAGCACATCTCCATTTCAAGTTTGTCCTTGCGTTTACAATTTTAGGGGATAGGCATTCCCCACCTCTATCTTTAGCAATAACTTGCAGTTCTTCAATAGTAAGTGGGGCCTTTCCAGAACAAATAAGACACCAAGTTCCATTTTTTACTGAGCTTGGTGTTGCCCACCACTTGTGTCCTGCAGAACAAAGCCACTCTAACTTAACAAGCGCACCGAGATATTTTTGAGATAAACATTCGCCATCTCGAACTTTGGCAGTTTTTCGCATCTGATCAATTGTTAACCGAACCACCCCTGCGCAATCAGGGCACCAAGTTTTAGTTTTTACACTTGAAGGTGTTGCCTGCCAAGTATGTCCCTTCGCGCATTGCCACTGTAACTTTGTCTTGCTACCGATGTACTCTAAGGAAAGGCATTTTCCACCTCTCACCGTGGCAAGCTTGCACATATCCTCGATTGTAAGCCTAGCAGGCATATTTTACTCCAGTTTCTAATACTGAATCCCAATTTATCCATGGCACTTTTGAGTTCACATAAAACATAACCATATTTAGCCCAACAATGAACCCTTTGATTTAGTCAGGATAATCAACCTTAAGCAGTGTTTTGCAACCCAAAGTCTCCTCACTCCACAAACGACTCATAGCTTCTTTAGCCCACTCTGCGTCACCTTGCTTAACAGCAATAGCGTCATGCACTGGTAGAGATACTATGCCTTGCTCAATACCCTCAAGCATGACCTTTCTAAGTATTGCACCCTCAAGGTTTTGTGCACTAAGACCCCATCCTTCAAACAAGTTAATCTTAGGGTAGCGCTTTAGGGTGCCTTGCTTGATTGTGTCAAATAATTTTACATTAAAGCCGTCTATTTTAAGGGCATTAAATGCCTCAGACTCTTCACTGGCTCCCATAGCTACAGTAATGAATTGTTTGATTCTGTTACGATCATCAACTTTACATAACTCACCTATGTCTTCGTATGGCGTATCTCCTGCGTCTTGCTTATGGAGTACGGCAAGATTAAGACGTAAGTGGTTAGCATTAAAGTCTACTTCACATATTGGTTCATCATCTATTAAGGTGTTTATACGCACTCTCGAGGTACGATCTGGTAACGCTTGATATGGCGTATAAAGCCGACCTCCCTCAAGTGCACTAGTGTTGTACTTAAGCTGCACAGGCCCTTTACAAGCCCATGTATGATTCTTAAGAAACTCATTAATAGTGGTCATGCCTTGTCTTTCAGGATGATCTTTGACCAGTCGATTAATAATACGGTGCCAACCTTTAGCTGGGTCTTTAATAGTTATGTAGGGCGGTTTAATCTCTTGTTCAATATCGAGAAAATACTCCCATATCTGTATAACCAATTCATCCGTTAGAAAGAGCCTTGTCTTAGATGGTTCATTTTTGTATTTCTTACCTTCCTCAAGAGAAACTAAGCCCACTTCTTGTGAACATCTAAGGCATAAACCACGACATTGACGATTACTTTAAGGATATCTTCCAGCTGTATTTAGGCGTAAAATGAAGTTGGTGCGGCACTGTTATAAATACAGCAGAAGCTAACGGCACTCAAAAAAAATATGCTTGTTGAAGTACGTTTCTTGAGAACATCATTTATCTAGACATACGACGCTCACGTTAACACGCCACTGTTATTAAGGCAGGACATTTCATGGTTAATATTCTAAACAAAGTATCTTCTCTATTTGATACTAATAATAAAGATGTGCAACATAAGCCTTTCAGCTCCTCATTAACGCACCTCAATTTGGGATGTGGCTATGACAAACGGGATGGCTATATAAATGTAGATCTCAATTCGGTCCATAATCCTGATATTGTAGCCGACGTTTCAGATCTACATATGCTTAACGCCTCCACATATGAATACATATTAGCCAATGATATTCTTGAGCACTTAAATCGCCATAAAATTAAGAATACTCTTAAAGAGTGGAATCGAGTACTTAAAGTGTCAGGGCATTTAGAAATACAGGTTCCAAGTATTGTGGATGCCGTGGAACTACTTCTATCGAAAGGCAAAGACAATGTCGAATTTCATTATACATTACTCCAAAATATATTTGGAACTCAGCATTACCCTGGAGACTTTCATCACTACTCGTTTACGAAGGCAATTCTATCCGACTTGATGAAAGAGACAGGCTTTAAGATTGAAAGTATAGAACTTGTGGAGGGCTGGTTATTTATTGTCCATGCAAAAAAAGTTGAGCATAGATACCCGGATGACCTTTATAGCTTAAAAAACAATGCTGATTTTTTAGATGCAGTCTACATCAAGTATTTACAGCGCAGCATTGATGGCGATGGATTGGCCTCCATGACCGATCTTCTTCAACAAGGCATACCGAGAGAAGCCATAGTAAACATGGTTCGTACTAGCCCCGAATACAAAAGAATTCAATCTGAGAATATTGGTTACAAGGAATTGCTGGAACTAGAATCTGACAGTGAATTCCTGAATGCTATATACCAGCGTATGTTGAACCGCCCACTAGACGAACACGGTCGCTTTCACTATGGATTGCGACTTCAAGGTGGCACTCTCCGTGAGGTGATTATTAGTGAACTGAAAAATAGTGAAGAGTATAAACAAGCTCTCTTATAAATAATTGGGCAATACCTTTACAAGAGAAAGAAAACCAGCTTCACTAGATGAGTAAACATTAGCATCGGCTGGCCGAGAGGAGGAAATTACCACATCAGCTGTCATGCCAAATGAACTATCACTTTTTACAATGTCTGTATCTAGCCCAACATCTAGGCCTGTGACCGCTTTAAAGTTTCGCTGCATAGACTCTCGTAAGTCATAAGCACCCTAAGCCTCAACTAAGCCAGAGGTACTGTAGGCACCCTCATAAGTTCACGCTCTTTGGTATTTAAAGCACACATTGCGTCAAAAACTGCATTAGAGATTTGATCAGCTAGTTTATCTGGATGACCTTTAGAGGCTTACTCAAAAGTAAAAACTGAATAATTAGAAATATTTTCCTCTGAACTTCCTAAACACTGAACCACTACAATAACGGGGTCATTTAAGATGTGTTATGACATTAACATACCGTATAACGTGGTTAATTAGATATTAAATAGGTGCTTGATTTGCACATATTCTAAAGAATCTATTCGTGGGCCGAACTGGCTTACCACACGGGCTGCGGCTTCGTTAGCAAACTTAGCCCCCAATGCATAGCTGTGACCTGCATTAATAGCATACAAAAAAGCACCAGCATACATATCGCCTGCGCCGTTGGTGTCGACTGCATTTGCAGTGACGCCAGGTGTTTGCAACAGATCCACACCATCATAGGATAATGAGCCACCAGCACCAAGGGTAATCACAAAGGTTTTGGCGAACTTTTTCAATTGCTCTGCCGCAGCTTCTGTATTATGGGTTTTAGTAAAACTTTTTGCTTCGTCGGAGTTGCAAAACAGTAAATCTACACCGTTACCAATAACCTTAAGTAAGTTATCTTTAAATACCTGAACGACAAATGGATCGGAGAGGCTAAGTGAAGTTTTTACTCGGTTTGCTTTGGCACATTCTATGGCCCTCACTGCAACGTCAGTTCTAGTGTCATCAGTGACTAGATAGCCTTCTAGGTATAACCAATCTGAATTGATAAGCGTAGGTTCGTCTACCTCATTGGAAGTCAAATCCAGGTTCGCCCCTAAGAAAGTATTCATAGTACGTTCTGCGTCATCAGTGACCATAACTAAGCACTTACCTGTAGTACCAGAGCCAGCTCCTGCTTTGTGAAAATCAACGCCTGTTGCCTGCAAGTCCTCAACAAAGAACCTCCCATCCTCATCATCTGCCACTTTACCAGAATAGAATGTTTTAGAGCCAAAGCAGCTTGCTGCAACAACGGTATTGCATACAGAACCACCGCAACTTCGTTTAATATGAAATGCGTGGGAGCTTAAAGCACTTAATAACTCAAATTGTCTTTCTTCGTCTACCAAGGTCATCAAACCTTTGTCGATTTTGTGGGTGCTTAAAAAATTGTTAGTCACTACAGCTTCGGTATCGACAAGAGCAGCGCCGATGCCATAGATTTGGTATTTTTTCATGTGATAACTCTAAGGTTAGATTGTGAATGGATTTAACTGGGCCACAATCGCAAGATTATATTTATTGATAGTCAGGTCGCTGGTATCTGACCTTTGCCACTTTTGGCCCTACCCTTACCAGACCTTTGCCAAGCAAATCAGCCTACAGGCTAATGATAGCAGTACCTATGCCACCTTTACTACCTTTGCCAACCAATCATCAGCCCGTAGGTTGGTGCAGCTTTAGCTACTTCAGCCTCTAAAAATGAAGTATGGCAAGATTGTGCCAGTTGCTATATCTATCTGAAAAAATTAAAATACCAATTAGTATAAAAATAGTGTCTAGCACAAAACAAGGAATGCCCAACATGAAACGCGCACTAACACCCTTTGCACTTGCAGCATCAGTGCTATATACAAACTCAGCCTTCTCAGATGAGACTAAAAACGCGCAACAGGCTAACGTAGGCGTCACGATAGGTCTAACTGGTACGAATCTAGAAATATCTACACCACTCAATAATTATGTTTCAGTGCGTGGTGAAATGAATATTAATGGAAAGGTTGATCGAAAATTAACATTAGAGAACAACCGTTATGACATAACATTTAATCCAGATA
>Ga0114998_10003119_pt1 | contig 12360 bp, 1 predicted proteins | sample ArcticOcean_MG_C_5_FD_87044 | JGI IMG/M metagenome (GOLD analysis project Ga0114998, IMG submission 87044) | Marine microbial communities from western Arctic Ocean - ArcticOcean_MG_CB4_138 | ecosystem: Environmental > Aquatic > Marine > Oceanic | place: Arctic Ocean: Canada Basin | collected...
CCCAGCACGAAGTCTCCCAGACTTTACCACCTCACTACCTAGCCCGAGAGAACCACCGGAGTCCGCACCTTGCGCTCCCGTTCCCTCGGCGGTAATCGTAGGTGGCCCGGTGGGCCCTACTACATACCCCGTCAAGCCTCCCGTAAGTGGGCTTGTGGGAGCGAGCTCAACTCTTCGTCGTGCTACTACGTACCCCGTCGAGCCTCCCGTAAGTGGGCTTGTGGGAGCGAGCTCAACTCTTCGTCGTCCTACACCATTTCCATCATCAACACCGCTTGATGCGGCTACACTACGGGATCCATCGTCAACACCGCTTGATGCGGCTACACTACGGGATACCGGAGGAGGTGAAGGAGGAGGTGGGGGTGGGGACAGAGGTGGGCAATACCACGGGATTGAGGACGAGGACGGGGAAATAATGTTTGGAGGATCGGCGCCAGCATCATCGGAACCAGCATCATCATCATCAACTGAAAGCGAGACTTCGTCAGATGGGCGCGACATGTTCGCGGCTTTTCAGGCCTCTCCAATCGGTGACGATATGGTTGCTAAGGAGCTAGATGATTCTTACGAGGCCAGCGAGACCGGCGCGGACGTCGATGACAAGTCAGTCATCGAGCACCACACCCTCTCAACGGATGGACCGAATCTGGCGGCAATACGCACCCTCTCGGACAGCCCAGTCAACCCGATCGTCGTTAGCATACTTCGTCGAACCGAAAGTGGTGCTTCACCGTTTCCAACATGGCATAGCATCCCTACGTCATGGTGGGCGAGAAAAGACCATGATCAATCCAAGGTTCACAACGGACTTTACTACCAAGACGGATGGTTGACATGGCTCAACGGACCGGACGACGACGCTAAGCTGTTGGGTTCGATGAGCCCATCATCCGATAACGAGATTCGAACCTTCATTGATCAAGACGGACGCATGTGGGGCAGCCAGCCTCAAGGAAAGCGCAGCAGGCAAAGGGACATCCTCATCGTTCAAAGCCCTACGGAGTACGAACACGTACGCCACGAGCTGGGCGCATATGGGATTAACCCCTTTGGGAGCATATGGCTATATCAAGCACTCGATAATGAGTCGATAAACTCCCACCCCGGGATACGCACATTGCCTCAAAGGGCCGCCGTGAAGGCTTCCCTCGCCGCGCGCATGGCCTACGACTCCAAAATGTACGACGAGTGGAATGATCACCAGTCATACGAGCGTGCCCGCGCCCTTTACGAAGATGCTTGCGGCAACGGGAGCGCAGACGATGATACGGATGACGAGCTCAAGGAAGGACCCGAAGCGCGAGAGAAACGACACGCGCGAGAGAAACGGCTACGGGAGTCACAGGCACATAATGCACGAATGGCACAAGAAGCAGATGATCTAACTGCTCGGCAAGCCGCAGAGGCGGCCCGAGTAGCTCAAGAGACAGATGCCCATATCCAAGAGTTCGCCGCTTTCCAAGCAGACATGGCCCGAATGGCGGAAAAGTCAGATGCCCTAACTGCTCGGCAAGCCGAAATGGACCAAGCCGCGAAAATCCAGCAAGAAGCGATCGTATTCCTAACGGAACAACTTCAAAGGTCACAAGTGCAAGCTCTTCAACGTCAACAAGACGACGAAACGCTAGCACGCGAAGTGGCACGCGAAAACGTGAACATGGACGAAATATCGTCCGGGGCTACCACGAGCGACATCGACGCTTGGGCGGAGAAGTTGCAGTATCGCGACCTCGAAGCTCACGAACGTTCTAAAGGATTGGAGCATGTGGAAGTCGACATCAACGATGAGAAACCTACGCACAAGTCTACGTTACCGACAGAGACTACAGACGGGTCGTCAGATGAGCCGCCAGCGGAACCACAGAGTGGAGCCGCAGCCGGCCCCGATGGCGACCCGACTACAGACGGGTTGTCAGATGAGCCGCCAGCGGAGCCACAGAATGGAGCCGCAGCCGGCCCCGATGGCGGCCCCGAGCCGTCCGACGACGAATCGGACGACGGCACAGGCTCGACAACGCCGGCCCCCAGTGACGCAAGCACAGTTACCATGGATTCGCGCACGTCCAGCCCTAACCCGACGGTGGGCCTTCCCATCCTCGACCCGGCTGTGGAATACATGGCCCGAATGACGCGAGAAGCGGATGCTCGGCACGCCATGCAACAAGAAACGATCGCATTCCTAACGGAACAACTTCAAATGTCACGAAGTGCCGCTGAAGAACAGCCCGTAAGCGCGTCGCCCAAGCACACGCACGACTCTCGATTCGTGTTGAATGCCAAGAAACTTCTCAAGTCTACCAAGCCTATTGATCACAAGACGGAAGCCGTGCACAAGCACTTCCTATCGTCACAGAACAATCGAGCCACTGGTAAAAACCGCTACCGCAAAACTACTGAAGCCGAGGACGTGAAGCTGTTTTGTGCGCTATGCCCAACGGACTCAATCGGCCCAAACGTCGCCGTACTGCAAAGCTTCGACACGTTCAACATCCTGCGGGATGTCGCGCCGACGCATGAAGACCACATGACGAATATGCCTTCGCCAACGGACCTCATCGCCGGCAGCGTGAATGAACAAGCCACAAAAGGGTATGGTGACAACAAGAATGACTTGCCGACCATCGTACCGGACATGTTCAGCGATAAGTCGCCACTCTTTATCTCTACCCAAGAGAAGTTCCAAGTGGCTCGCTCAACGATAGCAAACGGAAACACACTGGTCGATCTTGAAAAGGCCGTTTACGAGAACGCCTACCTCTTCAAGGCTCACGACCGTAACACGGCCGAAATGCTACAAGGCGTTATCACGAAGGTTCACGATTACACGAAGTCGAACCCAGATGACTTCACCCCGTTGCAAATCATAAGGATCAATAAGGCGAACGATGCAGCCAAAGTCATAACGGACGCAGCGAAGGCCCGGACCCCCGGCAGCCCGCCATTCTACATGCTGGGTGACACGGTGGACATGGTGACCACGATGCGTCTTGGGATACAGTACTACGCACGGACTATGTGGGCGCTCATAAAGCACTACATATGCCCCGACCAGCTCGTGACCCCCACCGACGGGTTTAACCAGCTGCACCGGCTCCTTTCATCCGTGTTACAGTTTTCCAACGATGTTGGCATAGTCGAACTCACTTCGGTTATGAAAGATTCCATTGTGGGGCTCCTGACGGACGACCCGACCCAGAAAGGCGTCCTAAGCAACGCTAGACTGGTCCAAGGCACGTACGAGGACTACGTCAAGTTCCATATTACCTCACAGCAAAGGGCCGACACGCTGCACCTCAAACAGATGATCGTAGACCCCATCGTGAAGGTTACTGAGGGCCTCGTCGTGAGCTCGACCGACGATACAGTGCCGTACGTGATTACCCAAGTCGACCTGTTAAGCCTTCGTTGCCTGAAGGACCAGAAAGATAAAGGAATTCCGTTGCCAACGCACCTTGAGGCGTGGCTAAACGATTTCGAGCAAGAGTACCCTGATTCGCTGCTCACGATCTCGCACCTGCATGACTTGGCAGTGAAACTCACAGAGGAGCATAAAAGCACGGTCACCGGGAAGAAGTCCTCAAAGGATGAACGCCCGCACCTACCTCTGCCCGTGGATGAACGGAGACACCGAAAGATGGCGATGGTCAGTCAAGTGTACAAGCCAAGTGCCAAGCAAGGCCCTGGCGCGTCCACGAGGCACACGAAGGGCGAAGTCCAAAACCCCGAGTCCACCGGCCCGTTCAGCGATAGTCATACCAACAAAGTACGCGCGGAGGCGTTTACAAAGTATTCGACCATGACGCCGACCGAGCTGTTTAATAAGGCCCCCAACATCGACAAGAGCATCAAGTCCAGGTACTTCGATACCGAAGACGGAGCGTACAAGAAGACCCCCGTTGGATCTCCGGTCGTCAAGCATGACGTATTCAGGAACGAACGGGACGCAGATAAAGAGAACGACACCGCCACCAGGCTGGTGCTCAACCCCAAATGCGATCCTGCTACATGGTGGTGGATATACTTCTGCAGGAAGTACTCCAAGCCAAACTACTTCAAAAACGAGGCCAACATCGCCTTCGAGCTAGACCAGAACCCCGACTTATCGGATGTGTCCGGGGCCATGGAAGTGGTAACCAAGTCACAGTACAAGGCGTTGGCAGTGACGTCCCTTTCTCCGGACCCTGACGACGAGGCAGTGGCAGCAGCTGCCACGAAGTTGTCGAAAGGAAAGAAAAAGAAAGAAAAAGCTAAACAAAAGAAAGCTAAACAAGAGGCGGCGGCGGTGGAGGAACCATCCACCAAGACTGCTGCCGACATCAAAGCGCGCGCGGAGAGCAAGGCCGACGAGGAGTACGCATACGCCGCGGCACACGCCAACCGCATCGCTGAGCACGAGTCGAAACGTAAGGCTGACTGTGAGAAGTCAGGAGATCCATACGTTGCGCTGGTGACACAAGACGGCCTGTGACTATCACGGGCTGCACGTCGTCGCGGCGGTACTGCTAGCCACAGTACCCTCACGAGCAAGAGTGTGGATGGACTTTATGGGAAGCCGCCACTTTACAACTCAAGCTCGACTGCGACCACGTTGAACGGCCGAAAAGGCGAGGCATCGCCCAGCCGGGGACCATTACATATGAAGCCCGGCACACCAATCGGTGCAGTGACTGACGTTACTCACCAAGCCCTCGAAGCTCGCCACGCTCTGGGGGAGGGAATGGACAGACTGAACATGACGGAACTCAATACGCAATTTAATATCGACAGTAGATCGGATTACGATGCGTTCGTCAAGTCAATCATGTCAAAGCGCGAGCATGGCGAACCACACCTAAAACAGGAAGAGCCTAGCGAGGAAAAACTCGCTGCCATACTTGCTGATATGCACCATACGTTGAGAAGACCATGGCGCGTGAAGCCGCATAAGCACGCCAAACGCGTACTGAGCACGCTGGTGCCTGACACCCGGAAATGTACATGCTGCTCAATGGTACCCTCAGCGCGCATTAAGACGATCCATTTTCCCGAAGTGGCTGTCATGGGAGGCCCCAATCGGCCATCTTATGATAGGGTGACGCAACAAGCAGATGCTCTTAGGAGCAAGATGCATCATTATCCTACCACAAAACGCAAACCAAGAGAGAAACGCCAAGCAGGAAGACTCAAGTTCCTACCATGCATCATCGGCATTGGGGACCCGACGGCGACTTACTCAGAACAAAGTAGACTCGAACAAGCGGCTGATCACCGAAATTCAAGCCATACTTCACCACCACGAGTGGCAACGACCCAGCTGAAATCATGCTTAAAAGCAACGGCAGAAGAAGACTGGGTGCCCGAGGGCATAAACGAGTTTAAGCCAACCGTACAGACCTGTACAACGGATGACGACACTATGATAGAGCCATCGTTATTCCTGGCATGCTGTGACGAGGAAAGGCACAAAACGCAACTAGGTGACATAAAGAACACCGAGTCAGCGCCAATGCCCGACCAAGTCGCACAACGCCCTCCGTCAACTGGCAACGACGGCAGTGAACGTAACTATGCGTTACGAGCCACGAAAGTGGCTAGCGTACAAGAGATACCTCAAGAAGGTACAACTATCGAGATCACCACAAGACCCTCGAATCACGTGGAAGGATCAAGCACGAGCAAATCGGGAGTAGTCAGCCCAGCGGCAATGGCTCTCGCAATCATGCAAGTGCAAAACGCTCACCAACGAGCAAGCCTCCAGAAGGCACACAGGATAGCGCTCAAGCACCAAGGCAAAGCGTGGTCCGCGATACCTAGACAGACCCGACGCAAGATACGCCAATCCCGAAAAATACTCATGGCCGTGGACACCGGGGCGAACGTGAACACATGTAATAACTTCACGTCGAACCTGTTCACCGAGGGATCAGTCGATCAGTCAGATATCGAAATACAAGGAGTAGCAGGATCAACCAAAATCGACGAAAAGGGCTCAATCTCGGGCCATGTAAAAGTCGAAGACGGTACATCACTACTGCTCCAACACAGAGACGTCCACCACTGTCGAGACAGTGCTATGAACCTGCTCTCAGCCAGTAAGCTGACCAACCAAGGAATCCGTTGCGTATTCGCCGAAAAGGGCGCCGAAGGAGGCAGTTACTTACTATTCCCAAAGAAAGGGGGCGAGAGGCAGCGAGTACCACTCATCGAGAAGAATGGACTATACTACCTCGAAATGGAAGTACTCTACAAGGATACGGAAAGCGAGATCAATGAAATGGTCGCATTCCTATCAACACAAGAAAAGAGAAGACCCACCGATATGGCTCTGACATTCGCTACGGGAACCGAACCAGTAGCATACTCAGTAGCAGCCGACCTTCAACTATGGCACGAACGACTGGGGCACACCCACGTCGCTTCGCTGAAGTTGATCTACCGTACCGGAGGCATAGATGATTTTGAAATCGAGCATGATCCTGACCACCGTGAAGAGTGCCAATGCACCACGTGTGCCATGACCAAGGCAAAATTCAAACATATGCCGAACAAGCCACGAAAATTCAATTATCAAGGACGCCCACTGGAACACATAGTGTCCGACGTTAAAGTCATAAACGCCGACTCTTTGGCGGGAGCCCGTTACTTCGTCACATTTATTGACACATGGTCGCGACACTGCGCAGTATACTTCCTAGAGAAGAAAAGCGACGTGCCACAAGCATGGGCCACATACCTGGCGTGGGCACGACGGCAGGGCTATATAGTCAAGTCTATATTGACCGATAACGGCGGAGAATATTGGTCGAAGAGAACCGAAAGCGGCGAACTCTTAATCGATGAAGAGATACTAGCTCAGTTCGAGCGAGTATGCCAACAAAACGGCACCGGGCTCCCAATCGAACACATCAAGACCCCTGGACCTCATCACTCGGACATGAACCCCATCGCCGAGCGGTATAACAGGAAGATCATGGACATCGCGAACGCGCAGATGTACCATGCTAAGTTAGGAGTTGGATTTTGGGAATGGTCAGTCAGGCACGCAGTCTACCTGATCAACAGGATACCACTGAAGTTCCACGCTCAGCATCATGGATCCAAGACAGCACATGAACTCATCCACCGAACGGTAGCATCATACTCACGAATGCGAACCTGGGGGTGCGACATGTACCAACGGATACCTTCAGGCCCAAAGTCATCCGAACCAGGCCATCCGAACGCGCGCAAACTCCTATACCTCGGAGTGAGCGACGACGAGAAGGCTTACATCGGATATGATGTGGAGGCGACTAACGCAAGCAACGAAATTAGACACGTATTCGACGTGCACTTCGACGAGGACATGAGGAATCGCACGAACAATTTACGGGCCTATGACAGGCGACGTAAGCTCACGGTAGATCAACGACCAAACATAATGAATGAATGGGATGACGATACCACCGAAGCTCATGACCACGTGCGGTCACTGTACAACCTCTACGAAGACGATACCAACGCAGAGCTTACGAGCTCAGCGGGAGCGACTCCACCAGTCGCACCTGGCGCAGAAGGAGACGCACCACCGGGCACACCAGCCGTGAACGCCGAACAAGGTTCCGAGGAGGGAAATGTAAACACCGACAAAGAAAACCTTGACAGCGTCCAAGACCAGGTGACACCCGAACCGGAATCAGATCAAGAATCAGTCGAAACGGACTCAGACTCCGATTCTGACGAAGACTACATATCTGAAGACGACCACGAGGAAACTCAAATACCCAAGAGCTCAAGTAGATCACTACGCAGAGCCAACCGGAGCAGGACGGACAGCAGTATGCCTACGTCAATCAAGAGAAGCTTCAGTAAAGCAAGAGCGCAAGGCCCATTCACGGAGCAACGGCTACGGGATCTCGCAGAAAAGGAGAAAATCGAGCCGAGCACCCTAATACGGCCACCTCGTTTCCATAAGATAGGGGTCTATGACAAGAATAGACCACAACACTTATTGGAGGCGGATAGGACATTCTTGCGAGCCGCACAAGAACATGACTATAAGATCATCGTCAACCAGTCATACGACAAACGACCAGGGTCAATCAGCGCACACCGCTATAACCTAGTCAAGCCGGCCACAAGCATTCAAGAGTACATAGAACTATCAACGGCATCAGCGCGCGCCAACGGAGGTCGAACGACGATCGCCAAAGCAACCGCCAAAGCCCGACAAGACTTCAAGTACGAATACGATCGAGGACTAATCAAGTTCCCTGATCGAGAAAGTGGGCACCATGCTCACTACTGTGACGCTGAAGAGCTAGCAGCGCTATACAAAGTGGAACGAGTGGCAGACACCATAAGTCAAAACCAATCGAACTACTACGCCAACATAGCGACCAATTCATTCAACCAGCTGATGATGGACATATACCATGTTCAAGAAGCAGTTGACTGGATCGAGACAAAGGAAAAATCAGCCATATTCGGACGAAAGGCAATGGAAGCATTCATAACCAGAGCCCCATCGGACTTATCAACTGTCCTAACGGACCAGAATCTCGAGCCAGACGGCCTAGATCCCAAGACTCATATCACGCCCAACCATTACGGAGGAGCTAAGAAGTCAAAAGATCATGAACAGTGGGAAAAGGCTATGGAGGAAGAATTAACCAACTGTGCCAAGATGGGCACATGGGACCTAATACCCATGTCAGTGTTACCACCAAACGCTGACCTGGTAGACTGCAGATGGGTCTATAAAATCAAGACAACAAGTAGTGGCGACATAAGTCGCTGGCGCGCGAGAATTGTGGCACGAGGCTACAGTCAACGTCCCGGAATAGACTACAATGAAGAAGAGGTCTACGCACCAGTTGTCAGCTACGACACCTTAAGAACGTGCTTATCCATTGCGACGGCAACGGATTATCCACAGAGCTCAGACTCCGCGGGAGCAGATCTCAAACAATCAAGCGCAGAGGGAGCGAAACCAAAACGAGGGCTAGAAATCAGACAAGCTGACATAAAGAACGCTTACCTCATTGGCACTCTGGACTCACCGATCTACATGCGACAACCACCATCGGGTCAAATGCAATATGACTCAAAGGGTAGACCGCTAATATGCAAGTTACACCGACCACTTTATGGGCTTAAACAGTCTGGTCACATATTTGCATCAGTACTCCACACATTTCTATGTGAGGATCTACAAATGAAGAAGCTTATATCAGACAAATGCGCCTTCATCAAGGACGGCAACCCAAGCGAATGGGAAAATCCCAAGCTAGATCAAACGGACCATACGCCATCAACGACAGAGAGCACTACGCTAGACCCCAACGGGACTCAGCTAATTGTCCTCACCTATGTGGACGATCTCACAATAATCGGAACCCACGATCAAGTTGAATGGATAATGACCCAACTAAGAGCTCGTTTCACTCTCCAAGACCTTGAAACAGGTGAAATCGAATTCATCCTATCCATGGCTATCAGACGTGATAGAGAAGCTGGAACCTTAACCCTCAATCAGCAACAAGCTATTGAGAAGATCGCCGAAAAGATGGAAATCACTACCACGAATTCTGTCGACACGGCGATGGTAGCCACACCATTGGTCAAACTGGTAGAGCCCGAGACGGACCCAAGCGTAGCCAACTGGCCATACTTGGAAACCGTTGGATCTCTACTGCATATAAGCCAATGTACAAGACCTGACATTGCCTACGCCGTTGGATCGTTGGCCAGACATTCAACAACCCTCGGCAAACAGCATATCAGAGCAGCCAAACGATGTGTACAGTACCTATACAATACGCGGGAGCTATGTATACGATACAGTGCAGACCATGACATTAACGACGTGAATGAACCTGAAGTGTACGAAGCTGGCAGGAGGCCGGAAGCCTTTGCCGATGCCGACTACGCGGGAGAATCAAACACACGCAAGTCAACATCAGGAGGAATCATATTCCTCAATGGAGGACCTATAACGTGGTCATCGAAACTGCAGAAAATCGTTGCGCAATCGACAGCAGAGGCTGAGATTATATCAGCAACGGAAATTACTAAGGAAATAGTTCATCTCAAGCTTTTATTAGCTGAACTAGGAGCCAGACAAGACAAGGTCATTACTGTCCATGAAGATAACCAAGCGTGTATCCTTATGGGTAATAATATGAAATCATCAAGATCGGCCAAGCATTATGAAATACGTTTGCATTTCTTACAACATTCAATTCGAAGTGAGATAATCAAGTTTAAATATTGCCCAACCGATGTTATGATTGCAGATGCCCTTACCAAGCCACTAGAATCAGTCAAGTTCCTTTACTTTAGGGATAAAATGTTAACCAAACCCCTATAAGTAACCTTTAAACATACTCTTAAGCATCAGTTAGTTAGTTAGTTAGTTAGTTAGTTAGTTATACGAGTATTTATACACTTCCAAATATCCTGAGCGATACCGCTTAGCGGGAGTGAAAGCGGACATAGTTATGTGTAAGCAATAACGCTCTTTGAAGTGTAGAGGCTGATAGGGAAGGATTGATAACCCCTTCACCAGCCCAACGCAATCCCGACTGGAAGCTACAGTACGGCGCGGCACGCGCGTGCATGACGCACATGCTGCTGTACCACCCTGAGTGTATGACATCTATGACAATGCATGACCATATACCCATTACAACGGATCGGCGATATACCATGACGGTATCGTTGCTCCCTTGACCGATTGTATCGTAGCCTGTCGGGCTTCACGGTGTATTCGGCGCGCGCGCGTCTAAGCAGCGCGCACGTGGGTTGGGTAAGTTCATATCCAACTACAATAGTGTATTACAAGCTTATAGGTTAAGTCCCCGGTATTAGTTGCGGTCGGACGTAGTCCGACCGTCGCCGGAGGGAGGGCACGTCCTACGGTTATCACCACATTTGGTGACACCAATAAGACACGCCCACCACCGCGGGTCGATAAACCGCGGTGTTACTTCCCCCTAACGCTATAGCCCTTGTTAGCCCGCCACCCACCAGTGGCAGCCACCATCGGCGACTAGTTAACTCACTACGTTAGTACCTGCCGTCAAATCGCGACGCATTACTACACGCTAGCTCGCGCCGCCGCGAGCGAACAAATCTTCGGAACGATGGACAAGTCAACCATCTCACCAAAACCCTCGACAACGAGGGCCCCGTCCTCCGCCGATCTACGAGCCCAACACGATAGGGATCGGGATCAACGACGCGAGGCCCGGGCGGCCCGCGAGAAGGAGCTAGCCACGGCCCGCGCCGCGGATGACGAGGCGGATGCGGCCCACGAAGCGGCAGCCGCCCATCTTCTCGCACAAACAATCGAGTCGGAGCGGGCGGCACTCAACGCTACAGCTGAGGACGCCGGCACCGACGCGACGACAAACCAAGACGTAGACCCGGAAGACGCCGAACTCGAGGTAGAGATGGCTGCCATCCAAGCAAAGCTTACCGCGCGCAAAGCCGCGCGCGCACGAGTGGACGCGCCAGCAAGCTCACCTGAGCTCGGATCGCCACACCGTGACGATCATCACGAGCGTCTCGATACAAAATTCGCGGAAGCCTCACACATCCCCGGCACCGATTCTCTCTCCAACTCAACCGTTGGGGAGGAGAAATCACCCACCACCATTAGGAGCGGTGATGCGGTGATACAAGTCGGTGGACTAGTTGCAGGCAGCCTCCGATCAAGAGCCCACCATGACCAATCGGTCGTGGTGAGCACCCCTGAAGATGACGAGCTCGCAGACGAGGCGGAGCACCCCCACCCTGACCCATCGGTCATCGGGGGCGTTCGCCAAGTCACTCGCGCGAGAACGGCGCAAGAAATCGCGCGGCGTATTCTACACGAATTCGTTCTGGAAGACTTTCAAGACGAACTCGTTCCGCTGCCCGATCAACAAGTAGTTGGAGTAGGTCAACCACCAGTCGGTCTACCCGCTGGTGCTCCATCACTACGCGCTCAAAATGTCGAGGCCGGCGTGCCTTATGGTGGTCATTCAGATGACACCGTACCAATTGGGCCCGTAAGTAGCCCGTTGGTGACATCCTCAACATCGCCTTTGATCACGTTGCATGGAATGCGCTCGAAAGGAGGAGGAAGCAGTCCCCCGGTGGGAAGCATCCCCCTCCCGACGAGCGCACCAAGTGCGCACGGTCAACGTGGCTCTACTCGCTCTGCGCAGAATGGAGGGATCGACCCTCACGGTCGGTCCACCGCGCCCGACCTCCTAAACGGAGCGCGGGCGTCGGAACAGGAGTCGAACCAACACCCAGCACGAAGTCTCCCAGACTTTACCACCTCACTACCTAGCCCGAGAGAACCACCGGAGTCCGCACCTTGCGCTCCCGTTCCCTCGGCGGTAATCG
>Ga0114998_10003120_pt1 | contig 12358 bp, 13 predicted proteins | sample ArcticOcean_MG_C_5_FD_87044 | JGI IMG/M metagenome (GOLD analysis project Ga0114998, IMG submission 87044) | Marine microbial communities from western Arctic Ocean - ArcticOcean_MG_CB4_138 | ecosystem: Environmental > Aquatic > Marine > Oceanic | place: Arctic Ocean: Canada Basin | collected...
GGGATAACAATGACGCTCATTTTTTCAGTGGGAGAAAAGCGAACAGGCACTGAGAGTCGATAGTCTCGGATGCGCCCCCACGGCTTGTATCCGTCGATTAGGGCCCCAGATGAAAAGTCGTAATCGGAAGTGCCAATTCCAAAAGAAACCGACACGGACGTATCACGGCTCCACGCATACCCTAGCCCGGCGCTTAGGAAGCCTCGCGTGACACTCAAATCACCTGACCCATCACTTAGATCCGCCGAAAATTGGTTCACAGCGCCGCCCGCAGCACTCCATGTCCATTGATCATCTACCTGACGGGCTCCTTGTGCGAACACAGCGCTAGAGAATAAAGCAAACAAAGCGAATAAAGCTTTATACCAAGCTGGGGCATGTTTAAACATGTAGGATCGGTTCCTTAACAGTGAGTGCTGGCAGTTATACGCGGATGAAATCGAAAAAGGTGAGGTTAAATTTGTGAATATTGCATTGACTAGGCCAGCTGGGACAATAAACCCATGCCTGCAGCGACTGCAGCTGGCCAATGCGCCCTAACACACCAAAGTCGCTGCCGCTGGAAAAATCTAACAGCAAACGACCACCATGGACATACTGACAAAAAGACACGCTGCCAGTGCGATTATTTTTGATCGTAACCTCGTTATATTGACACCATTGCGTTGTTTTCTGCTTATATGGTCTTTGTTGGTGACGATAGCCTTTTTCAGAAGTGCTGCAAAGGTAGTAAAATCCTACTTCTGACGCCAGGATCATTGTGCGAACTGGTCTCGAACCAGTCGATGTTTCCCCAATACCCCTTGATATTTCTATACTGCCGCGGCCCTCTCAAACGCGCTCTGAACCGTTCCATGAGAAACCAGTTTTGATAAGATTCCAAGTTGTCGAGAAAGTGTTTGAACGTCTACAGCACGATTGGATACACAACGTTGTGCAGCCGACACGTGAGCATAAATACGATCAGCATTTACAGCCCCATCAAGCTGAACTTCTGCATGCATAGCGCGCCTGTAAATTTAAAGAGACTACTGTTCAGGAATAGGGATTAGATCTGGGGCGTAATCGCCTTCGCGATAGGCGTTACAAAATGCGTCCTCATCTCCAGCGTACACCGGATCATGCTCCACCAGTGCCGTGCGAATCAGATCCCAGGGCGTGGTAAGAGTAGCGGTGCCACCAGCATTCCTGGTGACCATGACGAGGTCAAGGCCTCGGTGCGCCGCAATGTTTTGTCCGCCAGCGCCCAGGCCTCCAAAGACTCCTACGTCATAGGTCTGCAGGCAAGAGTACGCGCCGTCATAGTTACAATCGGTGGACTCGCTGAGCGTGTGGGGAAACTCTTTCCAGATCGCCGGTGGCTGGCAGTTTCCCAGTGGTGAAGGAAATTTGATGTCAAAACCAGGGAAGTAATAATTGCGATTGGATGCCACCCACGTCAGGTAACCATAGGCAGTATTGGCATCTTCAAAAGCCGGGTGAGTCATCTTGTAAATCCACTGTGAACTTACAAGGCGCTGTTGGTCCCATACGCCGTCGTGTACTAGCAATGTTCCGAGGCGGGCCATGTCGCGCAAGTTGGAATGCCAGGTGGATGCAAAACTCTCTCCCGTCCATGCGCTCATGTTCATGCCGAGGCGGTTGAATATTTCTAGCTGGGCAAATTCACCGGCCGTGGTTGTACCACTGAAACGTGCGCTGTCCTGCGCGATCACTTCTGCAACAACGTCACTCAGTCGATTGATTTCGCGGGAACCGCCGGCATCGTAGGAATAGATGCGCTGGCCGAACGCCAAGCTTTCATTGTATCCCAGCATCGCGAGAACGTGTGCAACCTGAGCGTCGGGATTGAAGCTAATATCATCGATCCAGGCATCCATGCGATCGGTGTCGCGCAGTGGCTTCGGTAGATCTTCGCTCATTAAAACTACGCGCCCTATCAGAGTGGCTGCCAGCGTTTTAGTCGATGAGTAATTATTGACGGGCTCATTTTTTCCAGGCAGATCGGGACGGTAGAATTCGTGACAAAGCTTTCCATAGCGAACGATGGCGTAGGAAAACGGTGCGGTTTCATCAACGTTGGCGAGAATGTCGGGGTCCAGACCGCATTCTTCGATTAAAGCCTCCGTTGCTACCAGCTCCCATGGGCCGGTACCAGGGTCATTAAAGACCGCCAGTGCCGGGTCCTTCGTCAATGCGGAGGCGTCGTTGGCATTTTCCACGGAGTAGGTGCCACTATCGCCCCCACCTCCCCCACAGGAGGCAAGCACTGTTAACAGTGCGGCCGGGAGCGTACGGACTAGAAATGTCCTAAAATCCATCATGAAATACACCTCAGAATTCACCGAGTATAGATCATATAATAGGCATGTCGATAGGAACTTACAGAGCGAACGAAAAGATAAAAGTTACGGTAATCCGGACAACTGCTTATACGCCACATCGTGCGGGCAGTGGCGGCGCACAAGGTGATCTAAAGGTGACGAAATGTCGGTTTTAACAAAAAAGGGCATCACTTGTTTGTAGACAAGTAATGCCCTTTGCTCGTTAGAAGCGTCTTCGAATCAGAAATAGGCCCTTACGCCGAAGATGACGTTAAGACCAATCTGAGGTGCCTCATCCTTAAGGTACGAAGTACTGTTACGGATATCCTCGTCCAACAAGTTTTGACCCTTCACGTACACTTGCCAATCGAATGAGTTATCACCAGGACCGGTAAAGACGACCTCTGCGTTTAACAGATCATAGCCCGGCGTCGGTGTTTCATAGGGAGCGACATTGTCTTGATCATAGGCATGTATCCACAATACATTGGCCGACCAATTCTGAAGATCCCAGTCCAGCCCCAGCGCTAAACGCTTTGGTGGCTGACGGGGTATGTCGTTGTTATCGTTAAGCTCACCGTCCACGATATCCCCGAAGCTGAACACCTGCCAGTGACCAGAGCGGTTGGTCTCAAAGTCATAGCGCACTTCGAACTCGCCACCAATGAATTCCGCGTCCTGCTGCAACCAGAACCGCACCGGCAATCCATCGGCCTCAAGATCTGTGCCCTGCTGATATATATAGTTATCAAACTGGTCATAGAAGACCGTAGCGCTTCCAGTAAAGCGACCAAACGCCACTCGAGCGCCGCCTTCAAAATGCACATTCGACTCCTTGCCGAGAGAAACATCACCCACCTCGAATACCTGCGTCGCAATGTGCGGACCATTGGCATAGAGCTCTTCCACGCCCGGTGCCCGCTCAGCGAAAGATACCGAGCCGGTCAGGTCAATCGTGTCACTGACGTTCCACACTGTTCCAGCGGAAGCGCTGAATGGTTGGAAGTCAGAGTCAGAGGAAGGACCTGTTGGACCCTCTTCTTCGACCAAGGTGTTAGGCACCTTGATCTTCACCTCCTCATAACGCAAACCCAGATCAACCTGCCAGGGACCAAAGTCGCCGCGCTCAATCCAGAAAAACGCAGTGGTTTTGGTATTGGTATTGGGTATAAAAGCCTCAGCACCGACAGCAGAAAAATTAAGGTCTGTGTACTGCAGACCAAAGACACCCTCCCAAGCGCCAAAGGCATTGTGCTTCAGTTCAGCGCGCGTATTGGTACTGTCGCTTTCAAATACGGTACCAACCTCAGCACCCTCGAACTCGGTATGCTTGTAGTTAGTATCAACAAACCGCACCTTGAACTGTTGGAAACCAGGGAGCGGGTTGCTGCCGACCAGTTCGGCGTCAGTGCGCTCAGCGCGAAGGCGGATAGTCACGGGGCCTTCTTCCTCTTCCTCTCCTTCACCATGCTCATCACCATGATCTTCGTCATGATCTTCGTCATGATCTTCGTCATGGTCTTCGTCATGGTCTTCGTCATGGTCTTCGTCGTGACCTTCTTCATGCCCGTGTGCATGGCCAGCACCGGGAACACCATAGTCGGATTTGTATTCATTGTAAGCAACACCAAAGCGCCACTCCTCACCAATCCAACTCAAGCCGATAGTGCCACCCTGATTATCTAGGAAGCTGTTTTCCAGCTTTCCGTTATCATCAGATTCGTCACCATGCTCCTCTTCTCCCTCGTGCTCGTCCTCGTCATGGCCTTCTTCTTCATGCTCATCCTCATCTTCGGGATACAGCGATGCTCTTCCGGGAATCTCATAGTCGTCGGTGCGACGGTGGAACCCATCAAGATGCAATGCGAAAGCGCCTTGACCCAGATCTAGGCGTCCAGCGGCAAATTCTTCGTTAGCGGCTGTATTCCCTTGGACAGTAGCGCGCCCACTGTAGCCGTTTTCCGGAATAGCCTGCGGGATCGAGTTCGTTACCATATTGACGACACCACCAATCGCGCCGGAACCATAAAGCAGCGAGGACGGCCCGCGTAATACCTCGATTTGGTCTGTTAGAAACGGCTCCACAGAGACTGCGTGATCCTGACTCACTGACGAGGCATCGCCGACCGCCATACTGTCGCTGAGTACTCCCACTCGTAGACCTTGTAGACCCCGAATGACGGGACGACCCACGTTTTCCCCAAAACTGGCGTTAGACAACCCCGGCGTGCGTGCCAGTGTTTCACCGATGGAGTTTGCAAGCTGTTGACGCAGAGCCTCTCCCTGCAGCACAGTGGCCGACTGAGACAAATCGTCCGCCGCGCGATTCAGAGGATTAGCTGTGACTAGAATTTCTTCTATATTTTCGTGCTGGTGAGACGCTGACGCCCCCACCTTGTCCTGCGCGACGCTGTAGCTTGCACACAGGTTTCCAAAAAGCGCCATCGCGACGCCATATCGCATTTTAGTATACATAGATCAACTCTCTCATAAATCACCCGCCAATGGCTCGGTGATGACATCTAAGGTTAAAACTGTCTTGCGTTTAAGCTTTTATGAGAGTGGTCGGGGGGGCACGGCTGGAGTAAAAATTAATGGGGCTAACGGGACGATCCCCGCTTGATTGAAACAGTCTCTGCACCGCATGGCTGTCGAGGTGGACGGCACTGGGGCAAGCCTCAACCGCAGCATCCAAACCCTGACCGATTACGCAGACGGAACAAACGCTTGAGGCGTCAGCTTCGAAGGCATCGTGGCTGTGCACAGACGCGATGCCCTGCGAGGCCAGCATCACTGCCAGCAGCACTAGCGTGCGAAGCCTACGACTAACAGTGTGAGAATCTAGATCCATTTATCGCCGTCTTCGTAAAAGGCCGCTGAGTGTATGCAACGGCGTTAGCATTGTCCAGCCTGTTTCGTGCTCAGGCTTTTCTAAGTGCGTCAATCTAAAAGCGGATCGAGGCGAACATGATCGCCTCAGCTTTCGCGCTCGGGTAATGTTTTTACTGCATCGATCCGGTCAGCAGTTCAGAGACAGCGTTATGGATGCTTTCAATCCTAGACACACGACGCAACGTATCATATGATATGATATATCGTATCTTTTTTAAAGTACAAGTTCAATGGACGCAAGGCAATATTACAGGCAAGTAATGAAGCAATATCTGAAGACCTTCTCAGAACTACCGTAGGTATGGACCAAGCATAGACACTGACGCCAGTCTCTTTATCAACAACGCAGTGCTGAGCGGTCCACCGCTAACTTAGCAACACTGTTACCGATTCAACTGAACAATGAGGGAAATATTATGACTAGCGTTACCAACAGGCTGCCCGTGACCGTCCTATCTGGCTTTCTCGGGGCTGGCAAAACCACCGTTCTCAATCATGTATTGAACAACAGAGAGGGTCGACGGGTCGCCGTAATCGTAAACGACATGAGCGATATAAATATCGACGCGAGCATAGTACAAAACGAAGTGCAGCTTAATCACAGCCAAGAAAAACTGGTGGAAATGAGCAACGGATGTATTTGCTGCACACTGCGAGAAGACCTGCTACTCGAGGTCCGTCGCTTGGCCGAACAAGACCGGTTTGATTATTTAATGATTGAGTCCACTGGAATCTCGGAGCCGCTTCCAGTAGCGGAAACGTTCACGTTTGCTGACGAAGACGGCGTCAGCCTGTCTGACGTCAGTGAGCTAGACACCATGGTTACCGTGGTCGATGCAGTGAACTTTTTGGTCGACTATGACGAGGCCAAGTCTCTTCAAGAAACAGGCGAACATCTCGGCGACGAGGACGAGCGGAGCGTTTCCGATCTGCTGGTTGAGCAGGTGGAATTCGCTGACGTTATCCTGATCAGTAAAACGGATATGGTGGCTAGTAATGTCCTGCAACGCCTGACAGCAGTGCTGAAAACGCTCAATACGGAGGCGGAAATCATCCCCATTGAGGCCGGAAAGGTGCCGATTGAACAGATCGTGGGGACCGGCAAGTTCAGTTTTGAGCGCGCTCAGCAGGCACCGGGCTGGCTGAAGGAGATGCGCGGTGAGCATGTACCAGAGACAGAAGAGTTCGGTATCGGCAGCTTCACCTTTACAGCCCGCCGGCCCTTTCATCCGCAGAAATTCTATAACTTCCTTCACGGCGAAGACATTCAAGGCAAACTGATTCGCTCTAAGGGTTATTTTTGGCTAGCCAGTCGTCCAGAATTTGCGGGACAGTGGAGTCAAGCAGGCGGCATGGCCCGCTATGGTTTCGCTGGCATGTTCTGGAAAGCGGTTCCACGGGAACGGTGGCCCGAGGATGAGGATTATCTCGCCTCCATTGAGAAGAGTTGGCAGGAGCCGTTTGGTGATATGCGCCAGGAGCTGGTCTTCATTGGTCAAAATCTGGACAGGGATAAAGTTGTCGACGCACTTAACAATTGCTTACTGGACGATGACGAGCTAATGGCTGGTCGCGAGCACTGGCAAAAGCTGCCTGATCCCTTTCCGTCTTGGGAGGGGGCAGCATAATGGCAGCGGCACAACACAGTAGCCACAGACCACCATCAGATACAAACACGCCCCGAGCGGTGTTTGGAAATTCGCCTGAGACGCTTGCACAGATCTACCGAAGTGATGTGCACTTGGCAGTATGGCAACGACAAAAAACGCCCTGTTTACCGAATGAATGGCGGCTCCGTAATGGCGGCAAACCCATCAGTCAGCGCACAACATTATCCTCTGCCAACGTGCGCAATCTAGAGGGAGCGGTGCCAGTGCTTGCCCCATATCCTGAGTTGAGTGAGGACATCGGGCTACTGGCAGACATGTTTAGCTACCTTTTTGAGCTGACCGCTATTGGCCTGAGGATCGCAACACTGACACAGCCGATGTGCCCAAAATTCCATGTCGATAGAGTCCCCTGTCGCCTCATCACGACCTATGTCGGGCCGGGCAGTCAATGGCTGCCCCACCACTGCACGGATCGCAGCAAACTGGGTGCAGGCAGCGCGGGGCTGAGCGATGCGGAGAGCGGCGTATATCCTTCAACGGACGCGATTCAGACGCTGAGAGCAGGCGATGTGGCGCTACTCAAAGGTGAATCTTGGGAAAACAATGAAGGTGCAGGGCTTGTTCACCGTTCGCCCGCTGTAAAGTCAGGCCAACAGCGGCTGCTACTGACCCTTGATTTCGCCGTCGCCAGCGGCTAGCGAAAACGGCCTTGTCTCGGCGGTTGCGGAGTATACTTTTCACAATGATATATTGTATCATGCTTGCCGTTTTGCGGAGTGAGCAATGGATCAAGCCAATTTGCGCCGGATCCCGTGACAAAGAAGGAACGGTTATGAGCGGCATACAATCTCAACGATGGCTACTGAGGGTGATTGCGTTGGGGCTAGTAGTGTTTGTAGCGCCACTAGCTGCCGGTGCAACGGGCCAGCATGCTGCTCATGTTCATGGTGTCGCAGAAATCACTCTGGCCGTTGAGGATCGCAAGGTTGAAATCGTCCTAATGGCGCCAGCCATGAGTGTTGTGGGTTTTGAGCACGAGGCGGCAAGCGAGGTTCAGGTGGATGCCGTTTCCAGCGCACGCAGACTGCTCAGCAATGGCGCTGCTTTGTTCAGTTTTAAAGGCGCACGGTGCGAGTTGCAGGAGGCAGATGTAGATGTGTCTGCCGTTTTTAATGGCGCAGAGACGGGTCATACAGGGCACGATGACCATGACACTCATCAGTCCGAAGAGGAATTTTACGGGGGCGATGAGTCCCATGGGGGTGATGAAGGTGAGCAGTCCCACAGCGATATCAGCGCACGCTACACCTTTATTTGCGCGCAGGGTGAGAAGCTCGAAGCTGTGCGCATCGGCGCAGAGGAATTGCCTTTCGGGCTAGAGACCATCAACGCGGCATGGGTGTCCGATAGGGCGCAAGGCGCGGTCGAGTTGACCGCAACGAAACGGCTGATACCGTTGAATTAACGTATAGCCTAGGTCGAAAACTAACAACAGTGAAAACACAGAGCATGTCCAACGATACAAACACGCTGCAGTCTATGGCCGATAAGGCATCCATTGGATTATCGGCCTTATGCGCATTGCATTGCCTTGCTCTACCCCTAGTGGTCGTTCTATTGCCGTCTTTGGTGGCGCTAGGGCTTGAGGACGAAAGCTTTCATTTGTGGCTGGTTATCGTCGTGATTCCGGTGAGCGCCTACGCGTTGGTTATGGGCTGCTCTAAACACCGTAGGGTGGGTGTGCTTTACACCGGATTTCTTGGAATGGGTATTCTTTGCCTAGCGCCCTTTCTGGGGCATGAGTTTTTGGGCGAATTCGGTGAAAAACTACTGACCTTGGCAGGAGCCGTGATAATCGCCGCAACGCATGTTAGAAACTTTCGACTCTGCAGGCGAAGCACTAGCTGCAACTGTCCTGAGTCAGGATAGATGTCTGCGAGAATTTTTCAGGCTCTTTATTTGGATCCTAAAATATTTCCCGAGACAGACCGACCGAATAAAGTCTGGGCGGCACATGATGCTCATGTTTATGATCGGCCCTTCAAATTAAGTGTGATAAGAACCGGTAGAGCCATGGCATACAATTATGGGCAATGACAACCTCGCTATTCTTGCGGTTCCTACCAATATCATTACGGGGTTTCTAGGAGCAGGAAAAACGTCAGCCATTTTAAACCTACTAAAATGTAAGCCTGCTGGCGAACGGTGGGCAATCTTGCTCAATGAATTTGGTGAAATCGGAGTAGACGGCAGTATTGTTCAGGGGCAGAGTCACGAAGACGATGGCGTGTATATTCGCGAAGTGCCTGGGGGCTGTATGTGCTGCACCAGTGGACTACCTATGCAGATTGCACTTACACAGTTGCTGCGGCGCGCGCGACCCCACCGCTTACTCATCGAGCCAACGGGGCTAGGCCATCCGGCAGAGGTACTGCAAACACTGTCCTCGGACTATAATCGCGATGTCCTCTCGATTCAAAAGACACTGACCCTGGTGGATGCCCGCAATCTTTCAGATGAACGATACACCACGCATGCCTCGTTCCTGCAGCAACTCTCGATTGCCGACATTATAGTAGCAAATAAGGATGACCTTTCCTCGGATCAAGACCGACGCGCACTACAGTCTTTCGTGAGAGGCGTTTGTCGACCTGACCTGCAGATCGTTTATACCCAATACGGGCGCCTAGAATTAGCACTGCTATCGGGCGCCACCGGCACCGAAGTCGACCCCGGCATTGATGATGATCGAAAGCTTCAGCCGGTACTGGCAAGCGGCCTTCCGATTCCGGAGTGTGGGTACATTACTGCGATAAATGGAGGGGAAGGGTTCGAAAGTATTGGCTGGCGCTTCGGCCCTGAAAAGGTTTTTGACCGCGCACGCTTATTGACTTTCCTGCGCCGTCTTGATGTTGAGCGTATGAAGGCAGTCTTCATCACCAATGATGGAGTGTTTGCCTACAATATGACCCGCGATGCGTTAACGGAAGGTGAACTGGACGACTGTGAAGAAAGCCGAGTAGAGATCATAGCAGACCGAATTGAACCCGATTGGTTACACGATATTACAGCTTGCGTTGCCGATGAAAACAGAAATTAATCTTAATAGGGTTCGTAGTCCATCATCTGCAGAGAATAAGTCGACATCGCCATGTCATTCTCGGTAACTTGCGTGGAAAGCTTCCCTGATATCCACAACGGTGTAGACAACTCCTCTACTGTGAGTCCTCGAGGAGCGTCCACCAAAACAATCTGGTTGGGCGGGGGCGGTGGCATGTGCAGGCAGGCGCCGAAGTAAGGGACTAGGAAGAATTGAGTAATGACCTGATCCTCATTGAACTCAAGAGGAACGACAAATCCCGGAAGCCTAATCATTAGGCCATTCATTTCAGGCCTGACCTCGGTTGAAATCAGTGCCTGCTGATACGGGTCATCGCTGGCAGTCGCAATGGCGTTTTTGATATTGCTGTCTATCTGATCTTCTATTGAACCATCTTCGGTTTCTGAAATGTAAGCCGGCGGGTTCATAAGAATTTCAAGGACGTCCTCAGGTATAAGGTCTGGCCATACAATTGTCTCGAACTGCTGTTCCTCATCCTCATTCTGAGCCGCCAGACCCTGCACTGGAAGCCAGAACAATACTGACAAAAAAACTGCAGTCACTGTCGCAGGACCGCACATTGGTAATCGCTTTATCATAGCTACTTCCTGAGGTGGAGATTGAACCTGATTCGACAATGATATAACATATCTTATAATGAAATCAAAATACGTCTTCCGCTGTCCTGGTGCAATCTGACAATGATGATCGAGCTCGACGGGGTAAGCGTCACCCAGCCCAGTGCCCCTGATTTATCTATTCTGGAAATTGATAATTGGTCCGTCGCTGACAGGCAGACAGTATTCGTGCACGGCCCTTCCGGCTCAGGCAAGTCGACCTTACTCAATCTAGTCAGCGGTTTACTGGAATGCCGAGAGGGAGGCGTCTCGGTTCTCGGCGAGCGATTAGACCAAATGAGCCGACGTCGACGAGACCGTTTTAGAGCAAATCATATTGGATATGTATTCCAACGTTTTAATCTTGTCCATTATTTGAATGCGATTGAGAATATTGAGCTTGCCCGGAGCTTTTCTGAGCGTGGCGATCGCAGGACGGGTGCAGATGCAATAAGGCCCCTTTTGGAGTCACTTAATGTGGCATCGCGAGAGTGGCACAAACCAATCTCTCAACTCAGTATGGGGCAGCAGCAGCGAGTTGCTATTGCAAGAGCACTGGTGAATCGTCCAGAGCTGTTGGTTGCCGATGAGCCGACCTCCTCGCTTGACCAAGACAACCGCGATACGTTCTTATCTGTTTTGATGTCCATTATTGAGGAGCATAAGATGACGCTTCTGTTTGTTAGCCATGACATGGGACTTGCCCAGCACTTCACTCAGGTGCAGGCGCTGAGCGAAATCAACCGAGTAGCGTGAGTCGACCATGTTTCTGAAAATTGCCATCAAGAGCCTGTTGAACCGCAAAGGGTCTGTGATTATGAGTCTGCTGGCGATCAGCGTGGCGATTTTCGTGCTTCTTGGAATTGAACACATTCGGCAGCAGGCCCGTGATAGTTTTGCCAGCACTGTGTCAGGCGTTGACCTTATCGTGGGCGCCAAAACTGGGAGTCTCAACTTGCTGCTTTATTCGGTGTTTCGCGTAGGCACACCTACAGACAACATTAGCTGGAAGGCTTATCAAGAAATAGCTGAAAGCAAAGATGTGGCCTGGGCGATACCTATATCATTGGGTGATTCACACAATGGCTACAGGGTGTTGGGGACGACACCTGACTATTTTGAGCATTTCAGCTTTGGCAACAAACATACGCTAGAGTTTGTCGAGGGTGAGGCGTTTGAGGGCGTTTTTGATGTTGTGCTCGGAGCAGAGGTCGCACGCACGCTAGGCTACGCTCTCGGAGACGAAATTACTCTCGCGCATGGCGTGGTGAGCACTAGCTTTAGCCTTCATGAGAATAGTCTCTTCACGGTCGTCGGTATCCTCTCTCCTACTGGAACGCCTGTGGACCAGACTGTCCATGTGCAGTTGCAGGGTATAGAAGCTATGCACGCTGGCTCCGAATCGGGCTTTGGAGGCGCAGCGAGTTACGATCAAAGTCAGTTGGAAGCGGACGAACTAGAACCCAAGAGCATCACCGCCTTTATGCTCGGTTTGAAATCGCGAATGGTGACCTTTCGTCTTCAAAGGGAGATCAACGACTATAACGCGGAGCCGCTGCTGGCGATATTGCCCGGCGTGGCGCTGTCTGAACTATGGCAGATGGTTGGCGTCTTCGAAAGTGTCCTGCGTCTGATCTCAATGCTGGTCCTTGTCGCGGCTGTTCTAGGTCTTGGCGCTGTGCTGTTGGCCTCGGTGCGGGAGCGAAGTGATGAGATACATCTCTTGCGCGTCCTCGGGGCTCCATCGTATTATCTGTTCTTCTTGATGGAGTTGGAAGCACTGCTGATTTGTCTGGCAGGTATCGTATTAGGCAC
>Ga0114998_10003133_pt1 | contig 12341 bp, 9 predicted proteins | sample ArcticOcean_MG_C_5_FD_87044 | JGI IMG/M metagenome (GOLD analysis project Ga0114998, IMG submission 87044) | Marine microbial communities from western Arctic Ocean - ArcticOcean_MG_CB4_138 | ecosystem: Environmental > Aquatic > Marine > Oceanic | place: Arctic Ocean: Canada Basin | collected...
GAGACCGCTTGTATGCCCGCGGCCAATCTGTTGCTGGTGCCGGCTGATGTGCCGATCGAGCAAGCGGCTTTTTCATTTATTAATCCGCCGACTGCGTATTGCTTATTGCAGAAAATGGTCGATCTGGCGCCGGGTAGCTGGGTGGTGCAAAATGCGGGCAACTCGACGGTGGGGCTTGCAGTGATTCAGATGGCGAAAGTGCTGGGCTTTAAGACGATCAGTCAGGTGCGACGCGAGGAATTGATTGCGCCACTCAAAGCGCTAGGTGCGGACCATGTGGTGATCGAAGGCAGTGGATGGGCGAAGCAGCTCAAAGAGTTGACTGGCGGCGAGCCGATCCAATTGGCGCTCAACTCAATCGGCGGCGAGAGCGCGAGTGATCAGATTAAGGCGCTGGGTGAGGGAGGTACGCAGGTGACTTTCGGCGGTATGGTCGGCGACTTGGTGCGCTTCCCTACTCGGTTTTTGATTTTTAATGATGTGCGCTTAGTTGGTTTTTGGTGGGATCAATGGTGTCAAAAGGCGGGATCTCAAGGGCTGAATCAAGTGATGAGTGCGGTCTATGCTATGATGCGCGATGGCACCTTGAAGTTGCCAGTGGAGGCGACGTATTCGTTCGCTGAATACGAGGCGGCGATTAAACATGATCAGCAGCCACGCTTGGGGAAAGTCTTGCTTAAGCCGTAAAATAAGTTGGACGGTGAGAAGGTGGGAAGGTGAGAAGGTGAGAAGGTGAGAAGGTGAGAAGGTGGGAAGGTGGGAAGGTTGGAAGGTGAGAAGGTGGCCACGTGGCGTCGTCGCTTGCGGCGGCCAAAAGCTAAGTGAGTCGCCCAAATTGGCCTGCGCAAGCGCAGACGCCGCGGGTTCAGAGTCTTAGCAGATTAATGTGACAACTTTCGCAATCACACTAGATTGGTGTGAGTTGTTTGTTGCAGGGTGGCGTATCACTGCTAAACGTCTTTGCATCATGTTCCTGCCTCGATTTGCTCTAGTCGCATCTTTATTCGCCCTAATTGCGCTCTGCGCGTGTGCCCCTAATGGCCTCGAAGTCGTCGGCGAGACTGACGAGAAGCAGTATCAATTGGCCAAGGATTACCAAGGCCAAGGGCGCACAGAAGAGGCGCTGAGTGCCTTTCTGCGGGTGATTGATGCGCGCCGTGACGCGCCGGAGTCTCACTTCGAGGCGGGGTATATCTACCTGAATTCAATGAAGGATCCGGTGAAGGCGATTTATCATTTTGATCGTTATTTGCAGTTCAAGCCGCAGTCGCCTCAGGCGACGCAGGTGCGCCAGTTGATCGAGACCGCGCAGAAGGAGTTCGCTCGGCAATTGCCGGCGCATCCGTATCAGGGAGAGCTCGACCGGATTGATCTGATGGAGTTGGTGAAGAGTTTAAAGTTGGAGAATGATAGTTTAACGCGCGAGTTGGCGGCTGCGCGGCAGCGTGTGCAACAGTTGCAGAATGTGGTGGGTGGCGCGCGACGTGTGCCGACCGCGCAGGCCACCGTGGCAGGGCAACGATCTCGCACGCCGGCGCAAGTGCAGGCGGTTGCGCCAACCCCGGACCCAGCGAGTGCGCCGCGTAGTTATACGGTTAAGTCGGGTGATTCGCTCAGTAGTATCAGTCGCGCGGTGTATGGTACACCGTCGCGCTGGATTGATATTTATCAGGCGAATCGCGATCGTCTTTCGAGTGAAAATGCGTTAAAGGTCGGCCAAGATCTACGGATTCCGTGATGGATGCTTTGACGTGAGGGCAGTGTGAACTCAGTATTTAAGCGATGAAAACCTGCTACTTTGATTATAATGCGACTGCACCGCTGCGGCCTGAGGCAAAGGCTGCGTGGCTGTCGGCGACAGAAGACTTGTGGCTCAATCCGTCTAGTCCGTATCGTGCTGCGGCGCGGGTGCATGCGCATTTGGCAGAAGCGCGTTCGGTGGTGGCGGGCTTATTTGCAGTCGCCGCTGAGCGGGTGGTGTTTAACTCCGGCGCGACAGAGGCGAATAATGCGATCTTCGCGCATTGGGCCGCGACGTTGCCAGCGAATACGCGCATTGGCGTGAGCCCCACCGAGCACCCGAGCGTGCTGGCAGCGGCGCAGCATTTTTTCGGTGAGCGCGTGATTTGGCTGGCGCTGGATGGCAATGGTGCGGTCGATGTGGCGGCACTGCAGCACGTTTTGAGCGAACGGCAGCTCGCTGCAGTCTCTGTGATGGCGGCAAATAATGAGACTGGTATTTTAAACGACTGGGCCGCAATCGCCACAGCATGTCGCGCGCAAGGGGTGCCGTATCATTGTGATGCGTCTCAATGGATCGGGAAGTTACCACTCGATCGTTTGCAAACCTGTGATTTTCTGACCGGGGCAGCGCATAAGTTCGGTGGACCAAAGGGTGTTGGCCTATGTCTATTGCCAGCGGAGAATTCGGGGTTTATGTCACTGACTGGTGGCAATCAGGAGTTTGGTCATCGTGCTGGCACTGAGGATGTCGCGGGTATATTGGCCATGGTGGCTGCTCTGCAAGCGGTCGAGCGCGGTTCTGCGCAGGGTCGGGATGCGTTTCTTGTCGAACTCGGCCAAGTGTTGCCGGCGGTCGAGGTGGTTGGGCTTGCGGCGCAGCGCTTGTGCAATACGGCGCTGTTAATCATGCCAGAGTTTGCGAGCGTGCGCTGGATCCGTGCCCTAGAGAAGCGCGGCTTTTTAGTCTCAGCGGGTTCGGCTTGTTCGACCGGCAAGCAGGGGCCGTCGCCAGTGTTAGCTGCGATGGGCGTGCCGGCAGATGCGATGCAGCGAGTGCTGCGTGTGAGCTCTGGTTGGGCGACGAGTGTGGCGGATTGGCTGGCGTTAGCCGCAGCCATGGCTGAATGCCGCTCGATGCTTAGTTCCGAGGCGGACGGTTCGACTTCGACCGTCATTTCTATTTAACCTGGTCTGGCACTTATGCGTTTCCTAAATCTCCGTGTGCAGGACTTTCGTAATGTTGAGTTTGCGGAGCTGGATCTGAGCGCTGGACGCACGTTCCTGCTTGGCGCAAATGGGCAAGGGAAGTCGAATCTGTTGGAAGCGCTCGGGCTGGTCACCGCGCTACGCTCGTTTCGTACGCAGAGTATGTCGGCGTTGCCGCGGCAGGGCAGCGCTGCTTTCACTGCAGTCTATACGATTGAGCATGATGTCGAAGGGCGGGCCGAGCTGGAGGTGCAGTCTGGCAAGTCCGGGCGGCGCGTGACGATTGATGGCGAGCGTGTGTCACGACTAGGTGACTTTATTGGTCGCTTTCCGGTCGTGCCGTTGAGTTCGGCAGATTTAATGCTGCTGCGCGGCTCGCCGGCAGAGCGTCGCCGCTTTGTAGACCTGACGCTGTCAGCAATTGACCCAGAGTATTACCATGCGCTGCGTAATTATCATCGTGGCGTCGCAGAGCGAAACCGCCTATTGAAAAAAGGTGGAAGTGCGGCGGAGCTGTCGGCTTTTGAGGCCGAGATTGCGCCCCATGCGGTGGCTGTGGCGAGCAAGCGACAGGACGGGGTGCAGCGTTTGCGCCAAGTGTTGGTCTCGGTGTATGCCGATATTGCGGAGGCCGATGAAGGCCCGGAATTGGAGTTTAAAGTCAACGCTGCGTGTGAGGATGTTGAATCGGTCAGTCGTATGCTGCACGATGGTCGCAAGCGCGATACGATCATGGGCTCGACGCAAAAGGGGCCGCATCGTGACGATTTTCAGCTAGCACTGAGTGTCGGCGGGGCGAAGGAGTATGCATCCGATGGTCAGCAGCGCGGCTTGTGCGTGGCCTTGCGGATTGCGCAGGCACGGATCTTTCAACAGAGCCTCGGGTTGACGCCGGTATTGCTGGCGGACGATGTGTTGGGCGAGCTCGACCCGCATCGTAAAGCGGGTTTTTGGCGAGCCTGTCCCCCCGAGCTACAGATCATCGCAACTGGCACAGAGTTGCCGGAGGCGAGCGCGGACTGGGCGATTTGGCAGGTGGCGAAGGGACAATTTACGCGCCAGGCGTGAGGCCACGAGTCGCTCGTATCTCTAAATGTTTCGCATCCAGAGAGTGATTTAATTCGTGGCGTGCGAGCTTGCTGGCGCCAGAATTTGCAGGGAGGTGACGCTGGCGCGAGCAAGCTCGCACGCCACGATGGATGCGGCATGTTCGGGCCAACCTAAGTTGGTTTAATGGCTTGGCGTTGGAGGCGCTGGCAGTTTGAGCTCTTCGACCACGGTTAATTTGCCCTGTGGGTCGCAATTGGCACGCAAGCCGATGAAGCTTTGGTGGTATTGGTCAAAGTAGGGCCAGATTAAGGTGTGGTCGGTCTCGGGAATCTTAAGTTGATCAATCGCGTCGCGGCTGAAGAATTCGAAATGCCCTTCATCGATCGCGCCAGGCAGGTGGTTGGTAGGAATGCGGCACTCAAATAGGAACATCAGCCAGTGGCTGGCGCCTTCGTAGCTCTTTTCTGAGACATAGCCGAAGCAGTGCAGATCCTGGTCGGATAATTCGAGTCCCACTTCCTCGTGGGCTTCGCGGCGAGCGCATTCGTAGGGCGATTCACCCGCGGCCATGTCGAGCTTGCCGCCGATCGGGCTCCAGCAGCCTTTATTGGGGGCCTTCAAGCGTTGGATCAGCAAGTGTTCGCCTGCTGCGTTGCGAATGAAAATGAGTGCGCTGATTTTAAAAGGAAGTGACGTAGGCATAGAGATTTACGTTTTGGTAAGCTGAGATTTGGCGCAAGTGTATTCGCGCGGATGTGGTCAGATCCTATGCTCTCCTCGTTCGCCGAGTTGACGTTAGGTTGGGCAGGTGCACGGTAATAGGCTTTTTTGAGTGAGAAAGTTATTGCTTTGGCAATCATCTCTACATAACCAATATACCTTCTGCCGTGCTTTTGTACGGCATTTCAGTTTCTCCCCTCGCTGTAATGTCCCAATTCTCCGCCTCCGTTCTCCCATCTATCAATAGTTTTACTATTTGTGGCTGCGCGTGTATTGAGTGCATTGTAGGTTGGGTTTTAACTGAAACGAGGCCGTTGTTCTCGGAGTTCCGCTAACCCTTCCACCCCCGTGGTCAGCTATTTCGAGCTAATATACGTATTTTAATTTTTTTATCCATGAGTTCATCTAAACGTTTAATCATTAACTGCGGCGCCAGTCGAGTCACTGCTGCGGTGGTTTCTTCGCACGCAGGGAGTCTTCGGATCGAAAAGTTGGTCACGGAAGAGCTTCAATACGATTTCTCAAATGAGGAAGCGATCCTGCCAAGTGTGGGCGCAGCGCTGCAGGTGTTGGCGCAGACTCACAAGCTTTCTGGTAAAGCGACGCTGATCATTCCTGGGAATCAGGTGCTAACGAAGACGATTCGCATCCCGCACATTGAAGAGGCTAAGCGTGCGCAGATTATCGCCTTTGAAGCACAGCAAAATATCCCTTATCCGCTAAACGAAGTGGTTTGGGATAGTCAGGTTGTCGGTGATGATGGTGTGGAGACTGAAGTGCTGTTCATTGCGGCGAAGTCAAACTTGGTGGATGAGTTTTGTGGTTATGTGTCTGCGGCGGGGTTTACGGCGGAGGGTATCAGTGCTGCGACGGTGCTGGATTATAACGCGCTCCAATTCGCGTACCCTGAATTGGATGACGATGTGCTGTTGATCAATATCGGTGCGCGTTCGACCAACCTACTGTTCCGCAATCCAGAGGGGTTCTTCGTGCGTAATATTCAGTTGGGCGGCAACTCACTTACGCAGAATATAGCCGACAGCCTCGGTAAGCCTTTCGTTCAAGCGGAGGCGGTGAAGCACAAGTTTTTTGCCGGGAAGAACGGCTATTCTGGGGATGACTCAGGTGCGCAGCTGCTAAACACCTGTTCCGAGTCGTTCATGCGCCGCATGAGCCAAGAGATTACGCGTTCAATCGTGAACTATCGCCGGCAGAAAGGTGGCGCCGCACCGAAGCGCATTTTGTTGAACGGTCGGGGTTCATTGTTGCAGGGCTTAGCCGAGCAACTGTCGACCACTCAAAAAGTGCCAGTCGAGTTTTTTGATCCACTGCAAAATGTCACGTTAGAAGGAACGATTGATACCGATATCGATGTGCTACGTATGCAGACCAGTGAGATCATCGGTGAAGCCTGTCGCGGGATGATCCCAGATACCGCGGGAGTGAATCTACTGCCGGAGAGCATTCAAAGCGCGATGGCGTTTGCCCAGAAGAAACCTTTCATTTTAATTGCGGCGGCCTGCCTCGCGTTGGCACCGTTCCCTGCCTTAGTGGCCTTTAAGAGTGCCAACTCAGCCTATTCCGAGCAGGTGCAGGTGATTCAGTCTGGCCTTCAGCCACTACAGTCGAGTCTAGTGCAGATCCAAGACTTTCAAGCGCAAGCCGAAGTGGCTAGTCAAGCGATTCAACGCGTCGAAGGCTTGGTCAATTCTAAATCAAACTGGATTCAGTTCTTCGCCGAGCTGCAGGAGAGTCTTCACCTCGCCGAAGATGTGTGGCTGGATAAGCTCAATATTCTGCGTGAGCAGTCTGCGGATGGGAAGTCCTCCTATGAAGTGCTTGTCGATGGGCAGTTGCTTGTGCGTGAGGCTGTCAATGGCGCGGAGAATGTGGATGAAAACGCATTGTCCGATCAGCTGAAGAGCTTGCGTGCTAGTTTTGAAGATTCTGAGTTCATCGTCTCGTCGCATTCACCTGTTATTACTTGGACCAAATTACAAGAAGGTCTCAATGTTCTCCCTTTCAGTATCAATTTGGTCGTGGATCCGGCTAAACCATTATAATTCCTATGGGTTTATTTAAGAAAAATCCTGCCTTCTGTGCCTTCTGTGTGGTTGCTGTGCTCGTATTTGCGGCCGGCGCTGCGCTAGTCGTGATGGAATCCGGCAAGCTCTCGACGTCGAAGCAAAAAGTTGCAAGTGCAGATAGCCAAATTAACGGCTTACTGGCTGCGAACCCGGCTCCGACTCCTGCAAATGTGCAAGCTGCCCAGCAAAATGCTGAAGCGCTGAGCGCTAAATTGCTAAGTATTCGCGAGAATCTACAGCGTGGCTCACGCTTAACGATTTCGAATGACGGCACGCGAGTCATGTCTGGCTTGCAAAAGTATATATCCAATTATCGCAGGCAAGTCGCGTCGCATATTAATGCGGCGCAGGTCGCAGCGCCGATTCAGATCCCGGCTGATTTCGCGTTCGGTTTTGAGAAATATCTTAAAACGACGAATATTTCAGAAGATTCGAGCATCGTGCCTCAGTTGGATAAGCAGCGTCAGGTGCTGAGCTACATTCTGAATCAACTGATTGCGGCTGATCCGGCCGGCATTCAAGTCGTGGAGCGTGAACTGCTGGGAAGTGCGGACACTAAGGTGTCTGGCTTTCAAATCAACCCAGCCGTCTCAGCTCGCGTGCCAGGTGCGATCGATACGCTCGCCTTTCGCGTGACGTTTACCGGCTATACACCGACCCTACGTAAGTTTCTCAACAATTTAGCGCAGTTTGATCTGCCGATCGTGGTGCGCAGTGTCGTTGCGGATCGTCCGGCGACCAATGCGAAAGCCGCAAAATCGAAGCAAAGCAAGGCGAGCAACATTGACGATATCTTCAGTGTGTTCGGTGGGTCTTCTGCCCCTGCTGAGGCCGCCTCAGCAAAGGCTGCACCGCAAGCCAATCAAACACCTGTGATCTCCGAGACAGAATCCAGCTTTACCGTGACTCTTGAATTTATCGAAATCATCCTGCCCTCTAATTCTGAGGAGAACCCTGCTTAATCTCACATGAATAAAATATACGATAAACTGCTACTCGCAGTCGCTGTATTAGCACTCCTCGCGAGTGTTGGGTTTTATGTGATGAAATCGGCAGAGCTGCCTACGGCTGCGTTGCAGCTTGGCCAGCCGAACGACAATCCATATCAAGTGATTCCCGTACCAACCTCGTCTGCAGTCACGGTCACGTGGCCGCAGGCTGCAGAGACCAGTCAGCAGCCTACGGATGAGCTCTACGATGTGTTTACGCCGCCAAAGATTTGGGTCAATGCGGATGGTTCTTTTGGCTTCAAGTCTCCCATCGATAAGACCCTGCCAAAGCCGCCATTTGGCATTTATCTGGCGAAAATCGAACGTGATCCGTATCGCCTCCAGATCGAAGGCTACATCGAAGAAGATTTAAACGATGCCTCCAAGAGCTTGGTGCTACTGTTCGACGAAGAGCTGCAGCAGCAGGTGCGAGCCCGCGTCGGCCAAGCGAAGGCGAAGTCCGAGTTTATCCTCGTAGACTTTACCATCGAGCGGGTTAAAGACAAGGACGGCAATATCTCTAAGAACGTGAATGTGACCTTACTGGATCAGCGCTCAGGCGAACAAGTCATTCTCACGCACGGTGAGCGCTTGTACCATGATAGCACCACGATCATCCTACGTTCGAACGAAGATGCATCGGTTGAAATTGTACTCGATGAAGCGCCCCAAGCGTTCGAAACCCCTGCAGGCAAATACCTGTTACAGGAAATAAACCTTGAAGCATCCAGCGTCACAGTAAACAAACTAGCGAATCAAGAGCTCGAATTGGACTCTGAGACCGAGCAACTCTACCTGACTACCTCAAACGAACCAGAAATCCCCGCCACCGCAGACCCTGAACCCGATTCCGATCAATCCTTCGATTTCAATTTCTAAGACTCAAAAAATTTAACAAATAGCCACCATGCTACCTCTAACTATGAAAAAATATCTCGCCGCACCAAAGCGCGCCTCAGCCATCCTGATGGCTGCCGCGCTTGTAACCTTTACTGTCGTCGGGCCACCAGTGGCCGAGGCACAAAATGCACCTGAGAAAATTCAGCTGATGGCCGCAGCGCTGCGCGCTCGTGATTCGGGCGACCTCACGCTGGCCAAGAATAAGACAGAAGAGCTGATCAAGATCGCGCCGAACGATAGCAACGTGCAACGTCTGCTCGCTTCGATCAACAAGGACCTTGATCGCAGCGCAGCGAGTGGCGCCGTCTTTGGCCAAGCAGCAGATGCGTCGATCGACGCGGTGATGACTACTCAGACTGCGACGGCTCAGTCGACGCCGGCTAAGGCACCTGCTGAGCCCAAGGTGGCTGCTAAGCCCAAGGTGGCAGCTCCCTCAGCCGCAGACTCACTCGTCACCGCCGCTGCCGCCGATCAGAATGCCAAGATTGCCGCCGCTAAAAATGCGATCGATGAAGCAGAGCAACTTGCAGAGCTCGGTGCCTATACGGAGGCCGCTGGATTGCTCAATGCAGCGAGTGCCAGCCTCACACTCAACACGTCGACCGCAGACGTGCTCGACGATCTCGACGATGCCAAGGCAGCCATCGTGTTGACCGAAGCCAAAGCACTGGCGGCATCGGGTGATGCCAAGGGCGCGGAGGCACTGCTCGAAGACTATCGCGCAGCAGGTGGCAATTCCAAGGCAGCCAAATCGTTGGCAACCGATCTGGATCGTCAGATTTCGAATCCATACGACCTGTCGATTCAAGACATCAGCCCTGAATATGTGGCACAAAGCAAAATAATCCGTGATCTGCTGACACGTGGCCGTGCCCAGTATCTGAACGGTGATTACGACGGTGCCACTTCCACATTCAAGGAAGTCGAGGCGCGCGATGCGAATAATGCCGAAGCGAAACTGTTCCAAACGCGTATTGCCGAGATTCTCGGCGGGATTCACGCTCAGAATCTGTACAAGACCCGGGAGCAGATGCTCACGGAAGTCGACCAAGGGTGGGAACGTCCCAAGGTATTTGATGTCAACACCGGCGCACAAATTGTTGATTCGGGTGATAGCAGTACGCAGCGCAAGTTGAGCAGCATTATCATCCCACAGGTTAATTTTTCCGGGATGGAATTGACGCGTGTGATTGAAACACTGTCTGAGCTCTCGGTTGAATATGATCCAGAGGGCGTGGGTGTAAATATTGTCGTCTTGTTTAATCGCGAGCAGAGCAATCCACGGGTGAACATCAGTTTGCGTAATTTGAATCTTGATCGTATTTTACAGTTCGTCACCCAACAGGTGAACTTCGCCTACGACGTAGGTGCAGATGCAGTCACAGTCGCTCCCAGCGACGGCTTAGATGGTACATCTAATACCATTACCGAGTTCTTCCCGATCTCACGCGCAACTGTGATTCGTTTGACTGGTTTCCGTGATGTCGGTGGCTCTTCCGGCGGTTCAGTCGATCCATTTGCAGCACCGTCCAGTGGTGGTTCCAGCGCGCCTTCGCAAAACGACGAAGTCGAGGCATTGCAAGTCTTCTTCCAAAGTGCAGGGGTTAACTTTGATCTACCAGGCGCGAGTCTCGCATTTGATGGTGAGCAACTCATCATCACACAAAGCCGCCGCAACCTTGAGCGCATGCGCGTCATCCTGCGTAACTACAACGAAGTAAAGATGGTTGAAATCGAGACTAAATTCCTCGAAGTACAGCAAGGCGATCTAGATGAGATGGGCTTCTCTTATAACCTTTCTAAGGATGGAGAAACCATCTTTGAGTTTGCGCCGCGCGGGCTCACGGATGCCTTCGGTGTAAATAGTACTAGCTCAGCAATTTCGATTACTTCTCCAAGAAAAGAAACATTCAGTACTTTTCTAGTTGATGGTGCGTTGGTAACCTCAACAACTCCTTCAAGCATCTCTCCTGCAGTTAATAATAGTGTCCCATCACTTGCGCCTGCCTTACCTAATCTTGTCGACTTAGCCGCGGATGGCCTGTCAACTAGTAGCGTCATGAAACAATTCGGTTTAGGTCGATATGATGCTGATTTTGTGATGCGTGCGCTGTCTCGCAAGTCGGGCACTGATTTGATGAGTGCTCCTAAGGTCACTGTACTCTCTGGTAAGCGCGCCACTATAACTGTGGCTCAGGAAATGCGCTATCCAGAAAGCTATGGCGATATCGAGTCGACCGTTTCTTCGGGTAGCAGTGGTAGTGGTAGCAGCTCCAGTGGAGGCAGTGCGATTTCGATCACCGCGGGCACACCGCAGGATTTCGTGACGCGTAATGTTGGTGTCGAAATGACCGTGACTCCGAATGTTGAGAATGACGACACCATCAGTCTTATTCTGGAGCCGCGTGTCACAGAGTTTGAAGGCTTTGTCGAGTACGGTGGTCCCAGTGTTGCCCTAGATGGTTCCGGCACAACGGTGACTGTTCCTGCTGGCTTTTATCAGCCGATCTTCTCGGTGCGCGACATCACTTTGGAAGTGACGGTCTATGACGGCGCGACTATTGTGATGGGTGGTTTGACTCGCGATGAAGTGAAATCAATTAGCGATAAGGTGCCACTTTTGGGTGATATCCCAGGCATCGGTCGTCTGTTCCGCTCCGAAGGGGAGTCTCGCCTGAAGCGCAATTTGTTGATCTTCGTCACTGCCAATCTGGTTAGCCCAGGTGGTTCGCCCGCACGCCAGAATTATCGTAACGTGAACGCGAACTCATTGTTTCAGAATCCAACGATCATGACCCCAAGCGGTGCCGTGAATCGCTCGATCGACGCAGTCGCAGAGTAGTTTGACTCTAGCAGTTTCTTTCAAAAGCCCGCCGGCATTCGGCGGGCTTTTTTTGTGCGCTATCGTTGGTTTTCAGGAAGCCGAGTTTTGCAGAAGGCGTGAGCAAGCTCACACGCCACGCAGTGGTAGAGACTGGCTTTGTGTCAGGAATTGCCTGGTGTGGTGCTTGGGCTGGATGAACGCTGCCTCTTCTGCCGCGCCTCACGGCTTACATTTTAGGCATGCAAGCAATGCCATTTATGGTAGACCTCCGCCTTGCCTGTGATTCTGCAGAGTATCGACCGGACGTAGGTCTGCCGTAGATGGCTTAGCAATGTCTGTGTCACTGATCTTACGCACTTGTCTTTCTTGAGGATGAGCATAACCTTCGTTTGTTATGATCGATCTCGTTAAAAAAACAATGTTGGCTAGTGTAGGTTTGGCCGTCGTGACGAAGGACAAGGTTCTGGAGTCGCTCGATGAATTAGTGCAAAAGGGCAAGCTGACCAAAGAGGAAGCTGCTGCGATGTCCGATAAAATTGTGGAGGAGGGCAAGACGGAGACCGAGAAGGCTAAGGTCGAAGCGAGTAAGCTCTTTATCGATATGCTCAACCGCGCCAATGTCGTGACTAAGGATCAGTATGATGCGCTCGCCGCTCGTGTGACCGACCTCGAAGGCAAGCTGCATAAGGAGTTCCCGAATTCAGAGTAGCAGAGCTACTCTGAATTCGGAGGTGGGAAATACAGCGGAGCTGTAGTATGAAAGTGGGAATTACAGCTTCGCTGTAGTATGAAAGTGGGAATTACAGCTTCGCTGTAGTGTGA
>Ga0114998_10003136_pt1 | contig 12332 bp, 14 predicted proteins | sample ArcticOcean_MG_C_5_FD_87044 | JGI IMG/M metagenome (GOLD analysis project Ga0114998, IMG submission 87044) | Marine microbial communities from western Arctic Ocean - ArcticOcean_MG_CB4_138 | ecosystem: Environmental > Aquatic > Marine > Oceanic | place: Arctic Ocean: Canada Basin | collected...
TAAAAAAGTTGTTCTTCTCTTCTCAGATCAGTTCGATCAAATAGTCTAGATCTAACAAAACCAGAAACAGTTTGTCTGCTTTGATTTGCTTTGTCAGTTAGAAACTTTTTGTCTGCTGAAGAAACAGGAATGGAAATCTTAGATTCGAATTTCATTGTGTTAATGTTTAGGGTTAATAAAAAAATCGTGATACGCGTCAATGTATAGGTTCTGACGAATCAGTTGTTTACTGATGTATTGTAGTGTTTGTTTTTTGCCTTTGATGGTTTCAATGTTTCCAACGTGTTCAGTTTTCACACCCATTGATCTTGCTATCTGTGATCTGGTCAATTTTCGACCCGCGATTGCTAAGTGTAAATGATTCATGGTTGGATTATCTGTTTCTAATGTTACAAAAATCGCGTCCACATTTTGATGCTGAAATAATTTCTCGACCTTTCTTTGGATTAGATGAGGTTTAAGTTTGTAGAATGTTCTGATGAATGTAGTTTTTGACCAATTCGCTAATGTTGAAATTGAATCGACTACTTTAGGTATATTATTGATATTCATGTAGTTATATTTCTAATTAAACAATAGGAACGATAAAGGCATTCCCAGTGGGTGATACACTTACTATAAAAACGTTTGAGCAAATCATATTCGGTCAGATTTGTTCATCTTTTTTCACATCAAATAGCATATGCTGAGCATGTGCTCGACATATGTTTAACATGTGTTCGACATATGTTTAGCATATGATCATCATGCGATGGCAATGCAATGGTATTCCGATAAAAATGAATGAAAAGTATAGGCACAAAAAAACCCTTAATAATCAGTAAATAATCATTAAAGGTGTTTAAATATTTTGAAGGTGTTGATGTAACTACTTGATAGTCAGTAGAGCCAACGACGAGATTTGAACTCGTGGCCTCTTCCTTACCAAGGAAACGCTCTACCCCTGAGCTACGTCGGCAAAAATGAAGAGAGCGAGAGACCGGGTTCGAACCGGCGACATTCAGCTTGGAAGGCTGACGCTCTACCAACTGAGCTACTCTCGCATTGTACTGATTAATTCAGTGTTGGTACTTATTCAATAAAGATAAGGAAAACTATTTTATATCCTAGCAAATAAGGAAGTGGGGAGAGCAGGATTCGAACCTGCGAAGACGTAGTCAGCAGATTTACAGTCTGCCCTCGTTGGCCGCTTGAGTATCTCCCCATTTTCAATGATCGTATTTAAAACTTCTATTTAAACTTGTGTAGAAGTACTTGAATTTATAAGAGCCGATGGAGGGACTCGAACCCACGACCTGCTGATTACAAATCAGCTGCTCTAGCCAGCTGAGCTACATCGGCAGTTGAACTCTTTACAATACTTGAAAAAAGTTACGATCAAAAAAATAGTTATTAAAATCAACTATTTACATAAAAATTTGCGTAATAGTTAGATATATTCTCTTTCGGTATTTCAATAAACTGGCGCAAATATAATATTAGTTTCCTAAAAAGAAAGCAATGCTGTTTATATTTTACCAGTTGATTTCCATAATCGTTCTGTAGTAAATTTCTTAAGGAAAACATTTGCTGCATAATTAGCAGTTCTGAAATGAATTATGATCCTAAAAAATTAAAAAAATATACTATTTATTCTGTTCTCTAGGATGTGTTTTTTTATACACCTCCTGAATCTTAGCCATACTACTATGAGTATAATGCTGTGTTGCAGCTATACTACTATGTCCTAATAAATCCTTTATTGAATTCAAATCGGCTCCCTGATCTAATAAGTGAGTTGCAAAACTATGCCGTAATACATGAGGACTTTTTTTCGTTTTAGTAGATACCCTTCCAAAATAATCATTTACTGTTTTATAGACATACGCTTCTGTAAGTTTTCTTCCATTTTCTGTCTGAAAAAACAATCCTTGAGAACGTAAAGCACTGCTCTGATTTTGAAGTGAAAGTAATGTTTTTATCTGAACTTTAATTTCAGGTAATAATGGAATAAGACGCTCTTTATTTTGTTTTCCCAGTACTTTAATTAAATCTTTTGAGAGATTAATATCCTCATATTTCAATCCTATTAATTCACTTCTTCGAATACCAGTGTAATAAAACAAACTTAGTATTGTCTTTTGAAGCACACCATTATAATTCTTTGGAAAAAAATCAGAATTTAATACTCTAGCAACTTCTTCTTGCGAAAAAGGAAGTTGAACTTTTGTTGCCATTTTAAGGGCCTTATGTTCCTTAAGAGGTGAACGCTCTATAGATCCCACGCGCATTAAAAATTTATAATAAGATCGTAATACTGATATTTTTCGGTTAACCGTCCGAGTGCTATTCCCTTTTTGAATTAAAAAAACTATCCAAGAGCGAATTTCCCCATAAGAAACCTCTTCTAAAGAGCTATCTTTATTGGGAAGATCTTGTTTCAACAGAAACCTTTTGAAATCTTCAAGATCACCTTGATATGCTGTTTGGGTATGAACTGAAGAATTTTTCTCCAGTGAAATATATTCTAAAAAAGGATGTATAGACATAAAAAACGTTATCGTATAAAGTTATAAACTTATAATAGGATAACGTTGTTTAAAATGTACTAAAAAAAGCTTAAATAGCTTCGCTGTCTCGAAGACCTTGGATGTACTGAGCTTTTTGAATTTTTTGGCGGTTCTTTACAGATGGCTTTAGAAATTGTTTTCTAGCACGCAATTGACGCATACCACCTGTTTTATCGAATTTTCTTTTGAATCGCTTTAATGCGCGATCAATATTTTCTCCGTCTTTAATTGGAATTATTAACATAATATAGCACCTCCTCTCATAATGAGGGCAAATATAGGTAAAACTATTTTACAAACTACTAAGGATTATTGGAACAATTTTAAATATAATTTCTAAAGAAAAGAAGGTAACTAAAGATACCCAAGAATTTGATTTTTGAATCATTGCATGCTAAATGGATGTTCATCAAAATATTAATATTTAAAGAAAATTAGATAAAAAAATAATTTTACTAGCTCAAAAGCTTTCGGGCGATCACTAGCTTTTGAATTTCACTAGTTCCTTCACCAATAGTACAGAGCTTTGAATCTCTAAAAAACTTTTCAACTGGAAAATCTTTTGTAAATCCGTACCCACCATGAATTTGAACACCCTCATTAGCCACTTTAACACAAACTTCAGATGAAAATAACTTAGCCATTGCCCCTGCTTGCGTTACATTTTTGCCTTGGTTTTTTAACTCAGAAGCTTTCTGTGTTAGTAAAACAGCTGCCTCAATTTCAGTTGCCATATCTGCTAATTTGAAGGATATCCCCTGAAAGCTACTTATGGATTTACCAAATTGTTTTCTTTCTTTAGAATACTTCAAAGAAGCATTAAAGGAACCTTTAGCAACCCCTAAAGAAAGAGCTGCAATTGATATTCGACCTCCATCTAATATTTTCATCGATTGAATAAAACCTTCACCTACAGGGCCTAAACGATTTTCATCAGGTATTACACAATTATCAAAAACCATTTCAGCAGTTTCTGAAGCTCGCATTCCTAATTTATTTTCTTTTTTCCCCGCAGTAAATCCAGGAGTACCTCTTTCGACTACAAAAGCCGTCATACCTCTACTATCTCCTTTTTCAGCGTTTCGTGCAATTACAACGGCAATATCTCCAGAAATTCCATGAGTTATAAAGTTTTTAGTTCCATTTAAAACCCATGTATTACCATCTTTACGAGCAGTTGTAGACATACCTTTAGCGTCAGAACCTGTGTTGTGTTCTGTTAAACCCCAGGCGCCTATCAAAGTTCCAGAACAAAGACTAGGCAACCAACGTAAACGCTGCTCTTCATTTCCAAAAGAATAAATATGATTACTACACAATGAATTATGAGCAGCTATCGAAAGTCCAATAGACGGATCTACAATAGAAATAGTTTCAATTAAAGTTACGTATTCATGATATCCCATTCCCGAACCTCCATAAGCTTCTGGAATAATCATTCCCATAAAACCAAGAGCACCCGCCTTTTCGAAAATTTCTTTAGGAAAATACTGAGCTTCATCCCACTCCATAACATTTGGAAAGATGTATTGAGCAGCAAAATCGCGTGCCGCTTCAAATACCATACGCTGGGTTTCAGAAGTATTAATTTCAGGCTGTAATTCGAAATCAATCATAGTAAAAATTTATGCTAAGATAATTTTTATTTGTTTGTTTTGTTTGGGGAATTCACAAAAAGTTGAGACAAAATTTAAATGGCTATTTTGTTACTAAGTGTTTTGTATTTAATTATTTATCAAGTAACTTTTATTTACACTCATTCTATTTCTCTAATCACTTCAATTGCCACTAAAAGATCTATGTGAGGCCTGTTTATAGAAATGAAATTAGCGTGTTTACTTTTTTATTAACTAAACTATTGAATTAAAAATAAAGTATTTAGTGAAAATCGGATCCTGCCATAGTTTTGACAATTCACAAAATGACACTTTTTTTTTAAATATTTTTATGTTTTTCTAATCTTAGTTATTGCTCCTAAAAAATTTTCTAGCTCTTCCTTTACTCTTGGGAATAAAATAAGTAATCCAATCATGTTAGGGAACACTAGAGCTAAAATCATTGCATCTGAAAAAGCCCAAACCGAAGACATATCTCCAGCAGCTCCAATAACAATAAAAACTAAGAACATTAATTTATACACAATTTCAGATACTTTACTTTTTCCAAAAATATACATCCATGATTGAAGGCCGTAGTAAGACCAAGAAATCATAGTTGAAATTGCAAATAGAACAACTGCAATTGTTAAAAAAGGCCCTGAGAATGATATGTATTTTGCAAAAGCAGCTGCTGTAATTCCCGCTCCTTCTGAAGCAACTCCGTTAATCATAACAACACCTCCTTCACCACCGTAATTAAAGACTGTATTGTCACCATTAAAAATAATAATCACCAAGGCTGTCATGGTACAAATCACTACAGTATCGATGAAAGGTTCTAGTAAAGCTACTAAACCTTCTGAAGCTGGATATTTGGTCTTAACTGCAGAGTGAGCAATTGACGCAGAACCTGCCCCTGCTTCATTTGAAAAAGCGGCTCGTCTAAATCCAGTAATTAAAACACCTAACAAACCTCCTAATCCTGCTTGGGGATTAAAGGCTTGAGAAAAAATCATTCCAAAGGCATCGTCTACAAAAGTAATGTTTGAAATAATAATATAAAGACATGCTAGAATATACATTAATGCCATTAGTGGCACCACCTTTTCAGTTACTGATGCAATTCGTTTAATTCCCCCAATTATAATAACACCAACCACCACCATCATTATTAGTCCTATAATTGTTCTAGCACTTCCACCTGTCATTCCAAAAGATTCTACTAATTGCATGGCAGCTTGATTAGACTGAGCAGCATTACCCCCTCCAAAAGAAGCGCCAACGCATAAAAATGCAAAAACTCCTGCTAATACTTTCCCTAAACGTGCGAACCCTTTTTCTTGAAGGCCCTTTGTTAAGTAATACATAGGCCCTCCATATACAGTGCCATCTTCTCCAATATCGCGATATTTAACACCTAGGGTACATTCAACAAACTTGGTAGACATTCCTAAAAGTCCACATAGTATCATCCAAAAGGTAGCTCCAGGTCCACCTACTGCAATAGCAAGTGCTACTCCAGCAATATTTCCATTTCCTACAGTCCCAGAAACAGCGGTTGCAAGTGCCTGAAAATGACTTACTTCTCCTTCTTCACCTTCAGCTCCATGGTCATCAATTTCATCATATTTTCCGCGTACAGTATTAATTGCCATTGGAAAACGACGCACGTTTACAAAACCAAAATAAATTGTAAAAAACAGGGCACCTCCAACTAGTAAAAGAATAATGGTTGGTATTTCAGTTCCTGGAAAATTATGCAATACTAAACCTTCCCACCAGTTTGCAACTGGGGTAAAGGCGTCATTAATTCGCTCATCCAAGCCGCGTTCTTGAGAAAACAAAGATGTGCTTGAAAAGGCTAGGAAAGAACTTAAAAGTATGGTTCTATTGAATTTTAGTTTCATAAAGATTTTATAGAGTGTAGTTTAAGGCTTCAATATCATAAAAAGCAGATGAAAAACAAACTAATCGACAATAAACATCTGAATTAGTTTTATAGTGGTCAATTATTTTGTCTGTAATTAAGCAGTTAGTAATATGATCTTTAGATTATTTAGTTTTTAAAAAACTGAATGATTCAGTATTTTTTTTACTATTAAAAGATTGAATAAATAAATATGGCGTTAAAGATCAAAAACAGAACTACGCTTGGTGTGAATCATATCTTTTAATTTAAGCCAGAATGCTAAGGTCAAATAAATTAAAAAACCTCCTATCAAAGTAGTGAAAGAAGCATAAATAAAAAATAAGCGTACACTTTTAACTTTCATACCCAAGACTTCTGCTAAACGAGTAGAAACTGCAAATCCATTTCGCTCAAAAAAAAGTCTAATCCGTTTTTGCTTAAACATTTTACAAATTTATAATTAAATGTTTTAATTAACTTTTACTAAATAGAATCAATATTTTATGTCGTTTTTTAGATGATTTTCAAAAATTAAATAAAAAAAACTTCCTGTATTAAGATTACTTATCCTGCTTTAAGTAAGGAGAATTAGAGGTATATTTATATAGTAGTTTCACCCGACCAGTCTAAAATACCACCTAAAAGGTTAAAGCAATCTGTAATACCTTGTTGCTTTAACAATTGACATGCCTGTGCACTTCTAGCTCCTGATCGACAGTAAACATAATAGGTCTTACTCTTATCTAATTGAGCTATCCCTTCCATAAACCCTTGAGGGTTTCTGATATCTATTAATTGAGCTGATACAATATGTCCTGAATCATATTCTTCCGGTGTACGAACATCTAATATAACACTAGCTTTATTTTCCGCCTGATTTGAAGTCCAATCTTTTTGTGATAAATTCATCAAATAATAATTTAAGCTAATATACGAGCTGTTCTTTGTTAAAACAAATGAAAAATATTTTAAACTTCAATAATTTGTAGTATATTTGTATATACAAATTTTGTATTGACAAATGAATTCTAAACATGCAATTATATCGATTTTAAAAACAAGCGCATTTATCTCGGAGATGATTTTAAATGGACTTAAGCCATATGAAATCTCAGAGCAACAATTTAATGTCTTGAGAATATTGAGAGGTCAAAAGGGAATAGCTGCGAATTTATTTACTGTTCAAGATAGAATGGTACATAAAAGGAGTAATACAACTCGATTAATTGATAAATTAATTCAGAAAAAACTAGTCAAACGGAATGTTTGTATAAAAAACAGAAGGAAAATTGAATTATTTATCACTGAGGATGGTTTGGATTTTTTAAAAAAAATAGATCCAATTACGGATGAAATTGAAAAAAAAGTACTTAAGAACATCTCTTCTAAAGATTTAAATAGTTTAATCTCTATATTAAATTCAATTAATTAAAAATACTATGAAAACAAATATTTTAACACTAATTATTATTGCTACAGCTAGCCTAAATTCATGGAGCCAGTCTGTAGAAATGGAAATCAATACTACTGAAAGTTCTATTAATTGGTTAGCAAAAAAAGTGACGGGACAACATGAAGGAAATATCAATTTAATTTCTGGAAATCTTGAAATGACTGAAAACAAAATTTCAGGCGGAAGTTTTAAAGTTGATATGACCTCAATAATTGTAACGGATCTATCAGGCGAATACAAAGGCAAACTAGAAGGCCATTTAAAGTCCAAAGATTTTTTTGGGATTGAAAAATTTCCTATTGCCTCACTTGCGATTAAAAAAGCAATCATGAAAACAGAAAATCACCATGAAGTGACAGCAGAATTAACCATCAAAGGAATTACCAATCCTATCACTTTCGATATGCATGTAGAAAATAATGAAGCTATGGCAAAACTTTCAATAGATAGAACTAAATACGATATTCGTTATAGATCAAACTCGTTTTTTGATAATCTTGGTGATATAGCAATTAACAATGAATTCGATTTAGATATTAAATTAAAATTTTAAATATGAATATTGAAAAACCAAAATGTGGCTGCGGAAACACACAAAATTCTGAAGGATACTGTGACGGATCGCATGCAAATAAATAATTATTGTTCGAAGATTGGGGTTATTATATTTTTATATTACATTTGATCCAATGAATAAAATAACAATTTTAAACAGCTGGTGGCACACGAATAGCAACTCATCCTCGTGAAGACTAACTGATTTATATAATATATACTTAAGGCTTGTCATCACGACAAGCCTTTTTTAATGGACCTAAAATGAAAATTTTTTCACTTCAAACGGAGCATAAAAAAATACTGGCTGATACCCTTACACCGGTAAGCGCATACTTAAAACTGAGGGATTTTTTCCCTCATTCTCTATTGTTAGAGAGTAGTGATTATCACGCAAATAATAATGATTTTTCATATATCTGTTGTAACCCAATTGCTTCTATTGAACTAAAAAATGGAATACTTTCTACTATATATCCTGATGAAAGTAATTCAAAAACAGTAGTTGATAAAACAATTAATATTCCAGAGAAAATTCATGAATTTTCAAAACAATTTGATAGTAAAAAATATCCGTTTAAATTTATTAGTAATGGTATGTTCGGATACATCGCTCATGATGCTGTAGATCAATTTGAAAATATAATATTAGACAAAACTAAACCAGGGCATGATATTCCTGATCTTTATTATGCCGTGTATCAAAATATTATTGCTATTAGTCTTTTCAATCACGAAGCGCACTTATTTTCTCATGTATACTTAGGAAAGCATAATTTAGAAAGAATAGAGCTTCTTTTAAATACTAAAAACAGTACTCCATTTAGTTTTAAAAAACTAGGAAACAAAACATCAAACCTCACCGATGTTGAATTTCTTGATTTTGTTAAAAAAGGAAAAGAACATTGCTTCCGAGGCGATGTTTTTCAATTGGTACTTTCGCGTCGTTTTTCTCAGGAATTTAAAGGAGACGAATTTAATGTATATCGAACCTTACGTTCCATTAATCCATCTCCTTACTTATTTTTCTTTGATTATGGTGATTTCAAAATTTTTGGTAGTTCTCCCGAAGCGCAACTAATCGTTCAAAACGGTAAAGCAGAAATACATCCGATTGCAGGGACCTTTAAAAGAACAGGAGAAGATATTTATGATGCAAAAGCTGCCAAAGAATTAGCGAAAGACCCTAAAGAAAACAGTGAACACGTTATGCTTGTTGATTTAGCACGAAATGATTTAAGTCGAAATGGGTCTTCTGTGATAGTAGAAAAGAATCGAGAAATTCAATTTTATTCACATGTAATCCACTTAGTTTCAAAGGTGACTTGTACCATGAAAAAAGCTGCTAAGACATTTCGAGTAGTGGCTGATACATTTCCAGCTGGAACCTTGAGTGGAGCACCAAAACACAATGCATTAAAATTAATTGATCGTTATGAAACAACACAACGAAATGCTTATGGAGGTGCCATTGGTTATATGGACTTTGACGGTAATTTTAACCATGCAATTATTATCCGTTCTTTTTTAAGCAAAAACCATCTACTACATTATCAAGCAGGAGCTGGAATTGTAGCTGATTCTATTCCAGAGAGTGAATTACAAGAAGTGTACAATAAACTGGGGGCCTTAGACAAGGCTTTAACATTGGCTGAAAACATATAATATGGAAAAAGTATTTGTTATAGATAATTACGATTCATTCACATATAATTTGGTACACTACTTAGAAGAACTTGGATGTGAAGCGATAGTTAAACGCAATGATAAATTTAAATTAGATGAATTAGAAAAATTTTCTCGCATTCTTCTTTCTCCCGGTCCAGGAATTCCTGATGAATCTGGATTATTGAAAGCTACTATTGAACGCTATGCACCCACAAAAAAAATCTTAGGAATTTGTCTTGGACAACAAGCCATTGGTGAAGTTTTTGGCGCCAAATTAATCAACCTCGACAAAGTGTATCATGGCATTGCAACTCCTGTAACCGTCACTGAGGACGATATTCTTTTCAACGGCCTTCCAAAAACTTTTGAAATTGGTCGCTACCATTCTTGGGTAGTAGAAACTCCCTTGCCAAGTGATTTGGTTGCTACTTCTTTTGACGAAGAAGGACAGTTAATGTCCTTACGACATAAAACTTACGATGTACGGGGAGTTCAATACCACCCGGAATCAATTCTTACCCCTAATGGGAAAAAAATATTAGAAAACTGGATTAATAGTTAATTATGAAAACTGTATTAAACCGACTTATTCAGCATGAAAAACTAAGCAAAACAGAAGCAAGGCAAATCATCATAAATATTGCTGATAACCAATATAGTCCCTCACAAATTGCTTCTTTTCTTACAGTCTATATGATGAGAAGTATAAGTCTAGATGAGTTAGAGGGTTTTAGAACTGCACTCTTAGAATTATGCTTAGCTGTAGATCTAAGTGATTTTAATACTATAGACCTTTGCGGAACTGGCGGAGATGGAAAAGATACTTTTAACATATCAACTCTTTCATCTTTTATTACAGCGGGTGCTGGAGTAAAGGTAACAAAACATGGGAATTACGGAGTATCCTCTGGCTGTGGATCTAGTAATGTAATGGAGGCCTTAGGAATTAAATTTTCAAATAAAGTAGATTTTTTAAAACGTGCTATTGACAAAGCTGGTATTTGTGTATTACATGCACCTTTATTTCATCCAGCTATGAAAAATGTTGCTCCTGTTCGTAAAGAACTGGGAGTAAAAACTTTTTTTAATATGTTAGGGCCACTAGTAAATCCAGCCTTTCCAAAAAACCAACTAACAGGAGTGTTTAATTTAGAAATAGCACGTTTATACCACTATTTGTTCCAAAAAACTGATACAAATTTCACCATATTATATTCATTAGATGGATATGATGAAATATCTTTGACTGGATCAACTAAAGTTTTTAGTAACGATAGTGAACGAGTTTTAAATCCCTCAGATTTTGGTCTTTTACCTCTAAGAGCTGAAGAAATTAAAGGAGGAGAAAGTATTGAATCTTCAGCAAGGATATTTATGAATGTCATTCAACATAAAGGGACCCAAGCACAAACAAATGTGGTGTGTGCCAATGCTGGGATGGCAATTGCAACGGCATTAAATCTATCGCCAATCGAAGGCTTTGAGAAAGCTAAAGAATCTCTTGCTTCTGGTGCAGCATTTAAAGCTTTAAAAACTTTACAAAAAATAAGTAATTAATGAATATTTTAGATCTTATTATTACTGATAAAAAAATAGAAGTTAATCAACGAAAAAGGATTTTTCCGTCAGCCTATTGGGAATCCTCTCCTCTTTTTGAGAGAAAAACAAAATCATTGGCAAAATCATTAAAAGCAAGTAATTCAGGTATTATCGCTGAACATAAAAGACGCTCTCCTTCTAAGCAAAACATTAATAGCAGCCTATCGGTTGAAAAGGTAGCTAGTGGATACGAAAGTGCAGGGGTTTGTGGAATGTCTATATTAACCGATGGAAAGTATTTTGGAGGATCATTAGACGACCTAACAATTGCTAGAGCTGTTTCAGATTTTCCATTATTACGCAAAGAGTTCATAATAGATGAGTACCAAATTATTGAAGCTAAGGCTTTTGGAGCCGATGCCATTCTTTTGATAGCAGCTATTTTGTCACCTCAAGAGATTTTATCATTCTCAAAAACTGCTAAAAGTTTAGGTCTGGATGTTTTGTTAGAAGTGCATAATTTGAATGAATTAGAAAAATCTATCATGCCCAGTATTGATTTAATTGGCGTTAATAATCGTAACCTTAAAACTTTTAAAGTCTCCCTTGAAACAAGTCGATCTTTAGCTGAGGAAATTCCAGCTGAATTCGTAAAAGTTTCAGAAAGTGGTATAAGTGAAGTGGCTTCAATTAAAAAATTAAAAGCCATAGGATATAAAGGTTTTTTAGTTGGTGAAAATTTCATGAAAACTGACAATCCTGGTCTGGCAGCAAAAGATTTTATAAATCAATTAGAATTATGAAATTAAAAGTATGCGGTATGAGAGAACGTGAAAATATTGAAGCTTTAGAAGGCTTAAAGCCAGATTATATGGGATTTATTTTTTGGGCACCCTCTTCCAGGTATGTTTCCAAAGAAACCCCTCCACTTCCAGCTCATATTAAAAAAGTAGGCGTTTTTGTAGATGCCTCGTTAGATTATATTCAGTCTATTGTTACTTCACACCAGCTACAAGCTGTTCAATTACACGGAATTGAAACAACCGAATATTGTGAATTTA
>Ga0114998_10003140_pt1 | contig 12322 bp, 10 predicted proteins | sample ArcticOcean_MG_C_5_FD_87044 | JGI IMG/M metagenome (GOLD analysis project Ga0114998, IMG submission 87044) | Marine microbial communities from western Arctic Ocean - ArcticOcean_MG_CB4_138 | ecosystem: Environmental > Aquatic > Marine > Oceanic | place: Arctic Ocean: Canada Basin | collected...
TACCATCTTTTTTAGCAACAACAAACTTTACTTAATTATTATTTAACGTTAGGTTGACCGGCAGCGCCTTTGTTCGTGATACGATTAGCACCAGCGAAAGTCTCCCAGTTTGGATTATCCGCGCTCGCTTCGTTAATGCACTCTATTAACAACTTCACGAGTTCGTTCTCGCAACCGATTGGCGGTTTCTGCAAGTTTCTAGGAGGGATTCCGTTTTGATACGTGCGTTTATCGAACCGCCATTTCCCTATTTTACCAGGCGTGAACTTCCCATCGAGGTCGTAATCCATTCCATACGTGAAGTGTATGGAAAGAAAGTCACCGATTTCGTTGTCCCAAGGTGGTTGAGAGGTTAATTTCGGGCGCAAGTCGTGCGAGAGACCTATTTTATACGCAGCGATTGCGTAGCCGTACATTTCTAGAACCCATCCCCAATCTCTATTTGCCTCTTTGTCTTTTTTAATAGCTAAAGTCGTTTCTGCCCAAACTGGCGCGAGTCGCTTCAAATCGTCTTTACGAATGAAAACTGGTGATGAACCTATTGGATCGACTTTTTCGATATCTTGCGCGGTCATTTTCGAATCACCTACGAAGCGTTTGACTAAATTTGGCCATCTCGAAGGTTCGATGTAGAAGAACGGAAACGCCGCGGGCTTCTCACCAATCATCAAATTCGGTAACGGTTTTATGTACACGTGATCTGGTTCCGCCATTAATATGTAAGTCTCTTCAATTTCTCCACACTTTTCAAAATATTGCTTAAACGCGTTTGGTCTCGACAAGACGACGAAACCCATTTCATTATCTAATCGATCGACGACGCACGTAGGAATCTCATCCATCAACGAGTCCGGTTTATCGTGCAGCACTCTCGTGAATCCCCCCATTTGACACGGTTCTTGTTCCGTTTGCTCTGCCATGCATATCTTCTTCTGTTTCTTCCAGCTGAAATACATCACCCTAACTTGCCACGCTTGATAAACGTTCGAGTTCGTGGTCACCAACGTCCGATACTTCCTATGAATCCCTGGATCGCCTTTGCTTGGCAACTGTATAGCTAAACTCCCGCTCGTCCACGGATTCTTCGAATCTCGCGCCCCAATAGCCATCTCCGGCCTCGCCTGATGCTTCAACCAACACGCCTTATATTTCTGTCCTAAACAACCGTTCTCGTCGCCGCACCATACCCAAACGTTACAAGCGCTATCGCCAACACCTAACCCTTTCGGGTTCATCGATACACAATCATCGTGACACTCCTTTGCAGTGTTCTTCAGATTATCTGCCCCCCATTTCGAAACCGATCCCGAAAACTCTGCGTGTTTCATTGGATTAAAATCGCCCCATTTCGGTTTGTCTCTTTGTGTCGTCGTTGTTTTTGGTCGTTGCACTACTACTACTGCCCTTTCTTGAGAAGATTTCAAATCATCAGTACTGCTACTATCTTTACTATTATCGTTATAATCACTACTACTCGTAAGTCTGTCGCGCTGCCGCCGTCGTTGTTGTGACGACGAAGTTGTTGACGATGATTGCTTTCTAAAAAACGCATCGAACAAATTAAAGGTGAACAAAAATGCGGCTAAAAATGTCAATAATCTAGCCACTCTCATCGTTCTCCTTTCCGTTTGCGTCGTTCTCATTCTTGTTCCTATCACTGTATCAATACATGCAGGAAACAAAGATTAAGAGAGAGAGAGAGAGAGAGTATTCTATTTAGTTTGCAGAAATAGTAAGGAAAGAGTATGCAAATATAATTAATCTCTTTACAATGAATTCTCGAAAACAGCAGCAGCAGCAGCATGCTGCAGCAGGGAAACCGGAAACGTGATGATGGGAATAATAGGGGAAAGACAAGAAAGAAACGTCAAAACGAACAGAACGGGACGAACGAAGAAACTTCTTCATATTAAGTAATAACAATGAAGAACGGGATAATGCAAACACCGAGACAAAGGCTTGAGTTTGATAGCAGACCGCGCACGCCATTATCCGAACGAAGTACGAGCGATTTTGATACGAACGAATCGTTGAATAATAAGGAAAACGTTGTAGTCGGTAACATGTTCATGAAGACGATGATTATGATGACGAAGAAAGAGCCAACAATGCACCGACAACAACAAGAAGAGAAGAAGATAAAAGAAACAAATGATGATGATAATGATGATATGAAGGATTTAGTGAACAGGATGACGCAAGAGCTCGCGAATGCGAAAGCAGAACTTGCAATTTTGAAAGAAAAGAAACAACAGAAGAATGGATTGAAATCACCTATAATGATGCCTTCGCCGCCACCGATGGAAACGCCAATGCGTTTTAAACGCGAACGGGATAGTTTTAAGAAAGAATTAGAAATGATTTCGCAGAATGCAGAGAAAACTGAAGAGTTAATGTTAACGAGCGTTAACGAAGAGGCAAAGAGGGCGAGAGAGAACGAGGCGTGGCTGTTGAAGGCTTTAAACGAAAAGACGAGAGCTTTGAAGATCGCCGCACGGGCGAATAATCAGTCAGAGAAGGAACTAGAGCACGCTCAAGAGGCTTTGAATGCATCAGAAGCGAACTTGAAACAAACTGTTGAGAAAGTAAGCGTCTTAAAAACGCGCTTGCAGAAGAACGAAGCCGCTCGAAAGAAATTGGAAATGAAGGTTCATAGATATCGAGACGCTCTGAAAGACGCTTGTAATAAGGTTGCGGATGATAACGTTAATAACGAAGTGCAGATTGCAGAGTCAGTAATAACGGCGGCATCAAACGAAAGCTACTGCGGTGAAAATAATATTATAACGCCAAGAATTGAAATAGACGAAGATGAAGGAGACGACGTCCATTTTAGGGTAAGTCAACATCACTCGATTGGTGGTTTTGTCCCCCCGCAAACGCCAGCAATGTTCAATTTCCAAGGAATGAATCGAATGCAGAATTATGATGACGAGCTTGATCTCCTTTCTAGCGACACGACAAGCGAGGTTAATCAATTCTATACTGGGAGAAAAAATGCAACTAACATTTCAGATGTTCAAATTTTAGTTCTCGTTTTGAGCGTGATTGTGATGACGAGCTTATGGATGATGATTCGCGCAACAGGAGGAGGCCAAGCAAAGGTGATGATCGCGCAAAATATGAGCATGTCTGGATGGATTGGATTTCCAATTTTTCATGACGTTGCGGATTTCTTTTATTCGCTTTTTTCTTAGCGCGCGTGCAAATACATTTTTCTAAATTTACAACGTACAAACATACAATTTTATCATTTTTCCGCCCGCGAATCAATCAAAACTACTCTCTCTCACCTTCATTCATTCTCTCTCCCTGTAGAGAAACAAATCATCTCTGTATTGTATCAAAAAAAAGATCAATTTTTTTAGCAAATACATTATATTACTTGAATCTACGGGTTGAATACACAACCATTTCTGTACGCAAAAAGAAAACGTGGGTGAAAACGCGGGCGAAAGAAATGAACTAAAAAATCTCACCTTGTACGGACATTGGAAGCTCTGCAATATCCACTCTAGCTTCTCGATTAAAAATGTCCAATTCAACGAGAGCAAATAATAAATTGGGCTCTTCGCCAATAGCATATAGACATCCATCGTCTGTTTCATCTGCAAAAATAGATTGGATTCTCTCAGTAACGATACTAATTCGCTCTCTCAACGTCATTGCTTCTTCGTTATTATCTAAAAGCAATCTCGGGCATTCTTCCAACATTCCTGAAACTCGTTTAAATCCGAATTCGTATAGCAACAGCATATTCGCAACCGCCGTCGCTACGTTGATATTTGATACAACGCTCGCGTCGTTCATCAACAACCGTCCAACGTTGACCCCAGGTAACGCTTTTTCTAATCTATCCATTTGAACCATCAAATCATCGCAATCTTCGTAAATAGACTTTGATCGCGCCAGATTCTTCGCCACGCGTGCGGCCTCGAAATCCCTCATCTTGAATTTAATCTCTAAATAGCTTTGCGTTCTCGCGAGATTAACCGCTTTATTTTCTTTCGTCGTTTCTCCTTTTCTTCTATCTTCGCTGTCATTGCTTCTAAATGTCTCAGAATACTTTGCTAATAACTCAATCCTGGCCTCATTCGTCGATCGCTCCGTCGCTTCTTTCAAAATCTCTCTAGCCTCTTCCACCGCAAGTTCCAACCTGTTCTCAAAATCATCACCATCATCATCAGTAGTATTCTCGTTTTTGTAACTTTTCCCAATCATCGTCCTTAACGACCGTCGGCCCGGTTTTCTCGCTCCCTTTCTCTTCCCATGTTTTCTTTTACGAGTATCGGCAATAGCAGCAGTAGCAGTAGCAGTAGCAGTCTCGTAATACGTATTCAGTAAAATCGAGCTCGCGTTCTTTATCATCTCCTCACGTTTGTTTGTTTCTTCTTATTACATAGATACATATCAAATCTGAATACGTGTCGTGATGTCCCCTTTTTCTTTTTCTGATGCTGCCGATGCTGTCCTTTTTTATTTGCTGATTGTGCTTTTGCGGATGCTGCTGTTCCCTCTGTCTCATCAGTCAGTGTCTGTCCATGCTGAACAAGCAAAAAGAATAAAGAAGACGCTCTTTGACATTGGGACATGACATTTGAAGTGCGGAAAAAGAAAATCACAGAATTGGGAGAAGTCTAGGGCATTAATAAGTCAGTCAGAAGTTCATAAGTAATAAACGCGAACGCGCGCGTGGATCGATAAATAAAACAAATCGAAACAAAAAAGAAAGACCGCAACCGAACCATCGCAATCACGGATGGAACCACAGCAGCAGCAGCAAAATAATAACAGTAATGATCAGGGCTACCCAACACACGCGAGTGCGTACGTAATCACTGATGAAATCGGGCGAGGCGTCTCTGGGACAGTATGGAAAGGATTGATACCGGAACGCTCTAACGAGATCGTGGCAATTAAAGTACTCGATCTCGAAGATCAAGATCAGACGTACTTAGAGGAGATTAGGAGAGAAGCGCAGACGATGTCGATGTTGTCGCATCCGAACTTGGTGAGGTATTACTGTTCGTTCATAGAGGGCAGCTCTTTATGGGTCGTGATGCCTTATTTAGAAGGCGGTTCGGTGTTGAACTTGATGAAGTGGAAACACGTGGTCGATAGTGGAGAGAATATTATTAATCAATCGGATGGTACTAGTACTAGTAATAACAATGTTGGAGGAGAGAACAGCAATAATAACAATAACGATAATAATCAAGTCTCGGTTGGGTTAGATGAAACGACCGTGGCGACGATTTTGAAAGGGACTTTGAAAGCGCTCGATTATTTCCATCGCAACGGAAACATACACAGAGACGTCAAGGCGGGGAATATATTAGTAGACGCGAATGGCGACGTTAAATTGGCAGATTTTGGGGTTTCTGCTAGTTCTTGGGGGTCAGGAGGGCGTCCAAGGTCACATCAGACGTTTGTCGGAACGCCGTGTTGGATGGCGCCCGAGGTAATGGAGCAAGTGAGCGGGTACGATTTTCACGCGGATATTTGGAGTTTAGGAATAACTGTGTTGGAATTGTGTCATGGACACGCACCGTTTGCGAAGTATCCACCGATGAAGGTTTTATTGATGACTTTGCAAAATCCACCGCCGACTTTGGAATCCAGTCAAGGCAGTCACGGGAAAAAAACTTTTTCGAGAGCTTTGAAAGAGTTTGTTGGGTTATGTTTGCAAAAAGACCCTTCAAAGCGACCGACGGCGGAAAAGTTACTCGAACATCGTTTCCTCAAAGAGGCGAAGAAGTCAGATTATATCGTCAAAACTTTGTTGAAGGATATACCGAGTTTAGGTGAGCGCACGAAGCAGCTTTTAGAACGAGACGCAAAACGGAGAGAAGCGAAACGGAAAGGCGAAGATATAGGAAAGACGGCGGAACAAGAAGAAGCGGAAAGTCAAGCTGCGTATAAACACGGTGTTTCCATGTGGAATTTTAATCTCGATGAATTGAAAGCTGAAGCTGGAGAGATTGCCGATAAAACTCTGCCAAAGAAAGGGTCGAGGTTCAAAATTATCGAAGAGGAAAATGACGCTATTTCTGACAATAGCGGCGGGGCCAATACTCAATCTCTTAAGACTGAACAGAAAGGGAGATTCACTATATCGGACGACGCGCCTACGCAGCAGCAACAACAACAGCAGCAGCAACAAGGCACTCAAAGAAAGGTCACACAAAAAGGCCGTTTCATCGTCGAAGAGGAAGAAGCTCCAATTAGTGGCTCCGGCGGCAGCGTAAACTATTCGTCCGAAGTCGAACTTTTATGCGAGCAAATGATGACTGCTTCGCGGAAACAAGAAGAAATAATCCGAAATCTTCGCGAAGAAAATGAGCAGCTTCGTGCAAAGTTGGGCACGAGTAGAAGATAGATAATCGTTGTCGTTGTATATAAATATTATTTTTGCTGCTCATACAAGCAGGCAATAATGATGCTTCACTTACCTACGATCTACAACGACGCGCGCGCGCGCGCGCGCTCTTTTTCATCTATCATAATACATACAAACACATATCAATTACATATACAAAATTCAATACAGTTGTATACAAAAACAACGATAATCATCACACGCCTAAATACTGAAATACTCCATACAGCAATGCGCCCGATAATAACCCAACTGTCGCACACAATATCATGTTCAACTGTTTGTTCCACCATCGTATTTTTAATATCTCTTCGTTCATTTGTGATGGATGTATCACATTAAAAGCAGCTTCTTCAGTCGCAGTAGGTGTAGGTGTTATCATCGTTGTAATCACAGCTCGTCGTCGTTCTTCTTGTTCTTCTTCTTCTTCTTCTTCGTCGTCGTTGTCGTCATCAGCCATGAAACGACCCAAACTCTCGCTTATCGATATCTCTATTCACGCGTATTTTCGTCTTTATTGATATTTAATTTGTATGTATGTATATATACTACTAGGAGTACAATTTAAATGTGATTGATGTTCTCGAGTCAACCTTTTTCCCGCGCCGAAAAAGTTCGTTACAAAAAAAATGAACAAGCTCGCATCATGTAACCAATCATCGATTTCAACATCATCTAATAATAAGAATAAGAATAATAAGAATAATAGTATATCGAGAACAATTTGCGTGAGAAGGATACAGAAAGTAAAGAATAATGTTCTTAATTGTTCAACAGCATCGACGACGACGACGACGACGACGATGACGACCGAAATCGGCAGTACTGTATGGTATGAATTCGAGGCAAACGTCTTAGGTGAATTTGGTTCAGTGACGAGAGAGTATGATTATAAAGCTGATGATCATGAATGGGCAGGGCTCGATAATCCTTTGAGATACGTGCACGGTGTAGGTGTTGTTCCTATATCATCAATGCCTTTTGCTGATGAGCACTTGGAAACGAATGCGAAATGCGTTTCGAAAATAAAACGAAGCGAGGATGAAAAAACGTTGAGCGTTTGCGTTGAAACGAAGAGAAGTTTTGCGGAATGTGGTGAAGAAGCGAGTTTTGGAAGTTGTGGTGGTTCAGAATGGAACGAGAGAACGAAATATGCAGAAGATCTGCCGTATTCAATTCTTAGCGGAACTGTGGGTATTGGAGCGAGAACGATCGAGGCGTCGGGTTCTTTCTGCGCGGGGCCGAAGAGATTTGAGAAGAGATTTGAGAAAAACAGTGCAATGGATTATGATTCTGGGATGACTTACTTTCCAATGCATGAAATAGATGCATCGATTAGATTTTGTTTGCAACAATGTCCAGAGAAACGCTGCCGCATAGATTTCCATTTGAAGGAGAACACAAAAAATAGCATGATGAATATAAAAGGGTGTACACTTTGGAGCGAGCGAAAAAAAGCTTGTGCGCCTCGAGCAAATAACATCTTAGCATTAGATAAAGAAGAAAACGCAACGAATAAATGGTCAATCAAAAATCGCTCTTTCTTACGTGTTAGAGGATTCACGCTTGACAAAACTACGAACGAATTCGTGAACGTATTTGATTCGGAACATTTAAAGCGCTTATCAAGCGAATCGTTAGTCTTGCTCGAAGAGTGTACGTTCTTACCATGCGGAAATGATGATAAAATTTTTGTACATCATAAAAATAGTGATGATGATGGAAAGATGTCGTTTGCTTGTATCGCGGAGTCTTCCGAGAACAGTTCGGCGGTTTGCTCTACAAGAACGTATGATTCCAAAGGTATTTGCGACTCGGTGTTTATCGCAGAGTTGATGTAATTCTATAAATTCTATACTCTCTAAACTACACTATGATACAAAACAACAGACTACATATATATAGCTCTATTTATCAATCTCAATCTGGAAGCATTGAATAATTCCACCCAGTAACGCCTCTGCTCACTTGTATCAAGATCACAGTCGCGTACGCACCTGGAAGAAAACTTATGAACCCAATAACCAACAAAGCTATGCTCGTTCCACGCTCTTGCTCGTTCGGTATATCTATCAGACCAAATTTAAACAACATGTAAGTAAATAGACTCATAGAACCGATGAAGAGTAAACTAGGTCCGAGGTATTTTTGCCTAAACGATGGACCATTTTGATTATTATAATCTCTCCTCGACGATGATGTGATTTGCTCTTGGAGTGACATGAAGCGATTTTCGTACTCTTCTTGATTATGTCCGTGCAGTCGTGAATCTCTTTCTTTCTCTACTATACGATGACGAGAAGTTGTTGCTGTTAATTTCGTTTTCGTTGATGATGATGTTCGCATTAAATAACACTCTTATTACGCGTTAAAAATAAAGTATCTTAGGTATTGGGAAAAGCACAGGGGGCAGGAGCGAGCACTGATGGACGGGAGAAAAATAGCGAAATACATATTATTTAGCCCACAAGCGCGACTTTATATCTCCTCTCCATCCTCATCATCGCTACTACTATTACTATTTTACTAATTTCTTCTTTGTGTATGTATATGTATATGTATATGTCTCTCTCGCTCTCGCTCTCTCACTCTCTCCACGACGAAAGTAAAATTCAAGCCGCGCCTATTCAAACGCCCATTGGTTTTCCTTGCGAACTTCTTCTTCTTCTTCCGGCGTAAAGTCGTTCTTGATGTTGAACGTCTTTCTGATTTCCGCCGGCGTCTTGCCCTTGATCATGTTCGCGACGGTTTGGCAGCACAAATCGAGCAACTGCTTGATGTTCATGTAGTTTGCGGCTAAAATAAGCTCAAACAACGTCGCTTGGTCAACTTTGACGAAATCTGCATCGAAGTTCTTCTTATCGTCCTCGGACTTTTCTTTGCCGTCTGCGGTCTCCTTTTTCGCGTGGTATTCGCAATAATCGATGACTTTCTTCAAAATCACTTTTGCGACGTTCGGTAACGGAATCTCCTTCTCGCCGTCTGTTTTGACGTAGTTGTTTTTGTGTTTAATCATAATTATAAAAGGAGAGGTGAAATCGTTAGTTTACAATCACTGTTTTCATTGTTGTTATATATTACTCAAGAGAGAGAGAGAGAGAGAGAGAGAGAGAGAGAGAGAGAGAGAGAGAGAGATTAATCATAGTCACTCGTCGTCGTGACGACTTGCTCGTCTCGTCAAAGCATAGTAAATAAAGTCTTGTCTCTCTGTCTAGGTCCCTTTTCTCCCTCCGAAAAAGAAGGAGATTTAAAAAAAATATCAACCGATGGCCGAGCTAAACTCAGACCGATCTTGCTTCTTTGCGTACCTTGGATGGCGGTGGCGACCGTTTCGGACATTCTGTCATAAATATGAATTGAAGAAGAGTAATAACGATTTGTTAGTTTATTCGATCTCTCTCTCTCTCTCTCTCTTTCGTCTGTGTGTGTGCGGGTGTGTTTGCGTGCGGATTATTATGAAGAACGAACGCGCAACACGTGATCGTCCCGAAAGAAACTCGCAAGATCGACGATTTTTGAACGCGAGGTACGAGAACGAGAACAAAAAAATATTAGAGCACGATCACGAACGTACCTAGCAACGTCTTCGGAGACGACGAACTTCTCTTCCTCTGGGACCGATGAAACGAGGGTGATTTGCTTTGCTGGTCTGACCATTTTTATTACTGTTTAGTTTTTATTGAATATACTACCGCTTTGTGCCGTTGATCTTTCTGATATTTCTCTGCTGTCTGCTCTGCTGCGATGGGGCAGAATAGGGTTTATTTAGTTGTACGGTATTACCGTCCTTTGTGATCATGATTTATTTTGGTTGCTGGCCCGTTATTTTGGTCATTTCCTTTTATTACTTTCATTATTTTGCAGCAGCAGCAAAGAGCAAAAAGGGCAAGGGGGGCATCGATAAATTTTTTGTACTCCGCACTTTCTGACGTTCTGTTTTTTTTACGGACACGGACATCGCTCCAAAAAGTAAATATTTTTAATAATAGTCATAACTATTTATTATATTATTATTATTATTATTATTAGAGTATTAGCATACAGTGTGTGTGTTCGTGTGTGTGTGTGTGTGTGTGTGTACATCCATACTATACTATGCTCGTACTTTTGAAGTCCATTTATGAAGAGCCGTGGTTATGGACGCGTAACAGTAACTTAAGACGATGGTGTTTATTGATCTTATCGGCGATCGAATGCACGTTATTAAGTGGCATAATGTACGGCGCATCATCGTTATTCTTAATAATGAGAACAGATGGACAATATTCAAAGCTATGTAACAAAGAAGACGATCGAACATATTTAGAATCAACGAAAGGGGTGATTACATGTGCCTCCGCGAATTTGAAATATTCTCAAATTTATACAGCGGCGGCGTTGACGACGCCAATAGCGATTGGCTGTTGGGGATTAAGCATAGATTATTTTGGAGTTTTACGAAATAGGGTGTTCAGTTTGTTTATGATTGCCGGAGGGTGTGTTTTGTTCGCGGAATCTGATTCTGAAAAGTTTGATGCGTTCGTAGCGGCTTCGGTTTTAATTGCCTTCGGCGGGGCTGGATTTTCGTTAACGCATTATACGTATTGCATGCATTGGGAGGATACTAAGTTTTTTGAAATTTCGCACTCTATCATGAATACAGCTTATGATGCTTCAACGCTTACTTTTACAATTTTCCATTTGTTTAACACGGCTAATGGTGCTATTTTCTCTCTGAGGTTGTTATTTTACACATTGGCGGTAACTGCAATATTCTTTGCATTCATGTCGCATAAATGGGTTTGGGGTAAATATTTAGAACCACCCGAAAAATTGGCATCGGTGAATGGAAAAAGAGTGTTATCATCAATTGCGAGCATTAAGAATCTTGGATTTAATTCTTCAGATTATTTCGATAACAAGATTTCGATCCAAAACGATGGAACAGAGATACGCTTACGAGATATGACATTTTTCGAACAACTCAGAACGACTGAATACGTCATGCTCGCACTCTGGTCATTCACGATAATATATCGTACAATGTTCTTCTTTGGATCAATATTCGAACAACTTGTATATAATGAAAATGGGAGAGGTATTAGCGACGCAAATTCGTTAGTTATCATTTGCAACGGTCTTATTCTAACTTCGATACCTTTGTTTTGGCACATCGGGCTTTTTATGAAAAAGTATGGACTTGCAGTCAGTATCACCGTCGTGAATGTTTTAGGCATTGTCGCGTATGTATTATTGATGTTAAATAACTCGTATTGGTCGCTATGCATTGGTTTCATTGCCTTTGGTTTATTCAGGTCAACGTGTTATACGACGATTACGATATATTGTCAAAAATTGTTTGGACCGGAAACGTTTGGGAAAATGTACGGTATTGGCGTCGGCTTTTGGGCCATTGCATCCGCTGTTTTACAATATCCAACGATGCAATTTGTTCTCGATTCTCCGAGAAAATCAATTTTTATTGTAGATTTAGTCATCATCGGTGGAAGTGTATTAATGTTCATATTTCCAGCGTGGCTTTATTTAAAGGAACGAAAACTTTCGGAATCTAATCCGGCGCGCGGGGAATCGAGGAATAGCGAGGTGTCATTTAAAAACCGCTTGAAAAATTACGTAGCCACGGAGTCATCCTCATAAATGTGTTCTTTTTAGTTAGTTAGGTAGAGATAGCACACAACAAATATTGAACGAAGAACGACTTTTAATGTATATACTTCTACATTGTATATAGAATTTTATTGCTTTTGAATGTTTTTGCGGAGCACACCTTTGAGAAGTGCGTCTGCTGATGGGAGTTGTGACTGCTGACTTATCCAAAGTGCTGATGAAAATTTTGCAAGTAGCAGCAAATGCCACATTTCCGCACAAAACGCGCGCCTCCTTTTGATAATATATATATATATATATATTTATATCCGATCAGAGCACCCGGACCTACCAAAA
>Ga0114998_10003142_pt1 | contig 12313 bp, 4 predicted proteins | sample ArcticOcean_MG_C_5_FD_87044 | JGI IMG/M metagenome (GOLD analysis project Ga0114998, IMG submission 87044) | Marine microbial communities from western Arctic Ocean - ArcticOcean_MG_CB4_138 | ecosystem: Environmental > Aquatic > Marine > Oceanic | place: Arctic Ocean: Canada Basin | collected...
GGAGGGTATTTTGGTGAGTAAGGTAAACGTGTTGAGGATTCATGCCAAAAAACAAAAGACTTTATATATATAAAAATTACCAACTTGCTCGCCTAAAACCAGGCAAATTTGAACCGTAGAGCTCCCTCCTGGTTAAAAACCTCGAATAATTTGTGTAGGAGGTAACGCTTCACACCCGTCCACTCTCTACGCAACGATTGTTTACGTTAGTTATGGTACCCACTTTGTGCAGTCGGGCCAAGTAGAAGCTGGCTAGGTAACGATGGGATACTGGAGCCCTTCGATTTGACTTTACGGACTTTAATATTTTTTTTTTAATCTCCTCCTTGATGTACATCTCACGCTTAAGGCTGTCTAGGCGTATTCACTGCTCGTGTCGTGTCAATTATACTTTCGTGACGTTATCTATCGACATCACCGAACACTATGTCTTGGGAACCCAATATAGTCACGATGTCCGCCATATAATGACCTTGCGCCATTCTAGCCATCATATGCATATGGTGGTACGCGGGCGTCCTTATTTTGCATCTATACGGCTTTGGCGTACCGTCAGATATGATTGACACCCCAAACTCCCCCTTGGGTGCTTCGACGGCGTTATAGGTAAAACCGCGAGGAACGCTAACTCCCTCGCTATAGTCTTTAAAGTGGCGTATAAGGGCCTCCATAGAGTTGTATTTAGTTTTACGGTTAAGTTTGTTTTTTTTAAACTTATAGATAAAATTAAAAAAAGACATAAAGTCTGTCTTTTGTCCAAGGGAGTTCGTTGTGTGCGATTTGAAGCTGGTGAGGTTGCCTAAGATTTGAAAGACGATGTTAATACTCTCGTACATTTCACGTACCCGAATTAAAAATCGGTCGTAGCTGTCTCCACGCTTGCCAAGGAAACTGTGTACGGATAAAAATCAATACGAGGCGTAGGTTTCGGAGTTGTACAAACGTATGTCTTTTTTGAGTCCAATGCTTCGGATCATTGGGCCAGTTGCAGCGTAGGATATTGCGTCATTGAGGCTGATGCTGCCGACACCGACTAAACGACTCTTTCATATATTGTTGGTGGTGAGTACAGCGAAAATCTCCGTCAGAGATTTAAAGCAATCCCGAGAGAACAGGGCGACATCTAAAAAAAACTGATGGTTGAGCCCTGTCCAATCCATGTCGTTAGGACGATAAAATGCGGCGTGCATACGCGCACCGGAAACGCGCTCGTAAAACTCCATAAGGCGTTCTCTCTCCTCGAAAGCTCAAAAAAGGGGGGACATATTCCCAACGTCAAGTGAATGGCATGAGAGAGCGAGCAGATGATTTAGCACACGTGTAAGCTCGTCGAACATCACTCGGATCTGAACGTACAAAGCCGAGTGGGATGTCGTCTGTAAAAGGGACTCGACGGCTAAACAAAAAGCATGTTCCTGTGTCATCATAGAAACGTAATCTAGTCTGTCAAAGTAGGGTATAGATTTAAGATAAGTTCGTTTTTCGATTAACTTCTCAGTTCCCCTGTGTAAAAATCCGACGTGGGGGTCTGCTCTCTCAACTAATTCACCACTAAGCTGCACCACCAAACGCAATACACCGTGGGCAGCGGGATGCTGAGGCCCGAAGTTTAGGATGAAGCTCTTAATTTTACGCTCATGGTAAGAATTACTAAGGAAGGGCGGTTGTCAAAAGTTAAATGTATTAGAACGCATATGAAATTAACTCCGGCCTATAGGCCGTTAATTTATATATTTTCAGTTGTATAACCTATATAAGTTTTTTTTGTTCTCAGTAAAGCGCTCCGGTTTATAGAAGGAGAAGAACCTAAAATCATACACGATAAAAAAAGATAATGTAAGATAGTCGACCTCCAAAAAAGGCTTAACGTCGATAAAATCAAAGTCCACCAGAAATATTCACTTCGGCGTATAACGACTTCTCTGCTTACGCTGCTTCATCACTTTATATTTACCAGACAGAGATTTTTTGTAAACTAAGCGTTTGAACTTATTGTTGCGCGCACGCGTTCACAGAAGCATTCACTTAGAAAAAATATAGAACCATGTTGTAATCTCTAGCTGTACAAAGTCGTTCTTATAAACGTACATCTGGCATGTAGATAACAACCGGTGGTTCACGAAAATGACCTTGTTGGAGAAGAGCGTATACAACAAAGCGAGGTCTGGAATCAGACGTGAATACAACATTACGTTACGTAGCGTGCTCTCCTGCGTATAATAAGAACGCTGCTTTGACTTACGCGCGTAACCACCTAGATACCTAGTTAGCTGCCGCTGATATATATACCTGCGGCCTATAGACTCGGCCAGGGCGAGGCGGAAACGCCGCCATAAACGCTGATAGCCAGGTTTAAATCGTACGCGTTCTATGGATATATCCCGCCTCGGCGCGTTAACCGACCCCTCCGCAGAAGAAGAGAAAGAGAAAAATTTTTCTCTGTAGTAAACATCATTTTTTACGGGTCTAGGAATCCGAAACATCGGGTTAGCGACAGAAGAATAAGAATCGTTACGGCTGAAGCGACGAGCAGCGTTTGTAAAGAATGAGTGCAGGTAGGTTTTTGAAAGACGCTTGCGCCCTACAACCCCAAACTTGCCCAGGCTCCGTATTAGCTTAACCACCGTTAAGCGGCGACGCGAGGAAAAGGCCCTAAATCTAAACTCGTTTGGCTTTACGAACGAATATAGTTTTCTTCGCAAAGTCGATATTATACGCGCGCCAACCCGTACACGAAAGTTTAACTTAGACAGCAGCAGCAAACCTACGTAATGCAGGATAAATGACTTTGAGTTCGACGGGGTGATGCTAGTAGCGCCGTGCTGCAACCCCCGCCTACGGAAGTACAGAGAGCTTGGCTGGGCGTATGAGTTACCGCGAAAACTGTGGCCGCTGAGAACCCTACGCGGTAAACTCCCTACGGGGGTCGGGAGCGTGAACGACGCGTAGCTGTTCAGGTGTCGGAGATCCCAACGGTGCGTGGTGGACCCCTTAAACAGGGCAGAGTGTGCCCGCAGACCGTATCTTAAAATGCTAAGCCTACCGGTGCCTCAAGCAAAGCGTAGGCAAAGCTGCATAGGAACTCGCCTGACCCGGGCTTTACGGCGATAACGCCCCGCGTGTTTAGACGTCCGCCAGATTAGTCTGCGCGGTATATTACAACCCAGCTTGGCAAGATCCCTACAAATCCTCACAGCAAAGCTGCTAATTGACCCACGTTTTTTGTACGCTGCGGGGGGGCGCGATACTAACTGTTCAGGCGCTACCCACTTAGTACGTGAAAAACAATATGGATGGGCTGCTAAACGGGTTCATGCCTGAGCGTGGTGCGTACTACGTGAGTGAGGACCCCGAGTTGGTAATGTAGTCGAGAGATAGCGATAGTAAACGCGCCTACTGCGCTTGCCACGATGGCGAATTCTACGTAGCCGAACGGAATACGTATTTTTCACTCTTTTACCGTAAAGTCCGGGACTTAGTAAAAAGAGGTTGTACACGTCCTTGTTTCGAAAGCGTAGTAGTCGTAGGTTGGGCACACGAATCGAAAGCTTACCCCTAAGAACAGAGACACGCGAAAAAGCAAAGAGATCGTGGTTAGAAAAGTCGAATAAGAAAAATAGTTTTTTACTATAAAAAAAATTTTTGTAAAAGAGGGAGACTAGGTTGTAGGAGGTAGCGTAAAACCTAGACTCGTAGGAAAGGTAAACTAAGCTTCGTGTTATGAAATGCGCGTCATAAATACTGTCTTTGGGGGGGTGCGCAAGCTGCTTATCTGTTATGGAAAAACCTTGCTATAACGTAGCTGGCACCAGCGAAGACAACCACGGCGCAGGCCCCCCGTACTCTATATCTCGGGTCTTTTTGGCATGCCTGACAACGCTGTCTGTTTCGGGAACGACGCCGTTCGCGACGTCATTAAGCCTCGCTGTTTGCTCGTGGCGCCGGGTCTTCACCGGATACTCACCCACCCACCCCCAGTAGTCGGCGCAGTCGCAATATAGTACGCACTCGTCCCACGAACCCAGATGAAAGTCCGCTCAGAGGCCGCAGTGACAACGTTAGCTGCAAATACAGGACCTACTACATCACCGATAATCGCCCACAAGTAATATTGCCGAAGGCATATAGTCCAGTGCGTCGGCTCAGCAAAATATTTGACGTGCTTTGAGCCCACCTAGTCTGGTGGTGTCGGAGTATACATAGCGCTTTCTTAGAACTTAAACGATCTTGGATCGGACCCAAAGCTTGCCCAGTGATTAAAAACCCACTCTATAAGTAAGGGGATATCATAATAGGTTGACTGCACGAGTGCGGAGCAGTGCGGAGAGCTGCATATAAGATAAGTCCCAGAGCAGCGGCGAGGGCGCACCTCAGGGGGGACAGCGCAGAGAGGAAAAGCTTTAAAGTGCAGAATGTACTACCTGTATAGCGAGCGTTAGCGTAAAACTCTGCTGTGATATAATCCATAAACTTCCCTACACACATTAGATACAGCCAACCCCCGCGGCGCAAAGCGCACGCCAGCGTAATAAGTAGACGTACACGATAGACGCGTGCACACGCGACACTAAAAATTATTTTTTCTGGATGAGGACCGCGAGCTTAGACTCCTGGTCAGCTTACGCGTGAAAGTTTGCGTCAAGTAGAGAAGATGGTGACCAAACAAGTTAAGGTGGCGTAATAATCCGCGGGGGTAGAAATACGTATACTGCAACGAAAGTTTAACTCACGGGTTACCGACGGGGCCGCCCCCTGACTCGTAGTTAGAAGGCCACGCTAAATAGTCCAAGCATGCTGATGTTCAATACCCCGGAGCACATGAATGGGGGTTTAAGAGACGCATATAGATACTAAGTCGAATGTATCTACCGCGTTCCGGTGCGCCAGGAGTATAGTAGACTATACGTTCGTGCGGCGGGGACACGTTTACCGAATGAGTATTTAAAGGGGCGGGTTCCGGCACAATCATAATTACAGCGGGGTCCTAAGTAACCCAGTATTCTGGGGAGTCTAGAGGCCTGTTAAGTTGGCGGTAGTTCTCCGTATACCAGAGGCATGCATGTTGGTGGCGTTCCAAGGTTGCTTCCCAAATCTCAGTGGTTCCGTGAATTTCACTTAGTTATAACCCGAAATACATTAAGCGATACTTCGGAAACATGTAGCGTATAGATCCCTCTAGGGCCTGCAGCTTGACATGACGATGTGGGGTGAGAAGAAAATTAGCAAAATGCTGAACATTCTGTAGAAACAGTAGGAAGCAGTACGCTTATACACAGGTAAAACGAACTACCAGAAACCTTATGGTAGAAAAGGGGTGATACATTTACAAAAACTATTAAAACGACCCAGAAGACGAAAATAAGGAGTAGAGCCATTTTATGTTGAAGCTACGTAAAGACGAGGTTACCGAATCGAGCAGTGATAGAGCTGGAAACCTAAAGTATTTTTAGTGATAGCCCCGCCACGTACATCTGTGTTAGAAGGACACATTAAATAGTCCGAGCGCGCTGATGTTCAATACCCCAAAGCACATCAATAAAATTTTAAGAGTGGCCTAGGCATTCTAAGCCGAGGGTGCCTGCCGGATTCCGGTGACTCGAGAATATAATAGGTTATACGTTCATGCGGTGGGGACACGTGAACCAAGTGAGTATTTAAGGGGGTAGGTTCGGGTGCAATTATAATTGCAGTGGGGTCCCAAGCAATCTAATCTTCTAGAGCGTTTACGAGCCTGTTACGTTGGCGGTACTTCTCGGTATACCACAGGCGCTGACGTTTTTAGCGTTCAGCGGTTGCTTCCCAGATCTCTGAGAGTCAGCGAAATTCGTTTAATTGTATATCGAAGTATGTTAATCGATATCACAGAAACACCTAACGTATAGATCCCTCTAGGGCCTGCGGCTCAACATAACAATATAGGGTGAGAAGAAAATTGGCAAAATGCTGAACGCCCTGTACAAACAGTAGGAAGTAGCACACCCATACTCTAGTGAAGCAAATCACCAGGAACCTTATGCGAGGAAAGAAACGATACGTTTGCAAAAACTATTAAAACGGCTCAGAAGACGAAAATAAAGAGTAGGACCATTTTATGTTGAAGCGGCGTAAAAGCGAGGTTACCGAGTCAAGCAGTAATAGAGCTGGGCACCCAAAGTACGTTTAGCGGCAGCCTAGCCACGTACCTCTAACGTAAGGAGGCCATGTTAGATACTCTAAGCACGCCGATGTTCAATACCTCCAGGCACACGAACGCCTGTTTAAGAGACGCATATACATACTACGCCAAATGTGCCTACCTCGTTCCGGTGCGCCAGGAGTATAGTAGATTACACGTTCGTGCGGCGGGGACACGTGTAACAAACGAGTATTTAAAGGTGGGTTCTAGCGCAATCATAATTACAGCGGGGTCCTAGGCAACTCAGTATTCTAAGGCGTCTAGGGGCCTGTTAAGTTGGCGGTAGTTCTCTGTATGCAAGGGGCACGCATGTTGGTGGCGTTCCGCGGTTGCTTCCCAAATCTCGGTGGTTCCGGGAAATTCGTTTAGCTGAGTATCGAAATATGTTAATCGACGCCTCGGAAACAAGCATCGTATAATTCCCTCTAAGGCCCGCAACTCGACATAACAGCCCAATGTATAAAGAAAATTCGCGAAGTGTTGAATGTCACTAATAAATAGTTAGATCGGTATAAAAAGCATTAAGCACAGCTGGTTAAACACACAAGCAAGTGAACTGTAGGTCTGAAAGCGCCTCAATAACGAAGAACGGGGAAAACCGAGAGTTAGACAAGAAGAGCACCGAGACCCCCCCAAAAAAAATTATACTTGACTACCCCAAAAGTCGTAAACCACATGCGAGGAAAGAGACGATGCATTTGCGAAAACTATTAAAACGGCTCAGAAGACGAAAATAAGGAGTGAAACCATTTCATACTGAGGCGACATAAAGACGAGGTTAACGAGTCAAGCAGTAATAGAGCTGGGCACCCAGAGTATGTTTAGCGGTAGACCCACCATACGCGCCTAACGTTAGAAGAGCATATTAAATAATCGAAACACGCGGACGTTCAATGCCCGTGAGCACGTCAACAAAGTTTTAAGAGTGGGAAAAGGTTATTAAGCCGATCGTACCTACCACGTTCCGGTGCTTTGGGAATATAGCAGACTATACGGCGGTGCGTGGGGGAAACGGGCGTCTAATAAGCATCTAGGGGGGGTATTCTGACAAAAGCATAATCACAGCGGGGTCGCAGGCAACTCAATATTGAGGGACGTCTGGGGGTCTGTTAAGCTGGCGGTTGTCCCCCCCTATACCAGGGGCACGCATGGTGGTGGTGTTCTGCGGTTGCTTCCCAAATCTCGGTGGTTACGTGACGTGCACTTAGTTGAGCCCATAAATACGTTAAGCGATACTGGGGAAACATGTAGCGCATAGATTCCTCTAGAGCCCGTAGCTCAACGTAAACAATGCAGACGGAGAAGGAAATTGGCGAAAGTTTGAACATGCTGAAAAAACAATAAAAGATAACATATTAATACTCTAGTAAAACAAACTACTAGAAACCTTATAGTAGGGAAGAAACGACACATCTACAAAAACTATTAAAACGGCCCAGAAGACGAAAATAAGGAATAGGACCATTTTACATTGAAGCGACGTAACGACGAGGTTACCGAATTAAGCAGTAATAGAGCTGGAAACCCAAAGTACGTTTAGCGATAGCCCCACTATGTACGTCTGGTGTTAGGAGGGCATATTAAATAGTCGAAGCACGCGGATGTTCAATGCCCCGGAGCACATCAATAAAGTTTTAGGGGTGACTTAAGCATGCTAAGCCGATTGTGCCTACCTGGTTCTGGTGACCCCGGAATACAGTAGATTATAGATTCGTGCGGTGGAGACACATGGACCAAGTTAGTGTTAACATTTAAAAAAGCGGAGTCCCGAGCAACCCGTTCTTCCAGAGCGTCTACGAGTCTGTTACGTTGGCGGTATTTCTCGGTATACCCCAGGAGCTGACGTTACTGGCGTTCAGAAGTTGCTTCCCAGATCTCCGAGACTCAGCGAAACTCGCTTAGTTATATACAGAAGTATGTTAATCGATACTGCCGGAACATGTAGCGTGTAGATCCCTCTAGGGCCTGTAGTTCGGCGTAACAAGGTAGAGTGGGAAGAAAATTGGCGAAATGCTGAACATTCTGTAGAAAGCAGGAAGTAGCGCACTAATAAAACAAATTTATAGAAACTTATGGTAGGGGAGGAATGATACATTTACGAAAACTATTAAAACGACCCAGAAGACGAAAATAAGGAGCGGAACCATTTTATTTTGAAGCTACATAAAGACGAGGTTACCGAATCAAGCAGTAATAGAGCTGGAAACCTAAAGCACGTTTAGCGATAGCCCCACGGCGTGCGTCTGGTGTTAGAAGATACATTAAATAGTACAAGCACACCGATGTTCGATGCCGCAAAACGTATCAATAAAGTTTTACGAGTGACCTAAACATTCTAAGCCGACTGTACCTACCGGATTCCGGTGACCCGGGAATATAATAGACTACAAGTTCGTGCGGGGAGGACACGTGGACTAAGTGAACATTTAAGGTGGTTTGGGTGCAACCATAATTACAGTGGAGTCCCGCGCAATCCAATCTTCTGGAGCGCCTACGGGCCCGTTACGTTGGCGGTACTTCTCGGTTATACCCCAGGAGCTAACGTTCTTGGCGTTCAGCAGTTGCTTCCCTGATCTCTAAGACTCAGCGGAATTCGTTTAGTTGCATATCGAAGTATATTAATCGATACCCCGGAAACATGCAGCGTATAGGCCCCTCCAAGGCCTGCAGCTCGGCATAACAATGTAGGGTGACAAGAAAATTGGCAAAATACTGAACATTCTGTAGAAACAGTAGGAAGCAGTGAACTTATACGCTGGTAAAACAAATTACTAGAAACCTTGTGTAAGAAAGAAATGACACATTTGCAAAAACTATTAAAACGAGCCATAAGACGAAAATAGGGGGTAGGACCATTTTATGTTGAAGCTGTGTAAAGACGAGGTTACCGAATCGAGCAGTAATAGAGCTGGAAACCCAAAGTACGTTTAGCGATAGCCCCACCGCACACGTCCAGTGTTAGGGGGGCACATTAAATAGTCCAAGCACGCTGATGTTCAATACCCTAGAGTACGTCGATAAAGTTTTAAGGGTGGCCTAGGCACTCTAAGCCGGTGTACCTACCAGGTTCCGGTGGCCCGAGAATATAGTAAATTATACGTTCGTGCGGCGGGGACACGTGTACCAAGTGAGTATTTAAGGGGGAGTTCCGACACAATTGTAACCACATTGGGGTCCCCGGCAACCCAGTATTCTGGGGCGTCTAGGGGCCTGTTAAGTTGGTGGTAGTTCTCTGTGTACTAGGGGCACGCATGTTGGTGGCGTTCCGCGGTTGCTTCCCAAGCCTCAGTGGTTCCGCGAAATTCGTTTAGTTGCGTATCGAGATATGTTAATCGGTGCCTCCGAAACAAGCGTCGTATAATTCCCCCTAAGGCCCACAACTCGACATAACAACCCAGTTTATGAAAAAAATTCGCGAAGTGTTAAATGCCGCTAATAAATAGTCAGATCGGTATAAAAAGCATTATGTATAGCTGGTTAAACATACCATAAAGTGAAATATAGGCCTGAAAGCGCCCCAATAACGAAGAACAGAGAAAACCGAGAATTAGACAAGAAGAGCACCGAGACCACCCCCCCCCAAAAAAAAAAAATTATACTTGACTCCCCAAGAGTCGTAAACCACATGCGAGGGAAGAAACGACGCACTCGCGAAAACTACTAAAACGGCTCAGAAGACGAAGATGGGGCGTGAGACCACTTCATACTGAAGCGGCGTAAGGGCGAGGTTACCGAATTGAGCAGCGATGGAGACACGCGGACGTGCAATACCCCGGAGAACATCAATAAGATTTTAAAAGTGGGAGAAAGTTACTAAGCCTAGCATACCGACCACGCTCAAGTGCGTCGGGAATATAATAGACTATGTGTTGGTGAGCAGGGGACACAGGCACCCAATAATCATTTAAGGGGTGGTATTTTGGCGAAAGCGCAATCGCATCGGGGTCCCAGGCAACCCAATATTGAGCGACGTTTAGCGGTCTGTTACGCTAGCGGTCGTCCCCTATATATCACAGGCACGCACCCTGGTGGTGCTCCGCGGTTGCTTCCCAGATATCGACGGTTGCGTAACGGGCATTTAGTAGCACGTCGAAGTATGTTAAGTCGTACTGGGGAAACATGTAGCGCATAGACTCCTCTAGGGCGTGTAGCTCAACATAGCGATGCAGGTGGGGGAGAACATTAGCAAAGGTTTGGGGGGAAAATAAAACGCAAAATATTAGATATAACTGGTTAAACACACCAGTAGGTGAAATATAGGTCTGAAAGCGCCCCAATAACGAAGAACAGGGAAAACCTAGAGTTAGACAAGAAAAGCACCGAGGCCCCCCCCCAAAAAAAAATTATACTTGACTCCCCAAAAGTCGTAAACCGCATTCGCGAAAGCTACTAAAGCGGCTCAGAAGACGAAAATAAGGAGTGAGACTACTTCATACCGAAGCGACGTAAAGACGAGGTTACCGAATCGAGCGGTAATGGAGACACGCGGACGTTCAATGCCCCGGAGCACATCAAAAAAAAGTCTTAAGAGTGGGAGAAAGTTACTAAGTCTACCATACCTACCACGTTCCGGTGCGTCGGGAATATAACAGACTATACGTTGGTGCGTAAGGGGCACGGGCACCCAATAAGCATTTAAAGGGTGGGGTTTTGGCAAAAACACAATCGCATTGGGGTCGCAGGCAACCCAATATTGAGGGACGTTTAGAGGTCTGTTACGCTGGCGGCCGTCCCCTATATACCAGGGGCACGCATGTTGGTGGTGCTCTGCGGTTGCTTCCCAAATCTCGGCGGTTGCGTGACGGGCACTTAGTCGCGCCTCGAAATATGTTAAGCGGTGCTAGGGAGACATGTGGCGCATAGATTCTTCTAGAGCTTGTAAGCTCAACGTAACAATGCAGATGGGGGAGGAAATTGGCGAAGGTTTGAACATGCTGAAAAAGCATTAATACTCTAGTAAAACAAATTACTAGAAACTTATAGTAGGGAAGAAATGATACATCTGCAAAAACTACTAAAACGGCTCAGAAGACGAAAATAAGGAGTGAGACCATTTCATGCTGAAGCGACGTAAAGACGAAGTTACCGAATCAAGCAGTAATAGAGCTGGGCACCCAAAGTATGTTTAGCGGTGACCCCACCGTACGCGCCTAACGTTAGAAGGGCACATTAAATAATCGAAACACGCGGACGTTCAATGCCCCGGAGCGCATCAATAAAGTTTTAAGAGTGGCCTAGGCATTCTAAGCCGGTGGTACCTGCCGGGTTCCGGTGGCCCGAGAATATAGTAGATTATACGTTCGTGCGGCGGGGACACGTGTACTAAGTGAGCACTTAAAGGGGGGGTTCTGGCACAATCGTAGCTAAATTGGGGTCCCAGTCAACCCAGTATTCTGGGGCGTCTAGGGGCCTGTTAAGTTGGCGGTAGTTCTCTGTGTACTAGGAGCACGCGTGTTGGTGGCGTTCCACGGTTGCTTCCCAAATCTCAGTGGTTCCGTGAAATTCGTTTAGTTGCGTATCGAAATATGTTAATCGATGCCTTAGAAACAAGCATTGCGTAATTCCCTCTAATGCCTGTAACTCGACATAACAGTAACTACATTGGGGTCCCAGGCAACCCAGTATTCTGGGGTGTCTGGGGGGGCCTGTTAAGTTGGTGGTAGTTCTCCGTGTACTAGGGGGGCGCATGTTGGTGGCGTTCTGCGGGTTGCTTCCCAAGCCTCAGTGGTTCCGTGAAATTCGTTTAGTTGCGTATCGAAATATGCTAATCGGTGCCTCCAAAACAAGCAGCGTATAATTCCCTCTAAGGCCTGCAACTCGACATAACAGCCCAGTGTATGAAGAAAATTCGCGAAGTGTTGAATGTCGCTAATAAATAGTTAGATCGGTATAAAAAGCATTATGTATAGCTGGTTAAGCATACCATAAAGTGAAATATAGGTCTGAAAGCGCCCCAATAACAAAGAACAGAGAAAACCTAGAATTAGACAAGAAGAGCACCGAGACCACCCCCCCCCCCAAAAAAAAAAATTATACTCGACTCCCCAAGAGCCGTAAACCACATGCGGGGAAAGAAGCGACGCATTCCCGAAAACCACAAAAACAGCCCAGAAGACAAAACAAAGGGGGTGGACCCCC
>Ga0114998_10003147_pt1 | contig 12299 bp, 6 predicted proteins | sample ArcticOcean_MG_C_5_FD_87044 | JGI IMG/M metagenome (GOLD analysis project Ga0114998, IMG submission 87044) | Marine microbial communities from western Arctic Ocean - ArcticOcean_MG_CB4_138 | ecosystem: Environmental > Aquatic > Marine > Oceanic | place: Arctic Ocean: Canada Basin | collected...
ACAACAACAACAACAAGCAACAAAAACTGCTGCCGCCTTAGAAGTCGATGGCGATAAAGATGACGATGTAATCATCGTGAATAATAACGACGACCAATACTACGGTGACAAAGAACCAAATATGATTGTGCGTGCAAACGCGAGAGAAGTTCCGTACACACAACAGCTTCATCTTCAACACAAAGCACAAAACAGAGCGAGGAACTTAGTAGGTGAAGAAACAGCAGACGTAATGATGGAAGATGAAGAGATGGGATTCTTTCAGCGTCGCCGCGAGCGAAGAAAACGACGCCGTGTGATTCATACCGTTGCCCGCGCGCGGTACGTCAATGGCAGTGTCAGTGGCGGAGGAATGCGCGCACTACCTCCTATTTTGAGTCAAGGTCATGCAATCCTACCCGCAGCGGCAACGACCACTGTCGATGATATCAACAACGAAAAACATAGCGCAGCTCTTCCACCGCCAGTTCCAATGCAACAACAACGCGAGCAACAACACGTTTATATAAATGAATTGCCGTCTGAAGAAGTCGAGGCTGCAATGTCTGAATTACGTCGCGAAGACGAAACGCAAGCAGAGATAGCAGCCGCTCAAGAAGCCGAGGAAGAGCAACGCGTCTTAAACGCAACTTCTACGACGGGTGACGGCGAAGTTGTTAAAATTTTGCGTGAATTTATTGAGTTTACATCTCCCTCGAACGAGATATTCCAGAAAAGAAACATCGACGAGGCTTCTTTCGATTTATTCATGAATGCAATAGCGTCAACGTTAGAGAGAGCGGAGCTGTTATTGTTTACGAGCGTTGAATCGGAGTTGAGAGCTTTTTACGCTCTATGCCTTCGCGCGAATAAGTTTGCGCCGTATTTGAAACAACGCAAAGTTTCATCCATGCAAGTACGCATAAAAATCGCTGATTTTATAAACGACGAAGCTAAGTTTCAATTATTTGACGTCACACAGCGTGCGACTTGTTTACGCGCATCGTTAAGACTCATCGAACGTTATTGGAGTGGGAAAGATTTGGACGTTTTCAAAGTGAGCGATGAAGACATTATAGCCACGGCGGACGAAGAAATTATCACCGATAGCGAAGGGAATTTAATACGATGTATTGAAAAAACGACGAGTGAGTTTTTAAAAGCGCGCGCGAATTATGCTCTAGAAAAATGCTTGCGTCTCGTTTCCGTGTGTAGTAAAGAGTTCGCATTGGCGAAAATTCGCGAAAATTGGATGGCGAGTCGTAAACTTCTGAATCCTGCACTGATGGAGGACCGAGATTTAATCGCGCCCGCTGTAACGGTAAACTGTCAGAAGAGAATAGACACCTCAATTGAAAAGATTGACGCCGAGTATGAGGCCGAGAGAGTGCGTCGAAATGAATCCGTCATTGTTGGTTTGTCAGACTCGTCTCAGGAAGGCGATGAAGATGCCGCTCCGAGCGCGCTCGTGGCAGATCCGCCAGTTGCAGATGATACGGTTCATTTACAAAGACGCTCGTCAGAAGTTGAAATGGCTACGATGAAAATTTTAATCGAAACGACGGAGTCAACGCACGTTCTTCTTCTCGCTGCTTTATCTGTTTTGCGAGTCGTCGCCAAAGGTTTGGCGTTTACTCCAGCGCACGGTGCTTTTCTGCGTTCGAAAATGCTTTCCGAAAGCATTGGTAAGCTTGTTGCGCCAAAGCTTCCATTTCGACCAAAGATTCGAAAATGTGCTCTTGGTTTGATTTCTGCGTGCGTTTCTCGCGGCGAGCGAGATTGGCTCGAAAGTCGAAGCGAAGAAAATAAAATGGTTGCCGAAGCTTCGGCGAGATTTTGTTGGCCTCAAGTTGCCGATTTATTACGAGAAAACGAAGATGAATATGAAAACGCCGAAACTATAAACGATAAGAGTGGTGGGTATTCATCCGCAGTTAATCGCGCGGCAACAGAAACAGCTGCGCGTATGCTCAATCTGCTCGTTAAATCAGGTGTTTGGCCATGGGGCAAAGCCGAGCTCGCCATTTCACATCCGTTCTCGCCGAAAGATTTCTGGAAACTCGCAAATCCTCGGAAACGGGCGAAAGCGTTCCGATTATACGCAAGACTCGTAGATTCGACGCCAGTACTTAGAAGTGGGATTGGCGCACCACTTTTGAAGTTATGGGCGCTTTGTGCTATGGACGTCGCGGCTTCCGAAAAAGGTGAACGAAGACAAAATACACTTCTGCGAGCGAACGGTTTACACCGAGCACGCGCGCGCTTGGCGCGCGCGTGTGCTCGACACCCTCGATTATTCGATGCATTTTCATCATCGAATATGTTGAAACGCGAGGCAATGGACGCTCGAAATACAGCTGGAGTTTTAAAACGTAGTTCATGGGTCATCGAATCGTTGGTTCGTTGTTGCGAAGTTGGGAATAATCCCGTCGCCACTGTTTCCGCCATCAACGCTTTGCAGGAGGTTTACGATAAACGCGTTCAGGAATGTAGCGGGCGAAATTTAGGGAATAAATCTCGTTCGTTTCGAATCGGCTTTAAAGCCGTAATGGCCGCTTCGTATTCAAGGAATACGGATATGAAGATGTTCGGTTTGGAGCCTCGCGTTCAAGTATTACGAACGGCGCTCGATACATTCACTTCTATTATTTTCGACGAATCTGATCCGTTACAAGTTGATACAATTCAAGAAGCGTTGATAAACAGCGCTAAGTCGCTCGCTATTTTCTTCAACCTTGAAAATATAGCGTGTTGCAGTTTGTTGAAGCAACTTTGTTACGCCTGCGTTGAGCGAAAACACGCAAAGAAAGCGACGAGAATAAAGTTCTCGCACGGCTTTTTCTCCTCACTTTATGATGCGAGCTATATCGCCGATAACAACGAAATCGTTCGAAAATCTCGTGAATGTATGCGATCAACAGTATTAATCGGTGTTTTAGGAAGCTGCGTCGCATCTGCGCGAAACCTCGCAACCGTACCATCTGCAAATAGCGCGTGCGAAAATTGGGTGCTCGCCTTTGAAACCGCAATGGAAGCTTCTTCTTTGTCATCATCATCCAACGACGCCGACGACGGTGCGACAAGTTTCTTGTTTTCATCATCGGCAGATGATGATATGAACGCATCAACAACACTTCTTGGACAAATGTGTGTGTTTTTTCTCGATGCTATATTACCACCCGTGTGCGCGATTGGGAGAGGTGCGGCGCCTCCGCCAGTTGCGGTTGCGGATTTGAGAGTGCGTTCAATGTGTCTCAACGCGTTAATTTTACTGTTTGAAAATAAAAAGACGCCGTTATTTTTTGCAAATTCTGACGCTTACGCCAAAGCGCCGGTTTGGGCTAAACAGTTTTCCACTGCGTGCATGAAAGTATGCGTCGGCGAAGTCGCCGCGTCGCTCGGAGGGTGCAAGGATTTTTCAGCCAGTCGGTTGAAGAATATCGTAGCGACTCCGATGACAAAAGTGCACTGTGATACAATAAGACGGGAAATGCTCGCTTCAATCAATAGTAATTTAAGCGCATCGTTTCGAGTTTTGGAGGAAGCAAAGCGAACGTTTCGGAAACCGTCAGAAAACCCTTCCTTGATTCAAGGCAAAGACGGTGTCGACGAAGATGCAATTTTGCACCCGTCGATATGCGCCATGAAGTTTCTCACGCGATTTACAAAAATTTCAAAATTCTGCGCCATGGAAGTCGCAACGAAAGTGATTCCAGCCATCGAAGGATCGTTTAAACACGGAGAATCTTTCCCAAAGAGAGAGTTGGAAATTCCTTTGCGAACGCTGCGCGATGCAATTTTGCTCATGACTACTGGCGGCGAACGTGGTGGTGTTAAGATAAAAATCGAAAAGTTTATGAACAACGATAAGAAGAACGATGTTATCGATATGGATGCGGACGATGATTTAGCAGAACGACGAAAACGTCAGCACTACGATCAAAATAATGAAAACGCGGACCCGTTGTTCGGGGAGAAAAAGGTAAAGCGCGAAGAAAAAGAAAACGGAGAAGAAGAAAACGAAGGAGAAGAAGAAGAAGAAGAAAAAAAAGCTCACCAAGTTTCGCCTTGGTACACACGCTGCGACCGAGCTCTGCTATACAGCTCTAATCGAACGGATTTTTCCACCATCGCTTCTCTCACGAGCGACGACGCGTTTACGATTGTCGGCAAGTTACACTCGAGAGAACCCAAAGTCGGCGTGACTTCAAAGACGAATCCTAAAACAAATCGAACTTTTGAAATGCTTTTCTGTACGTTGGAGGACGAGAACGGTTTGAAAGTTCGCGCACAACTTGTTGGGAAAAGCGCGAAGCAGCTCGCGGATGCGCTAGATGAACGGAAGAAGAAAGAAATAGAAATTGTCGAATTAGCTGGCGTAACCATGCAGAAAAAAGCGGAGATTAAACCGGGTTTGGTTGGAATGGTCTGGGACAGTAAAGGCACGGCTACGTGCTCAGTAGTTCAAAGTTTTGATTAATACGCGTTCACTTTGCGCGGGAGCGTTTGCGCAATTCGGTAACGACCACATACCGAAGCATTCAACCGGGTAGTGGTTTAGCCTATCACAAGAGACGCACCAACTATCATTTACGAGTACCTATAAAAGCACATGACTCTCTTCTGGTGAGAAATAACTAGGAATAAAGAACGCGCGCGGGCGGATAACTCGCCACACGAAGGATTCTGGCATCATTTGTCTCGCGAGGACACCTATTCATTTTGTCATCACGTGTGCTTTTTGATACCTTCACGAACACGAAATGTTCTATTTCGATATTTAAAAGTGAAATACAGATATGTTACATAATCAATTTCAGTGATTAAAAAGCGAACGTGATAGTAATAGATATGGTTTATATGTTCTCTGTGTACTCATACTAGAAGTAAATGTTGCATCCGACGACGGTGTCAAGGAGCACGAAGAAACTGAAGATCTTCGTAGTGTTATCGGGATTTCTGCTGCTGATGGGATTTTCTTGTTTTTCGACAAGTGCGGAAAATCGTCTCGAGAATGTGACAGGCTTTAAAACTGATGAGAAGTCTACGAAGCGAAAGGAGAATCACTTAGCGTTGGCATACAATTTGACGATGGATTCTAGTGCTATTGTTGTGACCGCGTGTGTGGGAAGCCACGAAAAATTAAAAAGTTTGAGCGATGCGAACAAGAGACTATACACAAGTGCTCATAATTTTGACTTCATCACTGCATCGGCTGAGTTGTATCCAGCAATGACATTCATTCAACCTTATGCATGGTTCAAGATTGCTTTAATGCTAGACGTTTTAAAAACAGTAAGGTTGGCGCAGACTACGCACGAATGGATTTTATGGGTTGATTGTGACTCTCTTCTCTCAAATCTGAACGAAAATCTGGTAAATTTGGCAAACAAGCTCATCGGCGAAAATGGAAAGCGGCAGGATGAAGTAGATTTGATTGCTGCGATAGATGAGGGAGAAACTGAAAAAATAAACACCGGTGTATTATTTGTGAGGAATTCACAATGGAGCGTTGATTTTCTATCAACTGTGATTCGTAAAGCTGAGGATAAGCAACTTCGTGAGCAGCGACACTGGGAACAGGGTGCCATAAATGCAATGATCACAGGTAGAAATAACGAATGGAACAGTAAACTATTGAAGGTCAAGCGATACCAAATAAACTCTTTTCAGCCAGAAAAAGATCGGATTCGAAATCACAAAGATAATCGATTTCGCAAAGGTGAAACTTTCGTCTTTCATCGCGTGGATTGTCACGGTCTTCAGTGCGATTCAGTATTCGAAAAATTATTTTGTCATTTGCATTCAAAAGATGCGGTATTTGAAAAAAGATGTCATAATGTTACCATTGCAGACCTCTTCGAAGCCTCTTAATTCAATTTGGATACGTGTTAAACCCGAATTATTACATGATTGTTCTTTTGGTGGCTGTCACTCAAATTTGCGAATCCGCAACACAAGGTGGATGGTAATCTATATTTTATCCATATATTGGGCGGAAGTTAGTAGGAAAATTCGCTTATCGTCTTGAGTTATAACGTTGTCAGACTTTTTGATGTCTACGCCATGTTTTATATTTTTATCAATTAAATACTAAGAGTGATTACGTGTATATAATTCTACCGTCTTCTTCCTTTTGCGTAAGATTGTGAACTCAAAAACATTATTAGAATACAAATATACACATACCTTGTTAATATATAAGCTCTCGCCTGAATTCTTTGCTAATTGTATACATGCTACTATACTATTATAGTAAGTTATATGATGATGTGTTTACATGCACTCGGTCTTACACAATGGACATGTTTTATATTCCTTCAACCACGGCCGTAAGCACTCTTCGTGGAATCCATGTTTGCACTTCATCATCAAGATCATTTCACCGCTTTCGAACTCGCATCGGCATACCGAACACGAATCTTCTTCCTCTTCTTCTTCGACGACGTTGGTGGTTTTCTTCTTCTTCTCGTACGTCTTCAAAAGGCAAAATTTTTTAATCTGCGCACTGTCCATGCCAGTCGCCTGTCTCCCAACTACATCGCCGAGCTGCAAAAGCTCTTCGTAAGTCATATCATCCGGATCTTGAACGTCGTCGTCCTCAATATCTTCATTCATCATACCAATATCGTTCATGTTATTTTGATTTACTCCGGCGTACGCAAGCATCCTTTCTGAATGCGCGCGTTCTTCTTCCTCCATTAACCGTCTCGCTAACGCTTCCGAAGGATCCATCATTTCCTCTTCTTCTTCTTCTTCTTCTTCTAAATCATCGTCGTCGTCGTCGTCTAACCCATCCTCTAAATCATCATCTACACCATCATTATCTCCTCGAGTTCTCGACCTTCTCAACGTATTCGTCCCCAAAGGCGACTCGTCGCGAATACAATGATGATGTTGATGATTCGACAACGTACTCGCCGAACTCTTAGAATTCCCTTTACTCGCCTCGTTATTCATCTCAAACGTTGCACTGTTGTTCGCATTATTATTATTATCATCATTATTCTTACTGTTTTCGTTGAACTGTAACGCGAAATACGCTCGTTCTTGTTCTTGCAACATCCTCGCGAGCGCCATATCCGCATCCTGACATTATTGGTCGTTAAAACAATCAGTGCTAGTAGAGGGGAATACACTATTGCACAAAAGATGGGAAAAGGTCACATCACGATATTTAAAACTAACAAAAATCGAACGACGAATACGATCACGCACGCAAACACAAACACACGCAAACAAACCTCTGCTTCCGTTCTCGCGTCGCAGCGTTCGCTCGCGCGTTGTCCCACATCTTCCTCCTCTTCTTTCCGTGCACGCATTTTATATATCTATATCTATTTTGTGAGCTTTAAACAGTTTGCAGGAGATTCGTGAGATTTTGAGTTTGTATCTAAATATCGAACGAGTGCGATAGAGAGAGAATGATGCGATGGAACGCGCAGGGGACTCGAGAGCGAATCTTGGCGAGTGGTTTTGTTCCGTTTTATTCCGTTTTCTCTCTCTGGAGGTTCCGTTTTCTGTCGCTTTTCCTTAGTATTCTTTTGAAATCTGCAATTTCCCGCTTTTAGCTGCACTTGCGATATTTTTCTGATTTGCCGAAGAAGAAGAAGAAGACGTCACTGATGGGCACCGAGCGATATTGACATGGAACAACAACGAAGAGAACAAAAAGTACTCGCCGAGTTCCTGAACGCGAACAAACTCGAACACTTGACCCAAAAATTAATCGAATTCGGATGCGATTCAATCGACGCTTTGAAATATGAACGAGACTTGGATGGCTTGGCCTCGGACTGTGGGTTCAACGGCGAAGATCTTCTGAAGTTAATCGAGGCACAGAAACGATTAACGACGACGAATGCGAATGCATCGATCGGTGATAGTTTGAAGAAGGAATACTTGATTAAGAGCGCTATTGAAGAAGCGAAGAAGAGGCAATCGAACGTCGGTGAGGACGATGGACGCGAGTTATTAAGACTGGAATTAGGTAAAGGTGGTAATAGAAATGGTCCTAAGCAACACGAGAGGATCGAGAAGAAACTGTTCTCGAACGTTCAAGCGTATGATAAAATGGATATGGATAGATTAATGAAGTGTGTAGAGGAGGAGAGGTATTTCGATTTGTTTAATTGGCCGGATGCGCCAGTCGATTCGTTGACGGGGAAGTGCGAATGGCGAGGACATCCAGCTGTTTCGCACGCGATGAGATTAGACGCGAAAATGGTAACGTTGAGGTTATTAAAAACGAAAGAAGAGAATGGAGATGATTCAGCGATGGAGAAGATGTGTGATGAAGTGATTGAGAGCGTGAAAGATGTGACGAGCGTATTGGGAGATCAAAAATTACGAGCGAGAGCGTTGACGAAAGAAATTCAAAGAAAGATTGATAAACTGAGAAAAGAAGGATTTATCGATTTAGACGGAGGTTTTGTTACAGCGTCGGGTATTCATTACGGCACTGGAGCTGCGCATGCGGCAGCAGTAGCAAAAGAGAACGAATATGAAAATTATGATGCGCCAGGTCCGAGAGCTTCGTCGATGCCTGGCGCACGGCTGCCGCCGAGAGAAGATAAAAATAAAATAGGAAAATTATTCGACGAAAGCGAACGACAACAACGACAACAAGAAGAACAAAAGCAAGCGACAACGACGACGACGAATAATAATAAAACGAGTTCTAGCCATAATCAAGAACACGAGGAATTAGATTTAGATGCAATCAGAAACAAGTTATCGAAACGGAAGAAACCGAAGTTTATGTGATACTTACTGCAAAACTACCACTCTCCGTAATTTTCTATACACGTAATAGTAGTCTTCAATTAAATAGTAAGTTTTTGGACCGCGCTGGAAAATTTCGTCTCAGCGCCTCTTATATACATAACTTTGAGTTCCGCTTCAGTACTGGTACATGTAATAATACAAAAATATAATATGCTACTCTATCTAATCACGTCGCGTAACCATCCGCGGGCTCTTAAAACGTCATCGCCTGTGACGTCGTGTCCATGTCCCTCGCTAAAGAACGTTTTTATTTCTAAACCTAACGCAGTACCTTTTGTATTCGCTTCTTTTGTCCAACGAACTGGGACGAGCGGGTCTTCTTCACCGGCGAGCATTAAAACTTTACCATTTTTGCTCTTTTCAGGAGTAGTAGTCGACGTGGGAAGATTAGCAGAAGAAGCATCGGGTCTTCGTGGCAAATACCCTCGAAAACTCACACACCCAATTAAATTCTTCGGTTTCTGATCACCAGAGCACATTAAAGACATTGCCATCGCGGCACCTTGCGAAAAGCCGCTAATAACAACATCCCCTTTCTGCCTCTCTATTAACCTTTTCAAGCTCTCGAACGATTCTCTAATCCCGCTGCAAGAAAACTTCTTCATCTCTTCATTCGACGTTTCCTCGCTCGCATCGTCGTCATCAATGAAATCTGCTAACATAGACTCATAATCGCTCCTGCTCGGCAACAACCTCGGCGCGAACCAAGCTCGTCCAGAAAACAACTCCTCGCCCTTTTTCTCGACGACGTCTTCGCTATCGTGCGCGAAAAACCTCTTCGGCGCTTCCGGGAGCACGACTTTCACTCCTAACCCTTTCGTGATCGTTTTCGCGAACGCTTCCCATTGTCGCGCAGAATCCCCGAACCCGTGTAAAAAAACAACCGTCTTCATCTCATCGTAATCACCCTCATCCATCATCGAAGCCGCTCCTTCGTTACGCCGTAAAATCTCCACGCGTTCAATACAAACTTCTTCAATCGTACCACTGCCATCGCTTACCCACTTCGCGTTACTTCGCTTCACTTCACCGGACATCACGGCATCGACGCCGATCCGTATTCTCCTATTAACCCTTCGTAACGTTCGTTCCATGCAATCCTTCGTTGCGACCGTTTCGTTACTATTCTCATTCGTCTTTTCATGCGATGAAATCCATAACGGTCCAACGCCGATGACTCTGCCGATTTGACTCGTACGACTCATGGAACGAACGATTGGAACGAAAAACATTTGAAGTTCGCTGACCACGAACGCTCTCGTCTCTCTTAATCTCTCTCAATCTCTCTTAATCTCGCTCTCTTAATCTCCTTTTAAGTAGAGCGAAATTGAGGTTTCGCAAAATGTAAAAAAGAGGTCAAGAATGATTTAGGGTTTCAAAACCCTAAATAGCACAAAACCTGCCTTTTAGGAATGATTGGAACGAAAAACATTTGCAGCAACACGACGAATTTCGCTAACCACGAACGCTCTCGTCTCTCATAATCTCTCCTAATCTCGCTCTCTTGATCTCCTTTTAAGTAGAGCGATTGCGCGAGCGAAAACGTAAAAATGAGATCAAGAATGGTTTAGGGTTTCAAAAACCATAAATAGCACAAAACCTGCCTTTTGGAATCCCCTAATTAATTAATTAATTCATTGTATTAAAGTAAAGTCAACGATCGGATCATCGAAACAGAGCGCTATTTTCAAAACGATACAAATCCAATAAACGAGCGCACGCAGGGCCGAACGGAACGCGCGAAAATTTCGAACGAATGATCGCGCAGAGAGCACGCGAGGAAACAAAACAGAGACAGAAGGAACAAATCAGGGCATTACTACGAGAAATATTCATGGAAGATTCCGAAACGATGAACGGTAGTAATAAACGTAGCACGGGTGATGATGATGATCGTGATCATCGTGATCATCTCCATCATCGCGGTATGCAGAAGAAGTTGAGGTATCCGAGAGATTGCGTGTGTTCAGTCCGTGAGTTCGCTAAGAAACTCGATGAGTGGATGTTTAGGAATGGACAGGTTCGTCTTCTTCCAAGCTTGTTTTTGATTTCGCTCGAATCCTCGTTTTAAGCAGCGAAAGTTTATGTTTACGTATGTATGTGTACCGCGCGCTGACGCGTTATAACTGTAGCATTTCCCAGAGCAAGCATTGAATGAACAAATAGAGAAACTAGAGGTGATACATGATCTGTGTCGTGAGGATGAAGATGATGGGTTCGATGACGAACAGAGGGAGGAGATGTTTTATAGGCTGGCGCACGTATTTCTCGTCGCGAGGCGAGAGGCGAGGAGGGATGATTTGTACGGGATCACGCAATTGCAGTTTTTAGTGCAGGCGCCGAGGGAGAGTAGTGATGTGTTTGATTGGCCACCTTCTGAGGAGTTTTGTGATAACGCGGATGAATTAGACACAGAGAACGAAACAGAAGAAGAAGAAGAAGAAGAAGAAGAAGAAGAGGTAGTAGTAGACGCAAAAGTAAAAGAAGAAAAAGTAGTAGCGAGAGAACTGGTGAGGAAAGACAAAGAAGCAGCGACAGCGACAACGAATACGCAGAACGATGAACGACGTGTTAATACTACTAATCTACCTCCGACGACATTGAATACACATGACTTTAGTGATGATGAAGATGACGAGGCTTCGTTGCTTAATCTTACTTGGCGTCCATCACCGAATTCGGTTGAAACGCCAAAAAAGCCGCGAGTAAGCTCTCCCCCAAGCGACGATGAAATCCAGCTTCCGTGTATCGGTGTTCGCGCGGTAGCGGGCAATAAAGTAGGTGAGAAGGAATTGCATCAGACGAAATCAAAAGGCGTATCCGCTGCGAAAAAAGTAGCGCCAGCGTCGACAACCTTGTGGACAAGTTCAATCGCACCACAACCGGTCAAAGCAGACGATGCCATGTTGAACGAACTCCACAAATGCATTCGTCATTATTTCAGAATTGCACTTAAAAAGTGTTACGAGAAGTTTTCCGCAATCGAATGCGAGGACGAGCAACAGACGTTCCTAGAGGAATGTTTTCGTAACATCTTTGCGGATAGGGTCGGTACGTTCCCGAAAGAAGCAATCGCCGCATATCGTACAAGTGAATTATTCGGATCAAACGTAGCCGAGGACGTTGAGAAAGTAGCTCAAGAATTAGAGATTAATGATTAGGTTTATTATAGTGTACTAGTACCGGTGTATATATACATTTCGCCGCTGGTGATATTCGCTCGGAAGAAGCAACGTTGTATTTACAATGTACGTAGTTATTTGTCAATTGTCAATTTGTCATTCTGATGGAGTAATTCCAATTCCAACTCATTTTGTTTTTTCGCGTCAATGTAAAACACGCACACAGTAATAATAATTAATAATTAATAATTGAATTAAGAATGGTCAGGAAGAAGAGCACGCCGGTAAGGAATTTGAGGAATAACACGTTGCAGATATTGACGGAGAGAGTAGAGAGTTTAGAGAGAGAACGAATTGAAAGAGAGAACTCTTCCGTGATTTGTTTAGAAGTTCCAAATACTGACGACGACG
>Ga0114998_10003157_pt1 | contig 12278 bp, 13 predicted proteins | sample ArcticOcean_MG_C_5_FD_87044 | JGI IMG/M metagenome (GOLD analysis project Ga0114998, IMG submission 87044) | Marine microbial communities from western Arctic Ocean - ArcticOcean_MG_CB4_138 | ecosystem: Environmental > Aquatic > Marine > Oceanic | place: Arctic Ocean: Canada Basin | collected...
GTAATTATTGATCGTCATATAGTTGATTCAGCACAAATTATTGAATTTGTTGATTTAAATAGTAATATAATAACAGATATAGGGTCAGGTGGAGGTATGCCAGGAATAATCATATCAATTATGATTAAAAATTTGAAAAAAACTACAAAAGTACAATTATATGAAAAAAGTCACCATAAGAGTGCTTTTTTGAGAAAAGTATCAAGAGATTTAGAATTGAACACCGAAGTCATACAAGAAAATATTTTTGAGGCAGAAAATTTAGAGTCAGGTACAATAATGGCAAGAGCTTTTAAACCTTTGCCAATAATTTTAGATTTAGTTTGTAAAAATTTTAGTAGTTACAAAAATTTAATTGTGTTTATGGGAAAAAATGGAGAAAAAATTTTAGAAGAAACTTTAATAAATTGGGATTTTGATTTTGAAATGAAAAAAAGCATTACAAGTGAAAATTCTTTTTTATTAAATGTAAAAAATATTAAAAAAAAACATTAAAAGCTAAATGCAAATTATTTCTATAATAAATCAAAAGGGTGGGGTTGGAAAAACAACAACAGTTATTAACCTTGCAGCTGGTTTAGCTCAACAAGAAAAAAAAGTTTTAGTTATTGATCTTGATCCACAAGGAAATGCTACTACAGGACTTGGTCTATCTAATTTAGAAAGTTCAACAGACACTATTTACGGAGTGCTGAATGGAACAAAAGCAATTTCTGATGTGATTAGAAAAACAGAGTTCAAAAATTTAGATATTATTACTTCTAATGTAGATTTATCTGGGCTTGAGGTAGAGACAGCTGGTGATAGTATGAGAGCGTTCATCTTAAAACGCGAATTAACCGCTTATTTAAATAATTCTAGAGCAACCTATGATTATGTACTTATAGACTGTCCACCTTCATTAAGTTTACTTACAGTCATGGCCCTGGTGTCTTCTCACTCATTATTAGTGCCACTGCAAACTGAATTTTTTGCTTTAGAAGGACTGACACAGTTAATGAAGACGATAGCGAGAATAAAAGTTAGTTTAAATCCTGAATTAAAGATCAGAGGAATTCTTTTAACAATGTTTGATAAAAGGAATAAGCTTTCTGCTCAAGTTGAAAAAGAAGCAAGAGATTATTTTAAAGAAAAAGTTTATCACACAATCATTCCAAGGAATGTCAGACTGTCTGAAGCACCATCTCATGGTATGCCAGTTTTAATTTATGACAAGACCTGTCCTGGAAGCAGATCATATTTTAGTTTTACAGATGAATTTATTAACCAGGAACAAAAAATAGGGAGTGCTGCATAATGGACACCACTAAAATTAAAAAGGGTTTAGGTAGAGGGCTGTCATCACTAATTGGCGAAACAAAATCAGAAATAAATATTAATAAATTATCTGTCAGTGACTTAATAAGTAATAAGTTCCAACCAAGAAAACTATTTGATGAAGAGAGCTTGCAGGATTTATCAAACTCAATAAAGGAAAGAGGTATTATCCAACCAATTATTGTTAGAAGATCAAGTGATCATAGTTCAAAATATGAAATAATAGCAGGGGAGAGAAGATGGCTTGCCGCACAAAAAGCAGGACTGCATGAGGTACCTGTGGTCATTACTGCAGCCGATGATCTAAAGTCTTTAGAATTTTCCATAGTTGAAAATGTTCAAAGGAATGATTTAAATGCAATTGAAGAAGCTCGTGGTTATAATCGTCTTATTGAAGAATTTTCTTATGACCAAGAAAAAGTAGCTCAATTTATAGGAAAAAGTCGAAGTCATATAGCTAATTTTTTAAGGTTACTAAACTTACCAGAGGCGGTTTTAGAGCTAATTAAAACAAAAAAATTATCACCAGGTCACGCAAAAATCTTAGTTGGATTAGACAATGCAGAATTTGTTGCAAAAAAAATAGTTGAAAAAAATCTTTCAGTTAGACAGGCAGAGAATTTTGTCAAAATTTTTAAGACGAAAAAGCAGTCATTTAAAAGGTTAAAGGATGTAAACTTACAAGCTTTAGAGTCATCAATAACAGAAAAAATAGGTTTAAATGTTTATATTAAAAATAAAAAAAACAATAATGGATCTTTAGTTTTTGAATACAAAAGCTTAGATCAATTAAATAAAATTATTGAAATTATCAAGTCAAACTACTAATTGGTGAAGATTTTTGAATAATAAAGTCTGATAAAATATTGATTGAATTATTGGAATTCATTTTTATTAAAAGTTCAACTTCACTTGTCTGGAATACTAGATTTTCAGCATCTTTATAAGACCAATTTTGAATTTGTTGTTTTATAATTTCTTTTTCTTTCCAAAATATGGGTGGCTTAAAACTTAAGATAGTATTATCCATATTTTTTGTTTCTTGAAATTCTTTACATAACCTAACAAGTCTTTTTACCTTCATAAGGAACGTCCTTATTATTAGGATGCAGTCTTCTGGTGTATAATTATTTTCATTTAATATATTAACGGTTCTTTTTTTATTTTTAGCCAAACAATGATCAACAAGTTCTGAAACATTATAATTTTCTGCAAGATTAGTGAGCTTTAGAAGGTCTTGTAAATTAACCTTATTCTTGCCCTGCATAAAATTTTCTATTTTCTCAAGTTCATTTTTTAAATTTTGTCTGTCGCCCCTAGATCTTTCAACAATTAAATTTATAGCTTGCTGCGATATTGGAATTTTTCTTTCTCTAAAAAAACTGATTATAATAGCTGAAAGGGTTTGATTATTATCCTCATAGAAAGGTACACAAATAGTTGTTTTATTCTTTTCAAATAAAGATCTAATTTTTGATTTTTTTTCAAGAGTTTTTGCATTTAAGATTATTACCAAATCTTTAATTTGTTTTTCTATTAGTTCCTCAACTATATCTCTTATTTTGTCTGTAACTCTATTTATTATTATTAATTTTTCTTTTTCAAAAAAAGACCTAGATAAAATATTACTAAAAAATTTTTCTTGGTTTTGTAAAATTTCATTTTCTTCATATTGATATACGTTTTCAGAATAATTTTTTTTAAATACTGTTTCTATTATTTCATTTTTAAGACCATCGTTTTGTCCATAAAAAAGAAATAAAAAATTTTTTTTTATATTCTCATTTTTTAATTCATATGATTTTTTTATCATTGTGGCTTAATAATATAAAAAAATTATCAATTCTTCAGCAATCTTGTCTGTTAAGTTTTTCTCAATATTTTTTTTATACTGAGATTGGTCAAATTTATTTTCCATACTATTGTAGGTAAATGTTTTATTAAAATTCTTTTCTTTGATCCTAATTTTATCTTCTTCTAATACAGCTTGAATATTAATTATAACTCTATAGATAGCTGGATTTCCTAGGCTATCTTTTGTAATGATATCGATTAACTTTTTACTATTTAAAGTAAGTGTATATGAATTTTTATTTATTGCATCTTTTTCAATTTTAATCTGTGAAGTTATTATCTTTCCTATTTTTTTATCACCTTCTAATTTAATTTCTTTTATAAAAAAATTATTATCATTTTTTTTTTGATAAATGGATTGGTAACTACAGCTGCTTACAAATATAAATATTACAAATAAAATTATTTTTTTTAACATTATTTTACTATGAGGTTAATTAATCTATTCTTAACAAAGATAGTTTTTATTAATGTTTTATCATCAATATATTTTTTAAACTCAACAGATTTGTTGATTTTTGCTAATAAGCTTTTTTCATCAATATCTGTCAATATCTCTAAAACCCCTCTTTTTTTACCATTTATTTGAATAACAATATTTTTTTTATCAGCTTTAAGGTATTTGCTCTCTACATTGGGCCAAGATAAATCTTTTGTTATATTAAAATCACTTAAACATTCATATGCCAAGTGAGGAACTATAGGAATCATAACTTTTAGTATTTTGATATAATTTTCAATCAGATTGTCACCACCACTAACTTTGTTAAAAAAGCTGTAAATTTCATGTAAATTAGCAATAATTACGTTGTAGCTAAACTTATTTAGATTTGCATTCATTTTATTGATTATCTGATTTACAAACATATCAATTGCATCCTTAGATGCATATGTTTTCTTTAGTTCTGTTTTTTCGCCTACGTTGAGCTTAATTTTTTGATGTAAATTCCAAAATTTTTGAATAAACTTGTATGATGCAATCATTCCTTCCTCAGACCATTGCACATCTTTTTCAGGTGGGCTATCTGATAAGATAAACAGTCTAACAGCATCTGCACCGTAATCTTCAATCATTCTTTCCGGGTCAATTGTGTTTTTTTTAGATTTAGACATTGACTCAGTTGGTCCCACAATAACTTTTTCAGACAGTATATTTTTGTTAAAATAATTTTTTCCATCTTCAGAGACCACTTCGGCAGGGTTAAGCCAGTTATTGTTCTTATCTTTATATGTCTCATGACATACCATTCCCTGAGTAAATAGCCCACTGAAAGGTTCTGTGATATCTATTTTCTTATCTTTGTAACTTAGAGCTCTCATAAAAAACCTTGAATATAAAAGATGTAGTATTGCGTGTTCAACACCACCTATGTATTGATCAACAGGCATCCAGTACTTAACTTCTTCATAATCAAAACCAAAATCTTTATTATTTGGAGAACAAAATCTTAAAAAATACCAAGAAGAATCCACAAATGTATCGAGAGTATCAGTCTCCAGTCTACATTTCTCACCATTAATATTGATACTCCTCCACTCGTGTTGTTGGTCTAGCGGATTACCTTTAGTATTTAAATTAATATTTTCTGGAAGTTTAATAGGTAAATACTTTTCTGGAACTTTTAAAACTTCATTATCTTTATTATAAGCCATAGGTATAGGGCACCCCCAATACCTTTGTCTAGAAATTCCCCAATCTTTAAGTCTAAAATTAATTTTCTTTTTACCTATTTTTTTTTCCTCAAGAATTTCAATTGTTTTTAAAACTGATTCACTTGGTGCAATTAAATCATTTAAAAATTTAGAATTAAAAATTTTCCCTGTGCCAGTATAAGCCTTATCTTCAATTTCAAAATTGCCGATTTCATCATCAGGTTTCACAACTGGTGTGACTTTAAGATTGTATTTAAGTGCAAAATCTAAATCCCTTTGATCATGAGCCGGGCAACCAAATACAGCACCGAAGCCGTAATCCATTAAAACGAAGTTTGCAAAATAAACAGGAACTTTGATATTTTTATCAAGAGGGTTCAGAGCAACTAAATTAGTTTTAAACCCAATTTTATCTGCTTGTGCGATAGACTCTTCAGTAGTCCCAGCTCTTGAACACTTTTCTTTAAAGTTAATGAATTCTTTATCATTTTGATAAAACTTAGCTATAGGATGGTCTGCAGAAACTGCTAAAAAAGAAAAACCAAATAAAGTGTCGGGACGTGTTGTAAAACATGTAATATTTTTAACCTCAGGATTTCCTTCAATTTGAAAGTCAACTTCACAGCCAAAAGACTTACCAATCCAGTTTTTTTGCATTATTTTTACTTTGTTTGGCCAATCTTTAAGATCATCTAAACCCGCAAGTAATTCATTTGAAAATTTTGAAATATTAAAAAACCATTGGTTTAATTTTTTTCTTTCAACAAGAGCACCAGACCTCCAACCCTTACCATCTATAACTTGCTCATTAGCTAAAACAGTTTGATCAACAGGATCCCAATTAACATAATTTTCTTTTCTATAAACTAGTCCTTTGTCATATAAATCTAAAAAAAATTTTTGTTGATGAACATAGTAGTCTGAAGAACAGGTAGATATTTCTCTATTCCAATCAATTGATAGCCCCAGTTTTTTTAATTGGTTCCTCATAACTGAGATATTTTTTTCAGTCCAAACTTTTGGATCAAGATTATTTTGTCTAGCAGCATTCTCTGCCGGCATACCAAACGAATCCCATCCCATAGGATGTAAAACATTATATCCTTGTAGGATTTTGTAGCGTGCTAAAACATCTCCTATTGTATAATTTCTCACATGACCCATATGAATCTTTCCTGATGGATAAGGAAACATTTCTAAGCAATAAAATTTTTTTTTATTTTTATCTATTTTAGAAGAAAATAAATTTTTATCATCCCAAAATTTTTGCCACTTAGATTCAGTTTTTTTAAAATTATATCTTTCCATACATAATGAAGATTAAAATTTTCTATAATTAAATTTCAATAGCTATTTTTTTTTGACCCGAGAAGCTTTTTCTATTTGGCTAGCTTTCCTTAGTATTGCGATTTTTAATTCTTCTTTGATACTACTGTTAAGGTTATTAGTTTGACAGTTTTCAAATGCTTTGCAATTTTTTTTGTAAACAATTACATCGATAGCATCAGATCTAATTTCGTTTGAAAGAAATCTAACAGTTATTTTAATAGCCTCATTCTTTTCTTTATCGTCGTACCAGTCAGTAATTAAAATACCACCACTATAACTTGCATTTGTAATTGGAACAAAATCTAAAATATCTAAACTTGCTCTCCACAATGGGTTAGCTGAAGCAAACTGAAACGTACCACCGTTTTTATTACCGCCGAAAATTCTAATACCCTTTCCTTCCTCCAAGTTTTTCTTGACACGGTCATTAACATTAACCGGGAAGTCCTTAACGGGTGCATTTTTAAACTTGATACAGGAATTCATTGTGAATAAAATCAAGATAAGCAGGAAGGATTTAATAAAAGAATTTGAAATATTTTTCATAAAGAATGTGTCATATCACTAAAATGCAAGGTTATTTAATAAATTTATTGGCAAAATAGTGATATTTAAGTCACAAATAGTCAAAATATATTAAAATATTTAAATATTACGTTTAAATGAACAAATTACTGTTAAAAAGGCGTTAATTATTAATAATTAATAAGTAACAAAAAAAAGGAACAATATGAATAACTTAAAAAAAGTAGGTCTTTCAGCTTTAGCTGGATCACTTGCAATGTTCTCAGCAACTGCTGATGTAACAGTTGGTGGAAGCGCAGAAGCTACTTACACTTCAAATTCTGGTGCTGGTACTTCTCTTGGTGGAAACCCAATTGGTCTCTCTCACAATATTAGTGTGACGGGAACTGGTGAAATGGAAAACGGTTTTACTTACAGTGTTATGACTGACTTTGATGGTCAAACTATGACTCGTGATAGTAGTGTATTCAAACTGGATATGGGTGATCTTGGAACAGTTGGTGTTGACCAAGGTGTAGGATCATTCGGTATTGGTACTTTAGAAAACAAAGTTCCAACTGCATGGGAAGAAGCAGATCACGCGACTGGTTCATTAGCACACGGTATTGATGCTAATGGAGCAATGAACGTAGTTGGTTATTCAAATACGTTTATGGGTGCTGGTGTTTCAGTAGAGTATAACCCTGAAATTTCAGGAACTACTGCAAAAGAAGCTGGTGGTTCAACTGGTGGAGTTAGTTTAGGAAGTGAATTAAACTTCGCATTAACTTACGCAGTTCCACAACTTGAAGGTTTAACTTTGAACTATGGTGAAGCTAAAACTGCTCATGGTACTGGTGAAACTGGTGGAACCGACGAAGAAGTTTGGGCTGTAAATTATGCTATGGGCCCAGTAAGTGTTGGTGTCTCAGGATCAAGTCAAAGAACAGCAGGTGCAAAATCCCAGTCTAACAGACATACTGGTATTGCAGTAAACGTGAATGAAAGCCTGTCTATTTCTTGGGGAACAAACAAAGCTAACGAAAAAACACAAGAACACACAGTAGAAGCAAGTACTGGTGTTATGGCTGCGTACTCAATGGGTGCTGCGTCACTTAAAATAGCTCAAAACACAACTAAAAATGTTGGTGGTGTTGTTGATGTTAAAGATGAAAATATGGAAATTAGTTTAGCATTAGCATTCTAATATAAGTATTATCTAAATTTATTAAAACGGCCTCATTTAATTATGGGGCCGTTTTTTTTATTTTAAATTATTAAATAATTTACTTAAAATTTTCTCATATTTTTTATAGGAGTTTATAGAATCCTTATATATAGGAAGCCTCACTTGTAAGACACTCTTAGTTCTAACAGGATTCTTATTTTCATTATGTTGTAAGCAATTTACTTCAAAATTTAAATCACAATGCTTAAGTAATGCTTCAATATTAGACTTTGGGGAATCAATTAACTCTTCGTAGCTAATGTTATGAATAGAATGATTAAGGTTCAGATTCCAGAATTTCATTAATTGAATATATGCATTATAAAATTTAGCTAAATCATCTTGATCATCAGCAAAATCTATATTTTCAAATAATTGTTTAAAACATGAGTAACAATTATCTTTTGGGTTTCTTTGAATATGAATAATTTTTGCTTTTGGAAACAATATTTTAATAAAGCCAATCCAAAGAAAATTAAAAGGATTTTTGTCTAAAATATAGTCTTTATTGTTTGTGTATGAGGAGATTTTATCAATATAATTATTAGCCATTTCATTAAGAATAGAGAAAGAGTCACTAATCACAATCCCCATTCTAAATGGATCCTTAATTATATTATTCAAAAAAGGTAACTCTCCAGCACCAAAAATTTTGCTATGAGATGAAAGAATTTGTTCAACCAATGAAGTACCAGACCGCGGCATTCCTACAACAAAAATAATTTTTTTTTCGTTGTCAGCTGACTTTATCTTAGAATAATCAATGTTTTTAAATAAAGACTGAATCTTTTCCATTAAATTTATATCTTGTTTTACATCATACTTTGAGTATTTTTTTCTTAAAATATTTCCTAATTTAATATGTTCAATAAATTTCTCTGAATTGCCCATATCATCGTAAGCTTTTGCCAACCCAAAATGAAAGTATATTTTATCGTATTCACTAATTTCTACATTATCTAAACCTTCTTTCATTTTGATAAAATGAGAATCATTTTTCTTGTACATTTTTAGAGCTGAAATAAATTTATCAGCAGCAGTAAAATTAGGATTGATTTCTAACGTGACTTCTGCATGTTTAAGTGCTTCAAGTTTCATATTTAGTGTTAAGTATGCTGTGGCCAAATTAAAATGAGCCATATAAGTATTAGGGCTTAAAGATATTGCCTTATTTAGCATGACAATTGCTCCCTCAGAATCTTGAAGGTCAATTTTAAGATTCCCATAACCAACAAGAGAATTAATGTAATTTGGTGAAAGGTTTAATGCCTTAAGATAGTATTTTTCAGCTATTTTATAATCTCCATTTCTTTTATGTGTATTTCCTAAATTATTTAATGCAGAAATATTTTGTGGAGAAAGGGTTATGGAAGATTCAAAGCTAGCAAGAGCATTTTGGCGGTCTCCTATTTGTAAATAAGCTGAACCAATTAGATTTTTTAGATAGGAATTTTTTGGATAAATTTTTAATAATTTATTAGTTTTTTCAATAACCACATCATAATAACCGGCATTAAAATGTTTTAAAATTATTTTAATCTGATCTTGCATCATAAAGACTTTTTATAGAAGAAATGGCAGCTATGCCATAGCTTTTTGTTAATTTTACTTTTTTAAAATTAAAGTTATTAACACCACCCAATGCAATAACTTTTTGATTTGTAAAATTTTTTAAATATAAAAATCTATAAAGACCTAAAAAATTTTTATTCTTTGTCGTTTTAAATATAGGAGATAAAAAAATGATTTCTACTTGTTGAAGTTTTTTTGTGAGAATCTCTTTTAAGTTATGAGCAGAACCAATTATTCTAAAATTTACTCTTTTAGGATAAACTAAATGTTTTAAGCTATTATTAAAGGAAGGAATATAAACCCCATCCAGAGCAAGACTAAAAGCAAGCTTAGTTTCGTTAGCTAAATAGAATTTTCTATTTGTTTTTTTGCAAAAACTTTTAATTTTTTTAATCAAATTAACATCTATTTTTTTTTCATAATTTCGATAGATTAATGATATTTTATTGCTAAGTTTAATTAAATCAGCTTCTTTAAATTTATCAATAAAGTGATAGGTTTCTTTAAAATTTTTATGCATATGATAATTAATAAATTAAACGTTATAGTTAATGAAATTCAACAAAAAATTAAAGAGTTAAATATTTCAAAGCCTGTACCAAAAATTATAGCTGTAAGTAAAACATTTGGTATGAGTGAGATTTTACCACTAATTAAGCATGGACATCTTCACTTTGGAGAAAATAAGGTTCAAGAATCAGTTGAAAAGTGGACTGATATAAAGACAGATTTTACAAATATAAAACTACATATGCTTGGTAAAATTCAAACAAATAAAGCAAAATATGTTGTTGATTTATTTGACTATATTCATTCACTTGATAATAAAAAATTAGCTGAAAAAATTTCCAAAGAACAAGAAAAAAAAAACAAAAAATTAAAGATATTTATTCAGGTTAATATTGCGAACGAAGATCAAAAGACAGGTGTGTCAGTGGAAAATCTTGATGACTTTTATTTTTACTGTGTTCAAGAATTAAAGTTAGATATTATTGGGCTAATGTGCCTTCCACCACATAATGAAAAGAGAGAGGGATATTTTAAAAAAATGAATGACCTAAAAGATATTTTGCAATTAAATGATTTAAGTATGGGAATGTCTGGAGATTATTTAGAAGCTGTAAAATATGGCTCTACATTTGTAAGAATAGGTTCAAAAATATTTGGACAAAGATATTAACCAATATTTATTTTAGTTTTTTGATTAATTAATTTTAATAAAATTTCAAAATCTTTTTTTTTAAGAGCAATACAACCAGCTGTGGGTTTGTAATTCTTTGTTAAATGTATAAAGATTGCACTTCCTTTGTATGGAGTTTTTTTTTCATTATAACTTATTGTGATTAAATAGTCATATAAGTGATCTGTTCTATAAAACTTTTCTTTACTTTGTTTATTAGCAATTTTAATCTCTTCATTATATTTTTTATGATTTGGATCATCACACCAAGCCATATTTTTTTTAATAATTTTTTTTTTAATCTTACATTTAGGAGGACTCAACCTATCCTTTCGAAAATACAATTTTTTTAAATTAAAAATACCTTTTGGCGTTGAATAATCACCTTCTTTTTTATTAAATTTTAAACCATTTTTACCGATACAACACTTAAGTTTAAAATCATTAATTATAAGGGTGTTTTTATTTTTAACATGAATTATCATATATTTTATCAAAAATGATTAAGCAAAATATTTTTATTATTAATTACAATTCACTATATGAAATCTTAGAGGAGATAAAAGAAAATTTATCTTTTGAAGTTATAAAATATGAAAATGAAGAAGACTTTATTAGAGATAATTTCTCGAACCTAAAAAATTCCTTAATAATTGCAAAACCTAGTAATAAATTACGAATAAATAAAAATTTAACTAAAAAAAATTTCTTAGACTTAAGTAATTCCCCGTTATTACTTGGCAAGTTAATTGAGTTAATTAACGTTCAGCTAATTAAATTAAAATTTGGTTTTCAATCCAAGGTAATTATAAATAGTTATGAATTAAATTTAAATTCTAAGTTTTTATGGAAAAATGATGTATCGTTAAAATTAACTATAAAAATATTTTGCTTAATCATTTATTAACCTAATGATAATTCATGTTAAAAATAAAAACACCCTTATAATTGAGGATTTTAATCTTAAATGCTGTATTGGTATAAATGGTTTAACTTCCAATAAAAAAGAGGGTGATTTATCAACTCCCAAAGGTCTCTTTAGGTTGCAAAAATTATATTTTAGGAAGGATAGAGTTGGCATACCAAATTGTAAGATTAAAAAGAAAAAAATCAAAAAAAATTTAGCCTGGTGTGATGATCCAAATCATCAAAAATATAATGAAGAGATTCAAAGTTTTAATAAAGATTATAAGGAGAATTTCTTTAGAAAAGATCATATCTATAATTATGTAATTACAATTAATCATAATGTAAAAAAAACCCCTTATAAAGGAAGTGCTATTTTTATTCATTTAACAAATAATTATAAACCGACAGCTGGTTGTATAGCACTTAAAAAGAAAGATTTTGAAATTTTGTTAAAACTAGTTAATCAAAAAACAAAAATAAAAATTGGCTAGTCTCTATGACCAAAAATTTTTGATCCAATTCTAAGATAAGTAGATCTATTTTTTACAGCCTCAAGATAGTCTTTAGACATTCCCATACTTAAATCTTGTAAATTTAATTTTTTAGAAAAATCATAAATTTTGGCAAAATACTCTGATGGATCTTTATCGTTGGGTGGCAAACACATTAATCCAATAATATCTAAATCTAAATTTATTTTACACTCATTATAAAAAGCTTCTAACCTTTCTA
>Ga0114998_10003159_pt1 | contig 12273 bp, 14 predicted proteins | sample ArcticOcean_MG_C_5_FD_87044 | JGI IMG/M metagenome (GOLD analysis project Ga0114998, IMG submission 87044) | Marine microbial communities from western Arctic Ocean - ArcticOcean_MG_CB4_138 | ecosystem: Environmental > Aquatic > Marine > Oceanic | place: Arctic Ocean: Canada Basin | collected...
AAGAAGCAACTTTTTACGCAAGAGTTAGTGGAGATTCAATGATTGGAGCAGGACTTGACGATGGGGATTTACTGGTAATTGATAGGTCAAAAAATCCAGAAAATGGGAAAATAGCAATTTGCTTAGTGGATGGAGAGTTTACTGTTAAAAGAATAAAAAAGGAAAAGAACAGACTTTATTTAATGCCCGAAAATAAAAAATACAAACCTATTGAGTTAAAAGAAGAAAATGAATTAATTATATGGGGAGTTGTAGAGTATGTAATTAAAAAAGTTTAATTATACATTTTTTTATAATAATCTTGATAATCACCTGATGTTACGCGATCCATCCACTTTTTGTTCTCTAAATACCACTTAACAGTCTTTTCAATACCTTCCTCAAATTGTAAAGAAGGCTCCCATCCCAGTTCATTTTTTAATTTTGAAGAATCAATAGCATAACGGAGATCATGACCAGCTCTGTCATTAACATACGTAATGAGTTTATTAGAAGTTCCTTCTTCTCTTCCAAGCATTCTATCTACCGTTTTAATCATCACTTTTATCAAATCTATATTTTTCCACTCGTTAAAGCCTCCAATATTATAAGTGTCTCCTAATTTTCCATTATGAAAAATGACATCAATGGCTCTAGCATGATCATTCACAAATAGCCAATCCCTAACGTTTTCTCCTTTTCCGTAAACAGGAAGAGGTTTATTATTCACTATATTATTTATAAACAATGGTATTAGTTTTTCAGGAAATTGATATGAGCCGTAATTATTAGAACAATTAGAAATCACAACAGGTAATCCATAGGTGTCATGAAAAGCTCTTACAAAATGATCCGAAGACGCTTTAGAAGCTGAGTAAGGTGAATGAGGATCGTAATTAGTTTTTTCAGTAAAAAAACCATCATCTCCTAATGAACCATAAACTTCATCAGTAGACACATGATAAAACAATTTACCTGAGTAATTATCAATCCAATATTCTTTTGCCGCTTGTAGTAAACTAAGTGTCCCCATCACATTGGTTTCTGCAAATGAAAATGGGTCTTCAATGGAACGATCTACATGTGACTCTGCTGCTAAATGGATTACACTATCAATTTTATATTCTTTAAAAATAGTTTTGACCTTTTTTATATCACAAATATCACACTTAACAAATGTATAGTTATCTTTATTTTCTATGTCTTTTAGATTCTCTAAATTCCCTGCGTAAGTTAATAGATCCAAATTTACAATATGATAGTCCGGATATTTGTTCACAAATAATCTAACTAGATGAGATCCTATAAAGCCAGCGCCTCCAGTAATTAATATTTTATTATTCATGTTATTTATTATTTAATTTTGAAATACAAACCGCTAAAGAATCTCTCCAAAAAGGAATTTTAACTTCAAAGTCTGTTTTAATTTTTGTTTTATTCAATACAGAAAAATGAGGTCTTTTAGCTCCTGTAGGGTAATCTTTAGTTTCGATTGGTTTTACTTTACAATTTACTTTTCCTAATTCCATAACTGCACAGGCAAAGTCATACCAAGAAGCAACACCTTCATTAGAAAAATGATATATTTTTCCTTTTAGGCTTATTTTTGATTGACTTTTTAAAAACAGAATATCAAGACATGTTTTTGCTAAATCACTTGCATTTGTTGGTGTACCAACTTGATCAAAAATCACACTTATCTCATCTCTTTCATTTCCAAGTTTTAACATTGTTTTTACGAAATTATTACCATATGCAGAATACAACCACGAAGTTCTAATAACTATCGCATCAATATTAGAATTAATTACTGCCAACTCTCCGCTTCTTTTAGTATTCCCATATACACCAATAGGATTTACTTCATCAATCTCTGTATAGGGTAAACAACTATTACCATCAAAAACATAATCTGTGGAAATATGAATTAATTTACCGTTTACTTTTTCTACTGCATTTACTAGATTTAAAACTCCTTTGGAATTTACATTTTCAGCTAATATTTCATCATCTTCAGCCTTATCTACTGCTGTATATGCTGCACAATTTATAACAGTATTTATATTGTTTTTTGTAAAGAAAAGTTCTAATTTTTCGCTATTACAAATATCTAATTCTGGTAAGTCCTTGAAAAAGAAACTATAATTTTTGAAATTAAATGCTAAATCCTTTATTTCTGAACCCAATTGACCATTAGATCCTGTAATTAGTATATTCATTTAGTTAAAATTTAAAAGGTGAGTCTAAATCTTTAAAGAATGATAAATTGTCATCTTTCGCTGATAATTGAACATCATTTTCAGCTAAAATCCAATTAATATTTAAATCTTTATCATTGTATTTAATACCAGAATCATATTCAGGTGCATAAATATTATCTACTTTATATGCAAAAACTGCAGTTTCACTTAAAACAGCGAAACCGTGGGCAAAACCTCTAGGAATAAATAATTGTCTTTTGTTCTCACCTGATAACTCTATCGAGACATGCATTCCATACGTTGGGGATCCCTTTCTAATATCTAAGGCAACATCGATCACCCGACCTTCAATACATCTTACCAACTTGGCTTGTGCAAAAGGTGGTTTTTGAAAATGAAGACCTCGTAATACTCCCTTAACTGATTTAGATTCGTTGTCTTGTAAAAAAGAGGTTTTTCCAATAACTTTATTAAATTTCTTTTGATTGTAGGACTCTAAAAAGTATCCTCTATTATCTCCAAATACTGTAGGTTCGATAATAATTAAATCAGAAATATTAGTTTTTACTAATCTCAAAGTACTTTATTTTTTAAATATTTGCCATAACCAGTTTTTTTCAATGGCTGAATAAGCTTTTTTAATTGTTCAGAACTTATGTAACCCATTTTATAAGCAATTTCTTCAAGACATGCTACTTTTAGTCCTGAATGTTTTTCAATTGTATGAATGAAATTAGAGGCCTCAAGTAAAGAATCGTGAGTTCCTGTATCAAGCCAAGTAAAACCTCTTCCCATAATCTTAACATCAAGATCATCTCTTTTTAAATATTCTTCATTTACAGAGGAAATTTCTAACTCACCTCTTTCAGAGGGTTTTATGGATTCTGCAATTTTAATAACATCATTTGGATAAAAATAAAGTCCGACAACCGCATAATTACTCTTTGGAAATTTTGGTTTCTCTTCAATACTAATTGCTTTATTATTATTGTCAAACTCAACCACTCCAAAATTTTCAGGATCTGTCACATAATATCCGAACACAGTAGCTTTATTATGATGTATAGTTGAACTCAATGATTCCTGCAATAATTTAGAAAAACCTCGCCCATAAAATATATTATCGCCTAAGACTAAACAAACATTATCATTACCAATAAAATCCTTTCCTAATATAAAAGCTTGTGCTAATCCATCAGGACTTGGTTGTTTCTTGTATTGAAATGAAATCCCCAATTCTTCACCTGATCCTAAAAGTTTTTGAAAACTAGGCAAATCTTGAGGAGTTGAAATAATTAAAATTTCTTTTATACCGGATAGCATTAATACAGAAATAGGATAATAAACCATTGGCTTATCATAAATTGAAAGTAACTGTTTCGAAACTCCTTTTGTAATAGGATATAAACGAGTACCACTTCCTCCAGCTAATATAATTCCTTTCATAATATATATTATTATTTACTCACTAAAAAATAAAATTTCATCTTCTTTTTTATTGATAAATTCATGATCAAGTGTTCTGTTTAGTCCATCTTGCAATGTGAATGGTGAATTAAAAGATTTATGTGCTTTGGATGCGTTAAACTGTGTTGTTGCACAAAATTTCTTGACACGAACTGAAGAAATAGAAAATTTCTTTTTAGTTAAAATGGAAAGCAAATCAAAACCATATCCACCTAACATTCCTATCCAAAAAGGTATCTTACTTTTCAAAAGTTTAATTTTTATTTTTTTTTCTATTAAATCTGTAAGTTCTGTCATTGATAAATCTGGTTTGTCAGTATAATTGAAAATATGAAATCCCGCTTGATTAATTTCTAATCTAGATTTAATAAAAGCAATTATATTTCCAACATAAGCCATAGATTTTTTATTTTCACCATTACCAACCATCATAAATCTGCCAGAGGATATTTGCTTTAATAAATTATAAACATTACCTCTATTTCTTTCACCAAATATTACTGTTGGACGAATTATTGTAACTGATTTTCCTTTTGGATCACTCACATACCATTTTTTAATGATTTGTTCAGCCTGCCATTTACTCTTCCCGTAGTGATTAAATGGGTCCTTAGGATGATTTTCATCTGGATTTGATTTGTTTAGCCCATAAACAGCTACAGAGCTGGTAAAAATTAAATTTTTAACTCCAGCTTCGTCCATAGCTTTAAGAACATTTATGGTGCCTTGAACATTTACATCATAATACAGAGATACAGGTGAAATATTATCCCGATGCTCAGCAGCTAACAAAACAACACAATTTACATCTTGAGTTATTCTTATATCATTCAAATTACGAATATCACCAATTGTAGTAATATTATTGTAAAAAGGACTTGGGTTTTTATCAAAATTTTTAACTTTTGATTTAGATAATTCATTTAATAAAAATGAACCTACAAATCCTGATCCGCCAATTGTTAAAACCATATTATTTTCTTAAAAATTTATTATAAATAAAACCTAATATTTGTTTTGGAAATAACCTTGGCAATCCTCTTAAAAAAAAATTATTTACAAACGTTGGAAGTGATATTAGTCCCTCAAGAAGAAGTTGTCTTTGAAATCTTAATTCGTTTTCAAAAAATACAAAACCCTGTCTCCTCTTTATCATGTCGTTTCCTACACGAGCGTTAACTAAACATTTTGACAAATTAATTCCTTCATAGTCTTTCAAAACTCTCATCCATAAATAATAATCCTCATATCCAGGCATATGTTTATAACCTCCTTTAGCTAAAATTACTGATTTTAAAAACCCAACTGTCATGTGATTAAAAGGATTTCTATAAAATTTTAATTTATTAATTTGAGTGGAGCTTATCGGAACACTTCGTGTTCTGGACAAATCATAAAGTTTAATATTAAATTCTTCAATGTTAGAACCAATTATAGCTATTTTATCTCTTTTTTTATCAAAAAACTTTATCTGTTCTTCAAAACGAGAGGATACAGAAATATCATCAGTATCCATTCTAAAAACAATTTCATTTGAGCATTTATTTAAACCTATATTAAGAGCGTTCCCTAACCCTTTGTTTTCCGATAAAGTTATTATTTTTAAAGGGGCAATCTTATCAAAATCACTTATTACAGAATCTAATTCAGAGGTTAAAGGTCCATCTTTAACAATAATAATTTCGGCTGGTTTTAAAGATTGATTAATCCAAATACTATCCAAAGAGGCTTTTAAAAAGATGGGGTTTTCAAGTTTATAAACCGATAACAGGACAGAAAAATATATCATTTAAAAAAATTTATTTTCACTCTGTTGAGTATATATATAAATACTACTTCAGATAATGATTTTGTTATTAAAATAAATGTTAGTGTTAATAAATTAATTGTTAAAAATTTATTAATAAAATAAAATAGAACAAGATATATTGACGTTCCAATTACCGGGAAAAATGAAATACTTAATCCTTTTGAGTCTCCTATTTTACTATAAATATAATATTGTGAAAAAACTGAAATAATTAATGAAAATGAAAACAGCAAATAATTGTAATCAATGTCAAAATAAAAGTAAATTGAAAAAATAGAAATTACTAATAGTAATCCTATAATAAAAATTAAAAATAATGAAAATCTAATCTGTTTATATAAAAATAAGTTATTTAAAAAGCCAAACAGTCCATATAATTTCGTGTTAGTTTCTGTGTAATATAAGTATGAATCTCTTAATGGATATCCTATAAAAGGAATTACTAAAAATCTGTCGACATTTCCAGAAATAAAAGAAAAAATATTTATGAAAAAAAATTTAAAATCTGAAAAATTAATAGAGTTTTTTGTATTCATTTCTAATCTATGATAAAGTAATATAAAATAACTATAAGCAATTAAAGATATTACTATTAATTCAGTAATAAGAGACGGGGTAATATTATAAAAAAAAATAAAAATGACACTAAAATTTAAAATATTTTTTATAGTGAATCCTAAAGTATAATTTGATCTTGAATCAAAGTAAGATTTGAACTCGTTTGCTAATAATCCGATGAATACTATAAATAAATATTTAAGTTTAAAATTCAGTTCAAATAATAAAAGTATACCACTTGATATAAAAGTTAATAAAATCAAACAAATCATAATAATCATGACCGCAATTATTAAATTATATTTTTTATTTTGAAAAAATGTATTTTTAAAAAGACCAATATCAAACTGATTTGACAAGCTGATTATTACAAAAAGATCTAAAAAATTGTTATCCTTGTATAAGTTCAAAAAATATAAGTGAAAAAGAATAACTATTGGGTAAACAATAGCTAGTAAGTAGTTTTTTTTTAATATTTCAATTAAACCTTGAAACTTATTAATATAAAAATTGATTTTAATCATCAATTAGTAATGTTTTTATTGGTTGAAAAGATTAATAAAGTTAAAAAAACAGAAGTTAAAGGACCACCAAAGATAGAGCCATAAAATGTATCAATAAATATTATAAAAGTTGAAATTAAAATTATTTTAGTTTGTGAATTTAGTTGTTTAGGATTCACGAATTCATTATAACTTTTTTGTAACATCAATGTCATTATTATAAAAAACAATAGAGATGGAAAAACACCATAATGAACAGCAACTTCTAAATACTGCGATTCTGTAACTCCAAAGTTTTCAATAGTTTCGAATGAAATAGTTTCAATATCGTCAGAATAAAAATCTTGTTTTCCATAAAAAGGATTTAAAGAAATATTATTTATGGCGTTAGACCAAGCAAAAACTCGCATGACATTAGCAGTACTAAAATTTAGAGTCACAGAATAAACTGTTATTGCAAAAACTGATAATACTATTAAAAAAGAATATATTTTTATTTTAAAAAAACTAACTCCTTTTCTAATAATTAAAAAAGCGATTAAAAGTATTATTAATAAAATAAAACCCCTGAGGATTCCTATTAATAAAATATTAAAAATTGAAAGTAACAAAATAGATTTATTTCTTTTAAAGCAAGCCGAAATTATCCCAAGAAAACTAATGTTAAGACTAAAGAAGCTATGTCCAAAAACTCCTCCTAACCTTGGTAAAAAATCATCAGGTCTAGTTATTGGTATCCTACCAAAAGGGTCCACTCCTGCAAATATTGTTGTTAAGTTAAATGCAAAATCCAGTAATAATAATAAACTCAAACTAATACAAATCCCATTTATAAAGTTAAAATCAATCTTAGATACTATTATTATAAAAATAATTAAAAACAACGCAAAGTGTTTTACCCAATGATTAAAATTAACAGGAAATAAAACAAACATCATTAAAAACCACAAAAGTTGTAAAGTTGTAAAAAAAAATAATAATCTATCTTTTTTATTTAAAGCAATTTTTTCTGAGAATATAATTAAAGAAAATAAAACAAGTGGTAATCCATAAACAATATTAATTTGTGTTAATATTAATATTAAACCAAACAAAAAACCAAAAAATTTTGGTTTTGAGATATTTTTTTTAATTATGAACATTAAATTTTAAATTAAAATATTCGATTAAAATAATTTTAAATTTCATAATTGTAATAAAATAAACACCCAGTTTATATTTAAATATATTTTTTTTTGTCAAAAAATAATATTCATTTAATATATTTTTTTCAGTTATTGTATTTGTAATTCGTTCAATACCTCCACCTATAATCATACACACATTCGAAATTAATTTAATTTTACTATACTTTTTAAATAAACGAGAATAGAAGTCAACATCTACCAGCCATTTCAATTCTTCGTTATAAAATAAATCAACCTTTTGATTCAATACAATACATGATGGTGTTGAAAAATAATTAACATATAATAAATTATCTGGATTTTTAAAAATTTTGTGTATTGAAAATTTATTATAATAAAATTTTCTTGTATTATTTTCGTTAATAAAACTCATAAAATAAACCATCATTTCTCCATTTTTCAAGTGTTCATTATAAATTTTTTCTAAACATAAATAATCACTAAAATAATCATCATGATGAATTAACATTTTGTATTTACCTTTACTTTTTTTTAATCCAAAATTCCAATTTTCGGTTGCAGTAACAACTGATTTATGTTTGAAATAGATTATAACATTGTTTTCTAAGGACTTACAGTACTCAAAAACTTCATCATTTGAAGAATCATCGCTAATGATAATTTCAAAATTTTTAAAAGACTGTTTTAATATTGATTTTATCAATCTACTTAATAAATCGACAGAATTAAATGTTGGGATACAAATAGAAAAAAAAGGCTCTTCTTGATTCATTTTTTATAAATATTTCCTTTCCTTTTATTCTCAATAAATAAAACAATACTTAAAGGAAATATATAAGTATAATAATCATGAATAATAGTTCTAAGTTTAAGTTTAATAGTATCAAAATTGGACATTACAGTATCTAATTTTTCAAACTTATAACCCTTACTGATTAATTTTTTATAAACTAAAAGAAACCATTTACCTTTTACTATTCCATGATGATAATTTATACAAGATCTTCTAATTGAATAATAATCATAATCATGACTTCTTATATTCCCTTTTAATTCAAAATCCCAAGCACTATCTGTTGTATTTATTAATAATAATAGGTGTTCACGCATAATTAAATTACAAAATAGCGCATTTCGATAAAGTGCTTTTTTAGGGATAAGCGTAGGTTCATTATTTCCAAACTTTGAAATAAAATATGAAGGTCTAATTTGTAATGAAATAATATTATTGTCAATTGAATTTTGAAAAAAATTCTTTAATTTTTCTTTATTTATTTTGTAAATAAAACAATCATCATAGAGAAAAAAAACTCTTTTCTCTGAGATTTTTTCTAAACCTTTTGATAATGAGTTTCCCCATGAAATATCTTCATTTACTAATAAGTTATTAACTCTTTTATCATTAAATTTTATATAATTATTTAACAAATAAATATTGTAAGGGCAATCAGGCCAAGATTTAAAAAAAAAATCGAAAAAAGGTTGCCATAACTCTTTAAAACCATCAAAAGATAACACTACAATTGCGATTTCATTTTTAGTTATATTATGATTTCTCACTTATAAAACTCTTTAATTTTTTCACATACATAATCTATCTGTTCATTTGTTAGTTTAGAATATGATGGTAGCCACAAACCTTTTTCTCCAATTTCATTCGAAACTATATGTTCCCCTTCTAAATCATAAGCTTGCTGCTTATTTATAGGTGGGTACATAATTCTTGAACCTATTTTATTTTGTTTCAACGAATCCATCAATTCATCTCTGTTTTTAGCTTTGACATCAATAAACCATGGAGTTGTATTTTGCAAATCCTGATCAAAAAACTGAATATCTATAATCTCTGAGAGATTTTCTCTGTACCTGGCATATATCTCCTTCATTCTTTTAACGCGCCAATCTAGTTTACCCATTTGAACTATCCCAAGAACTGCTTGAATATCTGTAAATTTAAAATTAAAACCGATCATTTCATGCACATCATTACCACCACCTGAGCGTCCAAAATCCTTTAATCTTGAAACATTGTATGCTAATTCATCATCGTCTGTAATAATAGCTCCACCCTGGCCAGTAGAGATGATTTTTGGAGCTGAGAATGAAAAACTTCCTGCAATTCCTTTTCTTCCTTGATGTATTCCATCAGGGTAAAAAGAGCCTAAAGCCTGTGCACTATCTTCAAGAAGAATAAGATTATTATCATTACAATAAGAAACAATCGAATTAATATCTGCTGGATATCGGCCATTTGCATTCATTAAAAAGACTGCCTTTGTATTTGATGAAACGTTTTTCTTGATTTCATCAAGAGAAATACAAAGTGTCTTTGGATCTACATCTACAAACTTAGGCACAGCACCAAACATTTTTAATGAATTAGGGGTTGCTACCATTGTATAATTTGGCACTAAAACTTCATCTCCTGCTTTTATTCCAGCAGCCATTGCCATTATAGTAAGACTTATAGTTCCATTGTTAACAACAAAACAATGTTTGGCTCCAGTAAACTCTTTTAATAGGTCTTGAAATTCAAAAGTTTTTTTAAACTCTGTGACCCAACCACCTTCACCCATGTATTTGTTTAAGGCTTCTTGTTCTTGGTTGTCAAACCAAGGTTCCATTTGATTGATAAAATTCATTTTTATATATTTTAACTAGTGTTATTTAAAATCTTTATTTTTTAAACTCTTAAAGTTATCTATTGCTTTTGTAGAGTCTATTCTCTTGACTACGATTGCTGGATTACCTTTGTATACTGTCCAAGGTTCACTTTTGCCATAAAACAAACTTCCTGCTGCTATCAGAACACCCTCTTCTAAAATACTCCCTGGAAGAATAATCGAATTGGTACCTATATTTGAAAAGCGTTTCATTATTATTGGTTTGATAATTTGTCTTCCTTTTAACTCTTCTGGAATTAATGCTCCAAACAAACCCGAATCATCAAATCTATCAGAACCACATATCAGTCTTGCTCCTGCCATTATATTATTAAAACCCTCACATGAAAATGAAGATTTAGATCCACCAATAATAGTTACATAAGGAGAAATATGAGTATAGGATCCAATATTTGCATTTACAGTACAATAAACGCCTTTGTCGATCGCTATATGGTTTCCTAAAGTTGGTTGAATTTTGAATTCAGCATCTTTATGAATAAATATATCTTTTGAATTATTCATACTTCACTTTATCAACTTCAACACTTACAAAGGGTCCATTTTTAGCTTCTATAATTTTTGTATTATCCTCAAGAATTTTATAGCCATGACCGCCATATGCCATTATAGCCATATCTCCTTCCTTCAAAACAACTTCTTCAACAAAGTTCATCTCTTGATCAAAAATAGTTGCCAACATAGATCCAGACTTCACATAAACCATCTCTTGTGTGATATTTGCTTCCCTTGAAACTATGTTATGCTTGTGTTTAGCAAGGTTTTTACCATTTTGGTACCACCAACTACCTACTTGAACAAATAGACTATCATCCGTAATAAAATTTAGCCCTTCTACCCAATCTTCGTCCTTATAAACTATACAAAGTAGGTTTCCTTTCGAATCATTAATTTTTCTCATATTTATTATTTATTTGTCTCTATTTGATAAAATTGGATCTTTAATTGGCCAATTAATATTAATTCTTTTATCGTTCCATTTATAGGTAAACTGTTTATCATGGTCATTATAAATACCATCATATGCTAATTTATAATTATAAACAGCATAATCTGAAGTAACTAGAAATGCATTTCCAAAACCTGGGGGCATTAAGATCATCTCGGGCTTTAAATGACTTAAAATAAAACTATCATGCTGTAAGAAAGTTGGAGAGTTTTCTCTACAATCAACTACAACCTGAAAAATTTTTCCATACAAACATTCTACCAATTTATATGAATCAAAATCTCCGTGGATTCCTCTTAATACTTTTGCATTATTGTGGGCATTTTTACTGTGAACAAAATTCAGACTTGGAGTAAATTCCTTTTTAAAAAATGAATCTAAATAGTCCGTGAATAAAAAACCTCTATTATCTTCAAAAACATCTGGGGTAATTATCTTAAGCTCTGGAAACACCAAAGAAGATTTTATTTTAAAATCGTTATACATATTATTAAATTAAATTAATCAAAACCATAATCATTATGCTCTAAGTCATAATCAACCATTATTTTAATAAGTTCATCCAAACTTGTTTTAGATTCCCAACCTAAAATCTTTTTAGCTTTAGTAGGATCACCCAGTAATAATTCAACTTCAGCTGGCCTGTAATATTTTGGATTAATTTTAACTAATACTCTACCATCTTTTTGATCTAAACCTATTTCGTTTTTTCCTTCACCTTGCCAGACAATCGTTATACCAACATGCTTAAATGCTTTTTCAGTAAATTCTCGAATTGTGTAACATTTTCCTGTTGCCACAACAAAATCTTCAGGCTTATCTTGCTGTAGCATTAGCCACATCATCTCGACGTAATCTTTGGCATATCCCCAATCTCTTTTAGCATCAAGATTACCTAATTGTAAATTATCTTGCTTTCCTTTATAAATTTTAGCGACAGCCTGAGTAATTTTTTTGGTGACAAATGTTTCACC
>Ga0114998_10003167_pt1 | contig 12261 bp, 9 predicted proteins | sample ArcticOcean_MG_C_5_FD_87044 | JGI IMG/M metagenome (GOLD analysis project Ga0114998, IMG submission 87044) | Marine microbial communities from western Arctic Ocean - ArcticOcean_MG_CB4_138 | ecosystem: Environmental > Aquatic > Marine > Oceanic | place: Arctic Ocean: Canada Basin | collected...
ATTGTTCGGAGACTGATCCATCATTATGTGAAGTTTTCTTAGTTGAGGGTGATTCAGCAGGTGGTACTGCAAAACAGGGTAGGGACCGTGAGTTTCAAGCTATTCTTCCATTAAGGGGTAAAATTCTTAATGTTGAAAAAGCACAGCAACATAGAGTTTTTGAAAATGAGGAGATAAGAAATATTTATACTGCTTTGGGAGTTTCTGTGGGAACAGAAGAAGATAGTAAGGCTCTAAATGTTGAAAAGTTAAGATATCATAAAGTAATCATAATGTGTGATGCTGATGTAGACGGAAGTCATATTTCAACCTTAATTCTAACTTTTTTCTTTAGATACATGAGGGAACTTGTAGAGGGAGGTAATATTTATATAGCAACTCCTCCTTTATACCTTGTGAAAAAGGGTAACAAAAAAGTTTATGCATGGAATGATGATGAGAGAGATAATATTGCAAAAGATTTAGGTACAGGAGTTTCAATTCAGAGATATAAAGGTTTAGGTGAAATGAATGCTGATCAGCTATGGGATACTACAATGAATCCTGAATCAAGAACCTTAAGGTTAATAACACTTAATCAAGATAATTCCCAAGATGCAGAAAGATGGTTTGCTACATTAATGGGTGATGAGGTTCCACCTAGAAGGAAATTTATTGAAGAAAATGCTAAGTATGCTAAAATAGATGTATAAATATGAAAGTTACTATAGTTGGCGCAGGTAATGTTGGTGCATCCTGTGCAGAATACATTTTATTAAAAGAGATTGTAGAAGAAATAGTTCTTCTTGATATTAAAGATGGTTTTGCTGAAGGTAAAGCATTAGATCTCACTCAAACTACTAGTACTTTAGGTTTTAAATCTAAAGTGTCAGGTGTAACTAATGATTATTCAAGTACATCAAATAGTGACGTCGTTGTAATCACTTCCGGTATTCCTAGAAAACCTGGAATGACAAGAGAGGAGTTGATCGGAATAAATGCAGGTATTGTCAAGTCAGTTTCAGAAAATCTATTAAAATATTCTCCTGATGCTGTTATCATAGTCGTTTCTAATCCAATGGATACGATGACTTATCTTGTAAATAAATCATTTGACATACCAAAGAATAGAATAATTGGAATGGGTGGTATTCTTGATAGTTCAAGATTTAAAACTTATATCTCTAAATTTACTAATTACAGTCAACATGATATTGATGCTATGGTGATTGGTGGTCATGGTGATACAACAATGATTCCACTTACTTCATTAGCTAAATGTAAAGATGAGCTTTTATCTAAAATAGTTTCAAAAGATGAGCTTTCAAGAATTGCATCTGAAACTATGGTTGGGGGAGCTACACTAACTAAACTGCTTGGAACTTCTGCGTGGTATGCTCCGGGAGCTTCAGTTTCTTATTTAGTTAATGCAATAATAAATGACACAAAAGAAGTTCTTCCCTGTTCTGTTTATTTGACAGGAGAATATAATGTTGAAGATATATGTATTGGAGTTCCATCTATTATTGGTAGGAATGGTTTCGAAGAGGTAGTTGAATTTGATCTAGATCAAAAGGAGTTAGAAATGTTTAATAATAGTGTTAAGGCTGTTAAACAAACCAATCTAACCCTTGATGGTTTAATATAGATAAAGTTGTTTGTTCAATATTCAAATGTTATATTTGCTGGCGTTAAAAAATTATCATGCAGGGAAACTCATTAATTAAAACTTTTGCAATTTTATTCGGTATTGTAAGTGTATACCAATTATCATTTACTTTTATTTCCTCAACTCTTGAAAATAAAGCTAAAAATGCTGCTATTGAAAAAATCTCTGAAGATGAGATTTCTTTTGCAGAAAAAAGAGCAAGTGAAGAGGTCCGATTTCTCGATTCTATTGGAGACTTTCCAGTTCTAATGTATTCATCTTATAATGATGCAAAACAAAAAGAATTAAATCAAGGATTAGATTTAAAAGGAGGGATTAATGTAATACTTCAGATTTCTATTAGAGACCTTTTGAAAGGTCTTTCAGAGAATTCTATGAATCAGAAATTTAATCAAGCACTGGATAATGCAGATGAGCTTCAAAAACAATCTGATCAAACATATTTAGAATCTTTTTTTGATGCATTTGAATCAAATTCTGATTCAACTAAGTTAACATCTCCTGAGATTTTTGGTAACAGAACATTAAGTTCTGACGTTTCATTTGATACTTCAGATGATGATATGAAGTCAATTATAAGGGTAAAGATTGATGAATCAATTATTTCTGCTTTTGAAGTTTTAAGAAAGCGTATTGATAAATTTGGTGTTACTCAACCTAATATTCAAAGACTGGGTTCGTCAGGAAGAATATTAATTGAGTTACCTGGTGCTAAAGATATTGATAGAATCCAAAATTTATTACAAAGTACTGCACAATTAGAATTCTGGGAAACATATAAAAATGATGATTTTATTAATTTTATTTCTTCCGCTAATTCATACTTATCATCAATTCAGTTAGAAAATCTTAAATCTGAATCAAGTGAATCTGACATAGATGATCTTCTGTCAGAAGTTGAGCAAACTTCAGATTCAATTCAAAATAGGTCAAATCCTCTTCTAAGTCTTGTAAGAGCTTACAGTTATCAAGGGGGACCAATTATAGCAAGATTTTTACCAAGAGATCAAGAACTTGTTAATTCATATCTAACTCTTCCAGATGTAAGGAAACTTTTACCAAGAGATTACAGGTATGCTAAATTTTTATGGGGTAAAGAGGATCAAGATGGTTTAACAAGTCTTTATGCTATAAAATCAAATAGAGATGACTTGTCACCTTTAAGTGGTGGAGTAGTTGTAGATGCTTCCCAAACTTATGATGCTATGGGTGCTGCAGCAGTTTCAATGCAAATGAATGCTCAAGGTGCTAGAATATGGGAGAGTTTAACAGGAACAGCATACAGTCAGAGTTCTAATATTGCAATAGTTTTAGATGATATTGTATACTCTGCTCCTGGTGTTACAAGAGGCGCAATTAGTGGAGGTAGGTCAGAAATAACAGGTGAATTTGATTTGAATGAAGCAATAGATTTAGCAAATGTTTTAAGAGCTGGTAAACTTCCTGCTTCTGCATCTATAATTCAATCTGAAGTAGTTGGTCCTTCTTTAGGTCAAGAGGCAATTGATAGTGGTATTTATTCCTTTTTAATTGCATTAATATTTGTTCTAGTTTGGATGATATTCTATTATGGTCCAGCAGGTATTTTTGCTGATATTGCACTAATATTAAATATTGTTCTAATATTTGGGATTCTAGCTGGTCTTGGTGCTGTACTAACTCTTCCAGGTATTGCAGGTATTGTTCTTACTATAGGTATTTCAGTTGACGCTAATGTTTTAATATTTGAGAGGATTAGGGAAGAATTACGAAAAGAAAAGGGGTTAAAGCAATCAATTAATGATGGCTTTAATAACGCACTATCTTCAATATTAGATGCAAACATAACAACTGGTCTAACTGCACTTGTATTGTATATTTTTGGTTCTGGACCAATTAAAGGTTTCGCAACTACTTTACTAATTGGTATAGCAACATCGTTATTTACTGCAATTTTTATAACAAGATTATTAATTGATAATAAAGTGTTTAAATCTGGAAAACTATCTTTTTCTACAAAATCAACAAAAGATTTATTCAGTAATCTTAAAATTAAATTTTTAAGTAAAAGAAAAGCTACCTACCTGATTTCTGCCGTTTTAATTTTTATTAGCATAAGTTCACTTATTGTCCAGGGTTTAAATCAAGGAGTAGACTTTTTAGGTGGAAGATCATATATAGTTAGATTTGACAAAGAGGTAAAATCATCTGATATAGAATCTACTTTAAATAACGCTTTTGGAAGTGCTGAGGTTAAAACATTTGGCGCATCAAATCAATTGAAAATAACTACTAAATATAAAGTTGACGAGGAAGGTCTTGAGGTAGATAATGAAATTAAAAATATTTTATTTGAGAATCTTAATTCTCAATATATTACTCCACTAACATTTCAACAGTTTTCTGTGGGTGAAGATGTGGGTATAATGTCTAGTATTAAAGTTGGCCCTACTATAGCAGATGATATAAAGCAAAATTCAGTTTGGGCAATTTTTGGATCCTTAATAATTGTATTCCTATACATATTACTTAGATTTCAAAAGTGGCAATACTCTATAGGAGCTGTTTCTGCTGTTTTTCATGATGTTCTTATAGTACTCGGTATATTTTCTCTTACATATAAAATAATGCCATTTAATATGGAGATTAACCAAGCTTTTATTGCTGCCTTACTTACTGTAATTGGTTATTCTTTAAATGATACAGTAGTTGTGTTTGATAGAATTAGAGAATTCTTTAAGATTCATAAATCTTGGGAAAATGATGAAATAGTAAATACCGCTTTAAACAGTACTTTAAGTCGTACTCTTAATACTTCATTAACTACACTAATTGTACTGATAGCAATATTTATATTTGGTGGTGAATCAATTAGAGGATTTATGTTTGCTCTAATTATTGGTGTTTTGGTAGGAACCTATTCATCTGTATTCATTGCGACTCCAATTATGTTCGATTCTTATAATAAAGAAAATTAAATAACAGATCTTTTATTTTTTATCAATAAAAAGATAACTCCTGTAATTATAAAAGGAATGCTTAGCCACTGACCAGATGATAATCCAGGCAAGAATGTTTCTAATCCACCTTGGCTTTCTTTTACAAATTCAACAACAAACCTGATTGTAAATAAACCAATCAAAAAGAATCCAAACAGTCTTCCTTCTTTTTCTCTTATAGATGTTTGATATAACTTATAGAGTATAATGAAAAGAATGATATAACCAAAGGATTCATATAGCTGAGCAGGATGTCTTGGAAGTGTTTCACCTCTATTAATAAAAATTACACCCCAGTCACTATCTGTATATTTTCCAAGAATTTCTGAATTGAAAAAATTACCTATTCTTACAAAAGCTCCACCAATTGCAATAGGTATAGTTAATCTATCAAAAATCCATAATAAACTTTTAAAATTATATTTTTTCTTAAATAGTAAGAGTCCAATAGTAATTCCAATTGCAGCTCCATGGCTTGCAAGGCCCCTGAATCCAGTAAACTTATAACCATCAATTAATCCTAATATTGAAGAATTTGATGACTCTTGAATAGGTAGTAATATTTCAATAATATGATTTTGATAATAGCCCCATTGATAGAAAAAAACTTCACCAAACCTAGCTCCAAGAAAAACAGAAATCACCATATAAATAAGCATTGGGTCAAGATATTTTTCATCTACATTTTCTTTTATAAAGAAAGACTTTACTAGATTATAACCTATAAGAAAAGCTAGAATGAACATTAGACTATACACGTATATAGAAAAGCCACCAATTTCAAAAAGTGTTTCACTTGGAGACCATTTTATTTGAGAAATTATCATTCTTAAATATAAATATATTTTATGGAACAGGGTCATACCCTCCTTTAAATAATGAATTGCACTTCAGTATTCTTTTAGCAGTTAAAAAAGAACCCTTAAAAACTCCATATTTCTTTAAAGCAATAATACCATATTCTGAACATGTTGGAGAGTAAATACAATTTCCTCCAATTAGAGGTGATATAAATAACCTATAAAATTTTATTAAGAGAATAAAAGGATAAGCAAGAAGCTGACTAATCTTTATCATTTAGATTTACTCCAATATTAGCAAGTTTATCTCTGATCTTATCAGAAAGATCATAATCTTTATTAAATCTAGCTTCATCTCTCACTTCTTTAAGTACTTCAAGAATTGAGTCATTCTTTGAAACAGTAGAATCATCAAAATTAATCCCAAGAATCTTATTTAAAAATGTATTCATCAAGTTTAGAAAATAATCTTTTTCACGATTACTGATTTTAATATCAGAATCATTAATAAATTTTGTAGAATTAAATAATTCAGCAATCAGCATTGGTGAATTAAAATCATCATTCAAACATGCATAACATTTATTTTCCCACTCTTTAATTGTGTTAAATAAAACATCATTTTTTTCATTTGATAACACACCTTCCTTGACTCTTTTTATGATCTCTAGGAGTCTATTATAACCTTTTTCAGATGCTATAAGTGAAGAATCACTAATATCAAGAACATTTCTGTAATGAGCTTGTAGGAAGAAAAATCTAATAACATTAGAATCAAATGGTTTAGAAAAAATATTGTTTTTGCCAGTAATTAATTCAGCTGGTAAAATATTATTGCCTGTTGATTTAGACATTTTTTTATTGTTAAGGGTTAGCATGTTTGCATGAACCCAATATTTAGCTGGATCTTTTCCTGTATGAGCTTTACTTTGAGCAATTTCGCAATCATGATGAGGAAATTTTAAATCCATACCACCTCCATGAATATCAAAATAATCACCTAAATACTTTTTACTCATCGCAGTGCACTCAAGATGCCAACCAGGAAACCCTTCACTCCAAGGAGATTTCCATTTCATTAAATGATTGTTATCAGCTTTTTTCCATAATGCAAAATCAAATTCATTTTTTTTATCTATTTGATTGTCTAATGATCTTGAATTTGACTTTAGATTTTCAAGATCTCTACCAGATAAAATTCCGTAATCATTTAATTTATCATATTCTTCTATATCAAAATATACTGAACCGTTGGATAGGTAGGCTAGATTTTTATCTATTAAATCCTGAATAATAGAGATTTGTTCAATTATATGACCTGATGCAATTGGTTCTATACTAGGATCTAATGCATTAAAATTAGTAAGTGTATTTTTAAAATCGTTAGTATACTTTTGAGCAACTTCCATTGGCTCAAGCTTTTCAAGTTTAGCTTTTTTTGATATTCTATCTTCTCCACCTTCCTCTAAATGACCAACATCAGTTATATTTCTGACATATCTTACTTTATAACCAAGATGAATGAAATATCTGTATATAACATCAAAAGAAATAAATGTTCTACAATTTCCAAGGTGAACATCACTATAAACAGTAGGTCCACACACATACATACCAATAGACCCTTTTTCAATAGACTTAAACTTTTCTTTAGAATTACTTAAAGAATTGTATATATGTAAGTCTTTTAAGATCATTAAATATCTGTTTCTAATTTAATATAGTCTAAGAATTCTCTTTTGTATTTAGTCTCCTTAAATTTACCTCCAAACTCAGCAGTTACAGTGCTTGAATTGTAATCTCTGATTCCTCTGGAGTTTACACATAGATGTTTTGCATCAATTACACATGCAACATCTTCTGTATTAAGAACTTCCTTTAATTCTTTTACAATTTGAATATTAAGCCTCTCTTGAACTTGAGGTCTATCAGCATAATATTTAACTATTCTATTCATTTTTGAAAGACCTACAACTGTTCCACTTGATATGTATGCAACATGAGCAAGACCAACAATTGGGAGAAGATGATGTTCACAAGTTGAGTAAAGTGTTATATTTTTTTCAACTAACATTTCCCCATACTTGAACTTATTATCAAAAGTAGATGCAACAGGTTTATTTTCTGGATTAAGACCTCCAAAGATTTCATTAATAAACATTTTTGCTACTCTTTTAGGGGTCCCCTTAAGACTATCATCATTCATGTCCATTCCTATTATCTCGAGGATATCATGCATTTTTTCCTGGATGAGCTTGATTTTCTCCGAGTTGGAGATATTGAAAGCATCTTTTCTTATTGGATTATTGATGCTTGAACCAAGGTGGTCATCTCCTAAGGTATCAGTGTCATTTTTAAGTATATCGTGAGGTTTCATAAATAAAATTTGAGTTGCACAAAGATAGTTATTATGTCGTTAAATAGAAGTTAAATTTTGATAGTAAATGAAGCATATAGTGACAAAATATTTTTATCAATAGAGTATTTGTTTGTTAAACCTTTACTGTATAGTCTATTTTGATTATAATTATTAGACTTGGTTATCCCTATATCAAATTCCATATAATTGTAGTTTAATCCTAAGCCTGCTGACACGCCATTTATTTTATTATCTAGACTAGAGTCTGGTCCTTTATATGAAAAATAACCAGCTCTTAAATTAAGATTTTTAATTCTGTATTCACCACCAAATCTAAGAGACTCAGAATAACCAGCTAACTTATTTTCTATCGAATAATTAAGTGAATTTAAATAGGAATCTTTGCCATTATTATCATCAAATTTAGAATTTTTAAATTTTGTTATTTCATAATCAAAACTTAGCAAACCTTTTTTACCAAATATATATGCTAAACTGAATAAGGACTTAGATGGAAGGGTTAGTTTATACTCATCATAAATATTTACAGTATTTGGATCTATTCTATATTTAGCCAGACCCTCCTTTTCATTAATATCAGTTTCAACAAATTGTGTATTCTCCTCCTCAATTTTAAGATTTGTGGGACTAGTATAAGAAAGTCCAAATCTTAACTGTTTAATTTTAATTATAGTTCCAATTTGAAATGACACTCCATTTCCTAGAGCTAATAAATCTTCCTTAAAAAGAACTCTATTTACATTAGAATCATTTGAATAACCACTCTCCTGGAATACTTTAGTTTCTTCAAATATTGTCTCATGAAAGTTAATATTTATACCAGTGAAGATATAGTTGTTAAAGGAAGTGCCAAAATTGACACTATGTTTCAAGTGATCTCCTGTTCTATTAATTTCAAGGCCTTGATTCAGATTATCATATTTAGAATTAGAAATATAATTTGTATAATCCTCACCCGATTGATTGATTATATAGCTTTGATATCCAAGAAAAGCTTGTTGATCAGCAAAACCATAATTATCTCCTAAATAATTATAGACACTTTGTGTTGTTTCGTTATCATAAATTAGTAAATCTTCGTAAGGAATTCCATCAGCATAATGTAAGAAGTAGCTATCTATTCCATTATTGTTGTTTCCTGATAAATTATATGAACTACTAAAATCACTTAGCACACTCAGATTATACGCTATTGAAAATTTAGACGTTCTATTTTCATAAACTAATACAACTCCAGATCCACCAAATGAAAACAAATCATTTTTTGAATTAGAATTAGAGTTATTAAAATTATTAGTAATCTTTTGATTCTTATATTTTAAAGTAATTCCTATTTCTGAATCAAGAAAAACGGAAGAACTAGCTGGATTTATTGAAATTGCAGAAAGATCTCCACCTAATGCTCCAAAAGCTCCACCCATAGAGTTAAATCTAGATGTTCCTTCATGATTAAATGAATTATATCTCAACACATCTTCATATGTTTGAGATATAGATAATTGACTAATACTTAAGAATAAGTAAAGCAGAAAAGCTTTTTTAAACATCTAGTTTATCTTTCCCCCTCCGCCTCTTGAACCTGAAGAACTACTTTTTGAACTTCCACCGCTTACTCCACCAGAGGAGTAGGAGCTTCCTCCTTGTGATGATCTTGAAGAACTTCCAGAATATGAGTTAGTTCTTGATCTAGTAGAAGAATTATTAAATTGAGTACGACTTGTAGAACCTATATTATCATAACTAGAGGTTCTACTGAAGGAGTTTCCTCTTTGACTTGGATTAGTAGACCTAACTTGTCTATATGCTTCTCTTACGTAATCATTTTTAATAGCACTTAAGTTAGGAATAGATCTATTTCTGTTGATGTTATTTTGATATAAGCTACCTCGAGAATAGACTCCGATTAGATTATTATCCCTAACCTGTCTTAGGTTGGGACTTTTATTAACTTTATCAAAGTCTGAGTCTCCTGTTCTGTTAATATATACTCCTCCATATGATCCAAGCCTTGAATAAAGACTTGAGACACTTACTCCTTGAGCATCTCTTTTTCTTGCGCTTTCATTAGTTGAGTTTTCTTCACCTCTTCTTGAAGCAGAGTTACTAAAACTTACTCTAGTTGAACTAGCCTTTTCATTTCCGTATTGATCTTTATAAGCAGTTTCATACATACCTCCATTATACCAAGGATAATTTCTAGAATGTCTCATCATATACCAATAGTAATTTCCTATTGAAGTTGCATATGGAGAAAAATAGAAATTCATAGGTCCATAAAAAGGATAACCTAAATTATATGCAAAGCTATTATAGAAAAAAGGTGATCTAAACCCGTAATTTATAAATGATCCATTATTAGAGAAGAATGGATTATATCCCATATTATAAGAAAAAGGATCAAGATAAAACCTTCCAAAACTTGGAAAGAAATTATTTACAACCTCTCTTGAATCAGGATTAGCTCCCCATGGTAAATTTCCAGAATCAGTATCACTAGAATTAGCTAGAAGAGATTCATCTGCTAAATCTTTAAATATAACTTCATAATCAGTACCTCTTTCATTTGATACATAGATACCATCATTATCACTGTAATATGATGCTAGTTGATATGAAGAACAACTAACAAATAATGCAGAAAATATAAAAATTTTAAAAGACACTATTATTTTTCCCATCTATATAAATTTATAAATAATTTATTAAACTAATATTACTACTTTTACATTTGCTTATATATAATACAATAATTATGCCAATTATTTTTTATAATTCTAAACAAATTTGAGTTTATGGGAAAAAAGATAACTTCTAGAGAGGAAGACTATTCTAAGTGGTATAATGATATAGTTTCACAAGCAGGACTTGCTGAATCTTCAGACGTAAGAGGATGTATGGTTATTAAGCCATATGGTTTTGCTATATGGGAATTAATGAAATCTCAGCTTGATATAATGTTTAAGGAGACAGGTCATGAAAATGCTTATTTCCCATTATTTGTTCCTAAATCATTATTTGAAGCAGAAGAAAAAAATGCTGCAGGTTTTGCTAAAGAGTGTGCAATAGTAACTCATTATAGATTGAAAAATGATCCTGAAAAAAAGGGTAAATTAATTGTTGATCCAGACTCAAAGCTAGAAGAAGAGTTGATTGTAAGGCCAACAAGTGAGGCAATAATATGGAAGACGTACAAAAAATGGATTCAATCTTACAGAGATCTACCTATTCTTATTAATCAATGGGCAAATGTTGTAAGATGGGAAATGAGAACAAGATTATTTTTGAGAACAGCTGAGTTTCTATGGCAGGAAGGTCATACTGCTCATGCTACAAAAGAAGAAGCACTTATTGAAACTAAATTGATCAATGACTTATATTCTGATTTTGCTGAGAAATACATGGCTATGCCTGTAGTGAAAGGTTATAAATCTGAATCTGAAAGATTTGCAGGTGCTGAAGAAACATTATGTATTGAAGCATTAATGCAAGATGGTAAAGCTCTTCAAGCTGGTACCTCTCACTTTTTAGGTCAAAACTTTGCAAAAGCATTTGATGTTAAGTTTGCCGATAAATCAGGTAAACTTGAATATGTTTGGGCAACATCTTGGGGAGTTTCAACTAGGTTGATGGGTGCATTAATCATGACTCATAGTGATGATCTCGGGTTAGTACTCCCTCCGTTACTAGCTCCAATTCAAATTATTATAATTCCTTTGATTAAGTCTAAAGATGATTCTAAAAAAATATTAGATAAAACAAACGAACTATTTGAATCGTTAAAAACTAAAGGAATTAAAGTCAAAATTGATAATAGAGAAAATTTTAGTCTAGGATTTAAGCTTAATGATTCTGAAGTTAAAGGAATTCCTATGAGAATAGTTATTGGTGAAAAGGAAATTGACAACAATGAATTTGAAGTGTTTTATCGACATAATCTTAAAAAAATATCCTCAAACTTTGATAACCTTATTGACATTGTCAGTTCATCTTTAACTACTGTTCAGACTGAAATGATTACTAATTCAAACAAAAGGTTAAAGAAAAACACTCATGAAGTAAACACTTATGATGAGTTTAAAGAATTAATATCAAATCAAAGTGGTTTTGTTATTGCAGGTTGGGATGGAACTAATGAGACAGAGGAAGCAATTAAAAGTGAAACAAAAGCTACAATTAGATGTATACCTGAAAACCTTGATTCTAAAGGGGTGACATGTATTTATTCTGGTAAGCCAGCACGTTATAAAGTAATATTTTCAAAATCTTATTGAAATATTAAAATTTAAATTAAATTTGCACCCGAAAGGCCCGTTCGTCTATCGGTTAGGACCTCAGGTTTTCATCCTGGAAAGAGGGGTTCGATTCCCCTACGGGCTACAAAATTAAAAATTATGGCAAATCATAAATCTGCTTTAAAAAGAATTCGTTCAAATGAAACAAAGAAGTCTTTGAATA
>Ga0114998_10003171_pt1 | contig 12258 bp, 10 predicted proteins | sample ArcticOcean_MG_C_5_FD_87044 | JGI IMG/M metagenome (GOLD analysis project Ga0114998, IMG submission 87044) | Marine microbial communities from western Arctic Ocean - ArcticOcean_MG_CB4_138 | ecosystem: Environmental > Aquatic > Marine > Oceanic | place: Arctic Ocean: Canada Basin | collected...
CCCCGCTGCGAACGTCTCTGCCCTCAAAGGCGCCCTCGCCTCCAAATCAGTTTCCCGACGCCAAACCGCTTGGAAGATTACCACCAAACTCCCCGCCGAGCACGCCGTCCCCCTCATCCGTGACGGCCTCGTCAAACTCACCTCAGGAAAAGGCGACCAAGCATCCTCACTCGAGCTACTCAATGCCGCACAAGTTCGTCAGGAACCCGCCATTAAAGCGGCCCTCAAGAGCTACCGCGAATCCATTCCAAAGGAAAATATCACCGCCCTCTGGGCTCCCTCCCTCTCCGGAGGAGATCCCAAGAAAGGCTTCAAAATCTTCCAATCCCACGGTGCCGCCCAGTGCATGCGCTGCCATCGACACGAACCGGGCCATAGCGAAGGAGGCGAAGCCGGCCCCAACCTCATGGGCGTCGCCCTCCGCCACGATGCCAAAGGCCTCCTCGAGTCCCTCATCGCCCCCAGCGCTGAGATCGCCTCCGGTTTTGGACTCGCCTCCGTCAAACTCACTGACGGTCAGGAAAAAGTGGGTATGGTCCTCCGTGACTCCGACAAATCGATTGACCTCAAGGAAGGGGAAAGTATTTGGAAAATTGCCCATGCAGATATCGAAAAAACCACTACACTTCCCTCGTCGATGCCTTCCTTGGAAGCCATCCTGAAACCCGGCGAAATGCGCGATGTCATCGCGTGGCTCTTGACTCTCACCAAAGAATCCAGTGAAACACCACCCGTATACGAGTCCCAAGAGCTAAAGCCCGCCAAAAACGAGCCCAAGCCTACCACTCCAAAACCAATTCCAGCCACTCCTAAAAAAATGCCTGAAGAAACCGCCGTCATCGACCCAGCAATCATGGAGCTGGGGAAATCCCTCTACGATAAACCCGGATCCTGCACCACCTGCCACCAACCCACCGGACAAGGAATTCCCGGAGCCTTCCCTCCCCTCAATGAATCCGAATGGGTCAACGGCCCCGCCGAAAACCTCATCAACATTCAACTCCGTGGACTCGCAGGCCCCATCGAAGTAAAAGGCAACACCTACAACGGTGCTATGATGCCCCTAATGGATGTCATCTTCCCACAGACCGATGAAAACACCGCCGCCGTCCTCACCTACGTTCGGAATTCCTTTGGGAACAGCGCATCAGCAGTCACTCCTGACATGGTCGCTGCCCTCCGCCCCGAAGCAGGTAAAGGAATTCTCTCCGTAGCCGACCTTCTCCCCCCGATCGCCGAAGTATCGGACGCCCCCACCGGCCCTCTCGCTGAAATTCCCTCTAGCGGACTGGGAGCATCCGGCACCGGTATCCTCACCCTCCTAGTCATCGTCGGACTCAGCGTCTTCGCCCTCATCCGCATGAAACTCACCTCTAAGTAGAACCAAAAATTCGAACACCCAACTTCCAAAAGGCGCTCTGAGATCAGAGTGCCTTTTTTCATCCAAAGGGGCCGCAGCACCCTGCCGCTTATCAACCAAGCCCCTGTTACCCTTCTCGTCCTCTGAGGCCCACCAACCAAGTCGTTCATCGTTCTTGGTCAAATCTCACCGTTCATCCCCTCCCCAACCAAGCTTTCTCTATTCAATATTCACCATTCACTCTTCCCCCCCATCCCACTTCCCTATTCACTCTCCCCGATGTCCGGTTTCTCCTTCCAATCCCTCACCCTTCGCCAGGAAATCGGCGCAAATTCCTACGCCCTCACCCTCGGTGATGAAACCATTATCCTCGATGCCGGAATGCACCCGAAGGAAGAAGGTGATGACGCCATCCCGCGCTTCCAAGAAATCAAGTTCGATACCGCCGACGCCATTGTCATTTCCCACTCTCATCTCGATCACATCGGCACCCTCCCCGTCGCTCAGCGTGAACACCCTTCCTGCCCCGTCTACCTGACCGCCGGATGCGCCGCCCTTGGAGAAGCCCTCCTGCACAATTCCATCAACGTGATGACCAGCCAGGCCACCGAACTCGACATCCCGAGTTATCCCCTTTTCCATCACCGTGAAGTCGACTACCTCAAGGACAACTGGATGCTCCGCGACTACGAGCGCCCCTTCCCCTTAAACTACGATAAAGACGAAAGCACCCAAGTCACCTTCTTCGATGCCGGCCACATCCTCGGCTCCGCCGGCATCCTTTTCGAGCGGAATAAAAAATCGATCTTCTACACCGGCGACGTCCACTTCCACGACCACGCCCTCATCAAAGGCGCCCGCTTCCCCGATCTCGTCGAGCCCGATGTCCTCATCATGGAAACTACCCGGGGCATCGACGAGCGACCCGGCGGAAACATCAAACCAAAGGAAGCCGAACGCCTCGCAAACAACATCAAACGCACCCTGGAAGACGGAGGTTCCGTCCTCATCCCCGTCTTCGCCATCGGCAAAACCCAAGAAGTCCTCACTATGCTCGATGGCTTCAAGATGGACGGTATCATCCCGGAGAAAACACCCATCATCATCGGCGGCCTGAGTACTAAGATGACCATTCTCTATGACTCCCTCGCTCGCCAAACCCGCCGCACCCGCCCAGGTTTTCAGATCCTCAAGGACATGGACGTCATCACTGGAAGTAAAAAACGCTCCCGGGAACCCATCGAATACAAACCCGGAGCCATCTACTGCCTCTCCAGTGGAATGATGTCCGAGAAAACAGTCTCCAATATTTTTGCGCGCGAGTTCCTCCCAAACCCGCTCAACTCCCTTCTCTTCGTCGGCTACGCTGATCCCGCCACTCCGGCAGGCAAGATCAAGAAAGCCTCCACCGGCGATCTCATCCGCCTCGATGGCACCCATAAAGTTCCACTCAACTGCGCCGTCGATGAATTCGATTTCTCCGGCCACGCCCACCGTGACGAGCTCCTCGACTTTGCCGTCAACATGCGGCCCAAAAAAATCCTCCTCGTCCACGGAGATCCCCCCGCCACCGCCTGGTTTAAAGAGCAACTTCAAGATAAGCTCCCAAACACCAAAGTCATCATCCCGATGCCCCAGGTGAAGATTGAACTCTAAAAAAATAGGTGTCTCCCCCTTGTGAGATTCACCTTTTGAAGAAAACTCCCTGCATTATTTTTTCATCCTTACTCTTATTACCTCGCTCGGGTGGCAGAATATTTTTGGCGGCGCCATTCATCGAACCACCAACGATAAGGCAGGAAAAGCATCTCCTTTTCCAATCAGCGGAACCGCAGATCAGAAGATCGCCAACGCTCTTCCGCTTCATCTCCTTCAGGAATAAACTACCACCGGCCCCATTCCGCCGCCGCCCTGCACCTGACGCAATTTCTTCACCGCCCTCTTAATCGCCTCCACCGCCTCATCCACTTCATCACGGATGGTGAAACTCGAAAGCGAAATGCGCAGACTGCTCTTGGCCTGGGCATCATCAATCCCCATCGCCTTCTGCACATGACTCGGCTGCTGCTTCCCAGTCATGCAAGCACTTCCGGTCGATACCTGAACACCATACTCATCCAACAAAATAAGGAGGCCCGCCCCTTCACAATGTTCAAAAGAAACATGCGCACAGGTCGGCACCCGATGCTCCCGACTGCCGTTGAGCGTGACGCCCTCAATCTCATCACAAAGACGAGCCTCAAGATGATCCCGAAGCTCCATGATTCCTCGGTGCCCGTCAACTTCGAGACCTTGATAAGCAAGCTCCGCCGCCCGGCCGAGCCCCACAATATAAGGCACATTTTCCGTCCCACTCCGGCGCCCATCTTCCTGCCCACCCCCACGAATGAGTGGCTCAAAACGAGTCCCCTCACGAAGATAAAGAGCACCCACGCCCTTCGGCGCATGAAATTTGTGGCCACTAATACTCAAAAAATCGACGGGAACCTCACGCACATTCACCGGTGTTTTCCCCACCGCCTGAATCGCATCCGAGTGAAAAGCATAGCCACGCGACTTCGCGATCTCACAAAGCTCGGCGATCGGCTGAATCACGCCCGTCTCATTGTTCGCCCACATGATGCTCGCAAACCCATGCTCCGCGCCATCGCAGGCCACCTCAAATTCGTCGATCTCCACTCGGCCCTCTGAATCAACGCCACAACGCACCAGATCAAAGCCCACTGCCTCCATCGCCTCACAAGGACGCAGCACCGCACTGTGCTCGATTTTCCCCGTAATTACCCGAGACGTCTTTCGTCCGTAAATTCGAGCGAGCGACTTCAGCACCATGTTATTCGACTCCGTGCCGCAGCCCGTGAAAACAATCTCCTCTTCCTTCGCTCCGATTAGCTGGGCCACCTGGGCGCGCGCCGTCGAAATCGCCTTCTTCACCACCCGACTCGCGCGATAGCCGCTCGAAGGATTGTGAAAATGGTTTCGCAAAAAAGGCAGCATCGCCTCGACCACCTCCGGGTGCACCTGAGTCGTCGCGTGGTTGTCCAAATAGATCATTGGAGAATGGTTAGCGCTCCTCTACCCTTCCCGCAAGCCTTCAGCCATGTCGAAGTTCCGTAAACTCCGGACGGGTCTCCATCTCGTCATCGTCATTCTCCTCACCTTGCTGGGGCGTCATTTCTACGATGGCTGGCAAAAGACTCAAGTCGCCAAGGAAATCGTGACCCTCTGCGAACTCCCGCCCATCCCTTACGAACTCGAAGTCCTCCACGCCTCGATTGTCGAAAAGAACGTCTCCCTGACCGTCTCCGGCCCTGACAAGATCTTCGATACTTGGCTCGGCGAAATCGACAAATGGAGGGACAACCGCCCCTTCCAAGTCCTCAATTTCACCATCCGCGAATCCGAGTCCACCATCCGCATGGACTTTAGCGCCGAACTCCGTAAATAAGCTCCCCGTCTCAGTAATTCATCATTCACTCTTCCCCATTCACGTTTCCCCAGCCTTGACCCCGCCCCCGCTCTTCCCTAACCCATATTCAACATGGCAACCGTCGCAACCAATCTCAAACGTGGACAGTGCATCAAGTATGGAGGTGAGAGCGGAATCGTGCTCGGTCTCGATCACCGCACTCCCGGTAAGGGCAACGCCCTCATCGCCGCCACCATCCGCTCCTTCGCCACCGGAAAGACCAAAACGATCCGCTTCGCTTCCAGTGAAAAGGTGGATGTCGTCGAAACCGACCGTCAGAAGCTCGAGTTTTCCTATGGGGAGCCTGGCATGCTCCACTTCATGGACATGCAAACATACGAGACCACCGGATTTACCGATGAGTTCGTGGGCGACGCTAAGAACTTCATCAAAGAAGGCCAAGAGATCGAAGTCCTCTTCGTCGCAGGTTCTGCTGTCAGCATCGACCTTCCCTCTTCCGTGGAACTCAAGGTCACCGATTCTTCCGAAGGCATCAAAGGAGACACCGCCAACAATCCTACCAAGCCAGCCACTCTCGAAACGGGCGTCACCGTTCAGGTCCCCCTCTTCGTAAAGCCCGGCGATATTCTAAAAATTAGCACCGAAGACTGTACCTACCTCGGCCGCGCTTAAGCGACCACTTTTCCGATGAAATCGTTGCTCCACCTCCTCTTCGCCGCCGTCATTCTCGTCGTCTTCGGAGGTACTGCCTTTTTTATCTACGACATCTCAAAAGGTGCCCGCTTCGAGCGGGTTGATACGACAGAGGAATAGTACGAGTTCCTCTCACTCCCTTTCCAGAAGGCTCCCATGATCGGGAGCCTTTTCTTATGGCCTCGGCTCCGAGCAACCACGCCCTCTCAAAAGCTCCACTCCCTTCCCGAACCTTGAACGAGCATACGCGTCAACTTAAGAGACTCCAGGCCACGGAAGTGGAGAAAGCAGAGCCTTGGTTGAAGGCAGAGGGTCAGCGAAATCTGTGCCTAATTTTCTCCCGCCCAATCACGATAGCAACGGCGACGTCCTCTACGGAATCGAAATCTGCGGGACCCCGACTTCCAAGGCCTCCGCTTGGGGAGGCGACGCTTCTGGAGTGGATCAACATCAACATCAACATCGTGACCGGTTCGATACTGGTCTATGAGAACGAGCGATTTTATAATCGTAGTCTATCTCTGCCGACGGAATGGTTCGTCCGAAAAGTAATATAACATTCACATCACGCCCAGTCAGCGGTGCTCTCGCCGAGCGACTTCTCCTTTCCAAATAAAGCGATCGTGACCGCGGCCCACCACAAACACCGAGATCATGCTCATCGCAGACGTGGACCTCACTGATCTCACGCATCTGCACCGGCATGGGAGTGTCAGGAATCTCCAGCAGCGGGGGAAGGATCTCTATCGTGTGGCATGGCAACGCTAAACTAAAAGGCGTGGAGACACTCAATAAATCAGCCTTGGCACAAAAAAGCGCCTCCGGTTTCCCGAAGACGCTTGGTAATCTTTTAGTCGATGAGCTTTAGCCGAAGGTCACGACTTCTTCATCGCTGGGAGGAACTTCGTCGCCGCTTGGCGCAGTTGCTTTTGGCGCATCGCCCCCGCCTTCGCGAAGAGCAGCACGACGTGACATCTTCACACGGCCTTTTTCGTCAACACCGACACACTTGGCGGTGATCACATCGCCCTTCTTGCAGATGTCTTCCACCTTATCGACGCGCCCTTCAGCGAGTTCGGAGATATGAACAAGTCCGTCCTTACCAGGAAGCACTTCCATGAAGGCTCCGAAGGTGGTGACGTTCATGACCTTACCAGTGTAGGTCTTCCCAATCTCAACTTCAGCAAACATCATGTCGATCATGTTCTTGGCTGCTTCGAGGCCTTCCTTCTTCGAGGCGTAGATGTGAACTGTGCCATCGTCTTCGATGTTCAGGTCAGCACCAGACTCCGCTTGGATCGCCTTGATGTTCTTACCGCCAGGCCCAATGAGCTCGCCGATACGATCTTGAGGAATCTTGACGGTCTCAATGCGTGGAGCGTGCTCGGAAAGCTCGCCAGGCCCAGTGATGGACTCAGCCATTTTCGCGAGAACAGCACCACGACCTTCGATTGCGAGGTCGATCCCTTCTTCGAGAATGGAAAGAGGGATTCCAGGAAGCTTGAGGTCAAGTTGGTATCCGGTGACGCCTTCGCTGGTTCCACAGAGTTTGAAGTCCATGTCGCCGTAGAAGTCCTCAGAACCGATGATGTCGAGAATGACAACGTGCTTGGTCATGTTTCCATCAGCGTCCTGCTCGGTCACAAGACCAGAGGAGATACCCGCAACAGGACGGATCATGGGGACACCAGCGTCAAGAAGGGCCATCGTGCCTGCACAAACAGTCGCCATTGAGGTCGAACCATTAGACTCCATCACCTCGGAAGAGATACGCATGGAGTAAGGAAAGTCCTCAGTGGAAGGAAGCATTGGAGCGATCGAACGCTCAGCAAGTGCACCGTGACCAATCTCACGACGATTCATGCCGCCGAAGCGACCGGTCTCACCCACCGAGAAAGGAGGGAAGTTGTAGTGAAGGAAGAAGTTCTTCGAGTCTTCACCACCTGCGTAGTTGTCGACGTAGAGCTTCTCATCAGCAGGTGCTAAGGTGCAGATACCGAGAGCCTGGGTCTCACCACGGGAGAAAATAGCAGAACCGTGCACACGTGGCAGGGTGCCAATTTCTCCGTAGAGTTCGCGAAGGTCGCGGAGCCCACGACCGTCAGCGCGAACGCCTTTTTCCATGATGGACAGACGGAAGGCTTTCTTCTGAATGTATTCAAAAACCTGCTCGATCTCGAACTCGGTGGTCTGTGGGAACTTTTCCTTAATGGCCGCTTCCACTTCGTCGCGGAGTGCGCCGACTTTCTTACCACGCTCAACCTTGGAGGCCGCATAGATGGCATCCTCGATACGGTCACCAGCAACAGCATAGCCGATCTCAAGGAGGTCTTCCTTGGCAACCGTCACAACGTAGTCACGCTTGGGCTTGCCAGCGAGCTTAACGAGTTCTTCCTGAGCTTCGACAACCTTCGCGACTGCCTCTTGTGCAAAGTAAAGTGACTTTTTGAACTCAGCATCAGGGATCTCATTGGCTGCCCCTTCGATCATAATGACGTCGGTCTTGTTACCAACGTAAATGAGGTCGAGGTCAGAGTCTTCACGCTGCTCGAAAGTAGGGTTGATGAGGAACTCACCGTCAACACGACCTACACGCACGGCACCGATGGGGCCAGCGAAAGGAATGTCGGAAATAGCGAGAGCAGCAGAAGCGCCGTTCATGGCAAGGACGTCGGCGTCGTGGATTTGATCAGCACTCAGAAGAAGAGCGATGATCTGGGTGTCGTAGAGGTAACCCTTCGGAAACAGCGGACGCAGTGGGCGGTCCGTCATACGACAGGTCAGGATTTCTTTTTCGGTCGGGCGACCTTCACGCTTGAAGTAGCCACCAGGAAAGGTGCCTGCAGCAGAAGCGCGCTCCTTGTATTCCACCGAGAGGGGGAACCAAGTTTGTCCTTCACGGATTTTCGTTTGTGAAACAGCAGAAACCATCACGATGGTTTCACCCATTTGAACGGTGACTGCTCCGTCGGCCAACTTGGCAAACTTACCGGTCTCGATGACCATTGGACTAGGCCCAATATTGGCCGTTACATTTTGTATACTCATTGTCTTTTTTTGTGGATCGCTCAGGACCCTCCCGAGTGATTGGTTTTTTGAAATGGCGAAATGATCCCGTTCTTAATTTGGGTGGGGCCATTCACCGGTAAGAATCACCCACTAGGATGACTCACTAAGCAAAACGGCCACAAGTGGAATCCACCGTGGCCATCTGCAAATTGGTTAGCGACGCAAACCGAGTGCTTTGAGCACCTTCTGGTAGCGTTCTTCGGATTTACTCGCGAGGTAATCAAGGAGCTTCCGACGTCTCGCCACGAGGCGCAAAAGCCCGCGACGTGAGGAAAAATCTTTCTTATGATCACCCATGTGATCGGTGAGATGCTTAATGCGCCGGGTCATGAGCGCGATCTGGAAATCTGCACTTCCGGTGTCTTTTTCGTTTAGCCTAAAATCAGCCAAGTTGATTCCGTAATCGTTCATTTCGGTAGTAATAATCGGGATAGGCCCAGCCCTGAATTGGGCCAAACCGTCCTTCGACGCGCGGGGGATAGTCTTAAAATGAGAATAACTCAACCTTTTTCGAAGTAAAAAAGTCCCGTTTATCGAGTTGCAACGGAGGAAACAGCAGACAATAGGTCTTCTCAACAAAGGCTATGGAATCACCCTTCATCAATCGCGAACTCTCCTGGCTGGAGTTCAATCAGCGCATACTCAATGAAGCTCTGCGAAAAGACCTCCCTCTTCTTGATCGACTCAAGTTCCTCGCCATCACCGACTCGAATCTCGATGAATTCTTCCAGGTAAGACTAGGCGGCCTCCATACCCTCCTTCACAGCGACCCGGATTTCCGGGATGAACACGGCGACAAGTTTTCCGAGCAAATCTGCGCCATCGAAATGCGGACCCGCCAATTTGCCAAAAAGCAGGCAAAGGTGATGCGACGTGAACTCCTCCCCCAGCTCAAGGAAGAAGGACTCGGGCGGAAGAAAATCAAAGATCTCACCGAGGACGAATATGCCACCGCCAAAGATTACTTTTCTGTCTCAGTCGCACCGTTGCTTAATCCGATGGCGCTCGAAGGCAGCGCATCTAGGGAACTGGTCCCTTCCCTGCAAGTTTGCGTCGCCCTGAGAGCCCTCTCAGAGGAAAGCAATCAGTCTCGCGTAGTAATCATCCCTCTCCCACAGAATCTCCCCCGCCTCATCAAACTTTTCGACGACACCTTTATCCTCCTCGAAGATCTCATCACCCACTTCTGCACGCCTCTGTTTCCGGACGAAACTCTCTCCGAACTGACTTATTTCCGCCTGACGCGAAACACCGACATTCCCGCAAATGAAGACAGCGTCGAGGACTTTGCCGAGGAAATCCGTCAGGTCATCAGCGACCGAACTCAATCGTTCCCCGTCCGACTACAGCTCAATAAAGACACTCGTTTGGTGAAGGAATTGATCACACTTCTCGGAGTCGAGATCCCTCGCGTCCATCTCAGCAAAGCACCTCTAGCTCTTACCGATTTCTTTGGTCATGCGCTCACCCCTGCCTACCCACACCTCCGTTCTCCGGTCGCCCAAGTAGCCGACTCCCCACATCTCGATCCGAATCGCACCGTAATCGAGACTCTGCAAGATCGAGACCTCATCCTGATTCATCCCTATCAGCACTATCGTCCCGTCCTCAGCTTTCTTAGAGAAGCCGCAGCCGATCCAAACGTCCTCGAAATCAAGCAGACCCTTTACCGGACCGCCAAGAATTCACAGATTGTCGATTCCTTAATCCTGGCAGCCAAATCTGGCAAAAAAGTCACCGTCGTCGTCGAGCTCAAGGCCCGCTTTGATGAAGCCCACAACCTCGAACAGGCAGAGGCCCTTCGCTGGGCAGGAGTCCAGGTGATCTACGGAGTAAAGGGCCTTAAAACCCACTCCAAGCTCGCCCTCGTAGTCCGCCAGGAAGGCGACACCCTTCGCCGCTACGTCCACATTGGCACTGGCAATTACAACGAGATCACTTCGCAGTTTTACACCGACGTTTCCATCATGACGGCCCGACCCGACGTCGGTCGCGATGCCGCTCTTTTCTTCGATTCCATCTCTGGAAAAACCAAGTTCACGGGATTCGAAACCCTCATTCCCGCGCCCACTAAGTTAAAGCGCAAAATCATCAAGCTGATCGATTACGAGACCAAGAAAGCGCTCAAAGGAAAAGAAGCGAAGATCCGCGCCAAGATGAATTCGCTGGAAGATCGGAATGTCATCAACGCGCTCTACCGCGCGGCCGATGCCGGAGTCGATATTCAGCTCAATGTCAGAGGAATTTGCTGTCTCAAGCCTAGAAAAAATATCGAGGTCATCTCGATCATTGACCAGTACCTCGAGCACATGCGCATCCTCACCTTCCATCATGGTGGGAAACAGCGCGTCTTCATCAGCTCGGCGGACTGGATGAAACGCAACCTCAACAAGCGGGTCGAAATCATGCTCCCCGTCACCGACGCTCATTCCAAGAGCGTCCTCCTGACCGTTCTGGATGCCTGCTTCCGCGACAACCAGAATGCCTCACACATTCTACCAGATGGATCATCCGAGCGAATCCAGCCGAAAGAGGGGGAAAAGCCTTTGCGAATGCAGGCCTGGCTCACCGAGTTCTTCACTCAAAAAACGGAAGCGGAACAGGAAGAAATTGCCCTTCAACTCGTGCCCCATCTTCCGAAGGAGGAATAGCTCGAATGAGCACTTTGCGATTGTCCCGCCCGCAATCTGCTCTATCATAACCCTCCGTGATAAAATTATTGGTATTTAGTCTCCTCCTTCCCTTCAGCCTCCTACACGCAGACCACCACGGCGAAAAAAAGGAAGCCCCTGCCGAAAAGTGGATCCCCCTTTTCAACGGAAAGGACCTTGAAGGCTGGACTCCCAAGTTCTCCGGCTCCGACCTCGGCCTGAACTACAAGGACACCTTTCAGGTCAAAGAGGGCCTCCTCACCATCAACTACTCGCAATGGGAAAAATTCGCCGGTGAGTTTGGTCACCTTTACTACAAGACCCCCTACTCTCACTACAAAATCCGTTCCACCTACCGCTTCATAGGCAAGCAGGTCAATGGCGGACCCGGCTGGGCCAATCGCAACAACGGCTTCATGCTCCACTGCCAGGATCCTAAAACGATCAAGAAAGATCAGGACTTCCCCAATTCCGTCGAAGTCCAACTCCTTGGCGGCCTCGGAAAAGGAGAACGCGGCACCCTCAATATCTGCACCCCCGGCACCCAACTTCACTGGGACGGCAAGCTCACCAAAAGACACGTCATCAACACCGGTGGACCCACCACCCACGGCGATGAATGGGTCACCGTCGAAATCGAAGTCCGCGGCGATAAGTTCAAGCACATCGCCAAAGGCAAGACTGTCTGTGAATACGATAACATCCAACTCGACGACGGATCACCCCTCACCTCCGGCTACATCTCGATCCAAGCCGAAACCGCTCCCATCCAGTTCAAGTCCATCGAACTCCTCCCAATAATAGAGTAGGTAAAAGAAGACCAATCTTATCTCGTATCGATCCCACACGAAATGAGCTTCAGTTTTTCAAAAATCCCAACGCTCCTCCTTGCAGCTTTCATCGGCAGCATCGGGAGCGTCTTTGCTGCCAAAGATTCGGAAGAACTCTCCTTCTCGAAAGACATCCGCCCCATCCTCTCCGCCAACTGCTTCAAATGCCACGGCCCCGATGACGGCAAGGGTGAAAACGGCAAGCCCATGCGCAAAGCCGACCTC
>Ga0114998_10003175_pt1 | contig 12243 bp, 12 predicted proteins | sample ArcticOcean_MG_C_5_FD_87044 | JGI IMG/M metagenome (GOLD analysis project Ga0114998, IMG submission 87044) | Marine microbial communities from western Arctic Ocean - ArcticOcean_MG_CB4_138 | ecosystem: Environmental > Aquatic > Marine > Oceanic | place: Arctic Ocean: Canada Basin | collected...
CACTATATTCGGCATTAGTCATCCGTTTGGGCGGCCTACTCGCAGTGAACTATAAAAAATAGCCGCTTGAATCGACCCCAATTTGATAGACGCCGCTGTGCGTTTTAATGAGGGTCATCAGCGGTCTTTCTCAATGTACAAATCTGTAGCTAGTATGAGGGGTGAACCGAATCAATCGAATCGCTAAACATTGAGCACTTTGGCGGCAGCGCTGGTGTTAAACGTCATCATCAAAGTGACCTTGTAAACGATGCGATGCCGTCGAGGATTCCCTTCCTGATCCCTGGCACCTCCGTCGGCAGGCTCACCCTGGTGGCGTGGACCGTGCCCTTCACCACAGTGCAGTAGCTCGCGTTCCCGAGCTTCGTCAGCCGTTGTGAGAGCTCGATTCCCTCGTCCCTGAGGGTGTTCAGTTCGTTGAGCGAAATGATGGTCTTGGGCAGTGGCCGCAGCTGCTCGTCCGTCGCGTGGATCGGCCACGCAAACATCTCTCGCGCCCGGGGCGAGCCGACTTCGGGGTACAAGCGACTCGTGAGGTGAAGGAAGGACCGGCCGTAGCCTTCGTTCTCGACTATCGACGGGAAGCGCTTCCCGCACCCCGAGGAAGCTCATCGCGCAGGCTCGAATAAGGTCGTTCCTGATTATAATATGTCATCCGGTCAGCGATTCGTTGTCTTGCCTCACGGATCGTGTCATCTGCATTTGCCTAGCCCTGTCATCATTGGGCCAGTTGCTATGTTAGGGTTTCCTGAACTGTTTCTCGAACCAGGAGGAACCGATGATGGGCAAACGGTTTACAGAAAACCAGATCATTCGGATATTGCTCAGAACAGGCAGCACTGTCAGTGACGGCTGTGCCAGATCAACCGGCCAACATCGTCGACGCAAACCGGTCAGGATAATTGTCGTTCAATATGCTGGAATACCAAAACCTTGGGACCAATAAACAAAGCCGCTCATTCGTACTAACCAACATTAGCAACAAAGGTAACGAGATATTGCCGTGTCATACCTGGGCGTTTTTGGGGGAAAAATGTTTTAGAATGCCCCACCCTAGGGGTAACAACGCACCCTAGCCGCACAAAAAGGAAAAATCGCTACCCACCACATCGACACAACCACTCAGACAAAACACGAACTATGAAGACTGCAGAATACGGAATCCAACTTCGACGGGGCGGCACGGCGAGCCAAATCCTTTACCAATGCTTAGACGCCGCGGTTCAGGCTTATCCTTCTGTATTTGCCGAGATTAAATTCCCCAAGAACGCGCGGGATTTTAAGGCGAGCTACGTTGCGGTATTGCCCCGGTTCGAAGCCGCAAGAATTAACGACCCCGCTCGTGCAGACATCGCCCGACTGCTGGCTGAAACCTTTCAAACGCAGCTAATTTACCAAGATGATCAAGGCTTCCGTGAGCTAAACGAGCACCTCGCAAGTCCCGCAAAACCGTTGTTACTGGAACGTTTACTGCCAAACTGTAACCCAGGGTGGCAACCCACTTTGCATTTCCTAAAACAAGACTGGCCGGACCTTTCAAGCCTGGGCCAAGCACTGTTGACAGAAAACATCATCTCAGCAGGCGCTGAGGATGCGCTACTCTGGCTTACCCAGCACCTGGGTCAGGATCACCGGATCGACTTATCAGGACGAAAGGTCGTGATCTTTGGCGCCAGCGCTGAGATGGCACCCACCGCGCAGTTCAGCGCAGCTGGTGCTGAAATTCTTTGGCTAGATCTTACGCCACCGACAGAACTGACGGCATCTCAATTTCGGGGTGGTGGCTTACAATTCCCTACCGGTGGGGTTAATTTACTGACCCAGCCCGCCGAAACCTTGGCTACCATCCTGGCCTTTGCGGACACCGAGCCACTCGACCTTTGCCTATACGCATACGCCCCTGGACAAGCGCGGGAAATGCGATTAACCGCTGGAATGAACGCCATCGTTAATGCCTTACCCAACGCACTCGTCAGAAGCATAACGCTGCTTTTATCGCCAACAACGGCCACCCCTTTAGATCCAACCGATCTTTTAGCACTGACCCATCGGAAAAATACCCGCCCAGTTTGGGAAGCGGTATTCGATGGGCTGGGCTTACTCGGCAGTGGTGGTGGCGCCGAGCTACAGGGACCGCTTGGCGCGAGCCGTTCGGTGGTTGGAATTCAAGGCGCGAGCTATCAAGCCGCTCAGTATCTGGCCAAACTAATGACGGCCGAAACCTGGGTGCAAAGCGGAACGTCTTCCAGTGAGCAACGTGAACCGCTGCGCGTGTCTGCCAACACTGCGCCCATCACCCAAACACGATCGATCGCCCATCCGGTATTTGATGCTGCGTTCGGCGGCGCCGCCGCACTAGGCGTACAAACCTTTACCCCCGGCCAATCGCAGACCCTGAACGGGCTTCTAGCAGTGCACGATTGGCTGCACCCGACGGCACCCCAGCCAGGAAAAATCCGCGTTCACGGTGGCATCCATACCTTGCCCTACCCAATGGATATTGCACTTCGAGTCGCGGCCGCGATTGGCTTCACTCAATCACCAAAATTACTCGGCAGCTTACTAAAACGATAATGCAGCAATAACTGCGAACCCCGTAAACTCAGAGCCGTTGCTATCATGGCTTTCCGCTCTGTTCACCAATAGAGTTATCAACACGACACGCGGGTACATGCCAGGTTCAATAAAGGCGTGAGTTAAACTACCCTTCACCCGAGGCACTCGCGAACGGGCCATTTTCAGTTACTTAACGTCGAACATGGCCCCAAGGGGTTACGGGTTGGGCTTAGCGTTCTCTCGTCATCCCATGCTTAAAACATTGAGAGTCCATCTAATGAGGCCCTTGCACGACCTACAGCGACCCCGGTATTTCTTCTCAGAAGGTCTCTGTATGCACCCAACGCCTGGCCAAAATCGACGCTTATCATGGGCGTCACCTGAATGGCTAACAAAACATAAAACGACCGGTACCGGTTCCAAACCCTGATTACGTTGAACCACTACTCGTCGTGCGGGACCCTACCAGCGATTTTAGCGATCGTTTTATGGTCCCGGTTTGATAATTTACGAATATCTCAAAATATATCTGCGTTATCCCGCCGTTGTCTAACCTCTTTGTTTTGCTATGCTAGGGTTTTGCTATGCTAGGGTTTTGGATCGCGCAGGGTCTGTCAGTCGCTTGACCGGACAAAAAATATCCAAGAACTGCTAAAGGATTACTAAGACGTCGCAACGTTAAATGTTGCTCGCAACCCATCATCGATACAGCCAAGAGTCCCAGGAGATTAGTTTGCATAAATTGACCATTGAAGGGTCTGTCACTGATCGCATGGATGTGATTCGACCTTTTATTCTAACCGGCAGCGTTCTGGACATGGGTATCGTGGATTCGCGCAGAGGCAAGCGAGATACGGGAAGCCAACTGGAGACCAAGACAGCCACATCTCTTTTCAAACAAATTTGCGATCAAAACCCCGACACACTCGGGGTAGATATTGATGCCGAGGGTATTGAAATTTTGAACAAGCAGGGCTTCAATACCCGCCACGAAGATGTCGTCTCCATGAAACTTGGGAAAACGTTTGATACCATTGTCGCCGGAGAATTGATTGAGCACCTGCCAAACCCTGGTACCTTCCTGGAAAACATGTCGCAGCATCTGAATCCTGACGGCACACTGGTGATCACCACGCCCAACCCCTTCTATTCAAAACAAACCTGGAAAATCTGGCGTCATAGTCAGCCTTCTGTTCATGAAGAACACACCTGCTGGTTCGACCCAATCACGCTGACAACCCTTTGTCAGATGTCCGGATTAAAGGTTGATAAGGTCTACTGGGTGCAGAAAAAAAATGGCTTGCTGAAAACATTACCCGCGCGTTTCCGCAGCTATTTTTCACATTCTTTTATACTTCTGGCGAAACGCGCCTAACGTTTTTTGCGTGCAGGCCTAGTTACCCATCGGCGGTCGTTCGTGCATAGGTAGCTCGTGCATAGGTAGCTCGTGCATCGATAGCACCCTACTGGCTACTATCTACGCCCCTCATCCGAAAACCTTGGCAACGGTAACATTGGAATGCTGCTAATAAACTCACCAGCGGACTTTTGACTCGCGGGCCGGACTTGGGTCCTATTAGGAAGGGGCTCTTTCGGGGATTGATGAAAGATACTATGCCCGCAAGGGGAGGCTCTTTTAAGGGAAGTGAGAGCACCCACTGGCTGATGATATCGGGTGTTGGAAAAAGACGCCAAGAAGGAGCTGGGCCGGTGACAGCCCAGATTATCAGCCTTCTAGCGCCTCTTCCTTAGCGTCCCGGTAGCGGATCAAATAACCGACCCTTCCCTTTGGATAGCAAGCCAGGCTTCGATTTTCTTCCCGACTTTGATAGGAAGAACCCTCCAATACATAATGAAAGGAGTACCGTCTTTTTTATAGTTGATCGCTTTCCCTTCAAATTTCCCGCCAGTCTTCAACGCGACAGAGAGACGATCGATAACCTTCTTGTCGGTTCCTTTGCCCTGCAGAATTCGTGGTGTCTTTCCTAAAACGTCAGAAGGTTCATGACCAGTTAGTTTTTTGAAGGCCTTATTTGCATAGGTTATTTGTCCTTTAGCGGACGCGTCGGTTATCAAAATAGAGTCGAAACTGTTTTCTGCCAGCACCTTCAGCAGGGCCAGACTCGATTCGGTACTACCCAGCGTTTTTTCAATTGCGGAAGCCATGTGTCGCCTTCTTTTGGTTTTAGTACTCATTGTACGCGCCGCCGCCGCTTATAGATCAAACGCTATTAAAAGTTCCTGCAATGGGGCTTTTAAAGGTCACTCTCGCTCTAGCATCTAAACCGCAGTCATCCGGAAGGTGTTTCAGCAGGATCGAAACTTCGCCAGGCTCGGCGCTAGCAACCAAACTAATCGGTTGCCGCCAGAATCATATTTAGGTGTGCGGCTATATATAGTTTATACAGTGTCCATCACGTCAACGACGATGCCGACAACTCTGCCAACAACTATTCCAACAACGATGCCAACAACTCTGCCGACAACTCTGCCGACAACTCTGCCGACAATCATGCCAACAACAGCTTCACCACGTTGCCTTTGCATCGATGAGCGAACCGCCACCCAAAGCCTTATACAGGCTTATGATCTTGCCATGTCGCCTAGCGTTGATCGTAAACGGACTCAAAACTTACCCTAGGGCCGGATCTGTCTGGGAAGAAATTCGCACAACAATATCCGGTAAGCAGGGCAAAGATAACCTTGGTATATTAAACGCCTTGCTGACACAGTTAACCACACAAGAAATAATGGCCTAGTCCGACCCACACACTAAGGAACTCACCATGAGCAAAGCGACCAACACCACCTATTCTGTTTGTACGATCTGTGACATTGGCTGTCAGTTGCGTACCGAAGTTGCCGACGGGAAAGTTAAGCGGGTCATTGCGCATGACAATCCTATGCTGGCGCCAAATGTCTGCTACAAAGGTATTGCCGCTGCGGATATCCACAATCACGCAGACAGACTCAAGGTGCCGCTCAAGCGAGTGGGTGAAAGGGGAGAAGACAAGTGGGAGGAAATTTCTTACGAGCAGGCTATGGACGAAATCTCTGAACGACTAGGCAAGGTGGTGGCCGAACATGGACCTGAAGCGTTTGCGGTTTCAACGTCAGGCTGGAATACCCAGTCGACCCACAGCACCGATCGACGGTTTATGAACCTTTTGGGTTCACCGAACTGGATCAGTGGCGTTGCGCTGTGTGCGGGTAACACCGCGGCGGTCAACAAACTGACCTATGGTTGGTTCCCCATGCCCGACTGGGGAAGCACCAACTGCATCGTCCTTTTTGGGCATAACCCACGCAAGCACTCATGGACGCCAATCTTTAACGCGATTAATGCTGCTCGGAGTCGTGGCGCCAAAGTGATCGTATTAGACCCGAGGGTATCCGATCAGGCCGAAACTGCAGACCTGCACCTTAGACTCCGAACCGGCACTGATGCGGCAATGTGCCTGGGTTGGCTAAAAGTCATTTTTGATGAAGAACTTTACGATAAGGAGTTTGTCGCAAGCTGGTGTACGGGATTTGAAGAACTTCGCCAGCGGGTAGACGAGTACCCACTTGACCGTGTTGAAGAGATCACCGGCGTAGATAGGGAACTAATCGCTGAAGCTGCCCGGATGTACGCTAACGCGAATGGCGCAGTCATCCCCTGGACGCCAATTACCGATCAGCAGATTTCTTCCACCTCGGCGATTCGGCTGCACTCAATACTACGCGCCGTTACAGGCAACCTGGATGTTGTCGGTGGGGAGACCTTGGGGGGCTTCAATCCTAACTATATTCCTGAATCCGAAATAGGCATGCACGGAGCCCTTTCTGATGAGCAAAAAGCCAAACAGTTAGGGTTCGATGACCACCCCGTGTTTACCTACCGGGTGGCGGAAAAGCTGAAACAAGAAACCGAAAAAGTCTGGGGATATCCATACGCAGATCTTGTCATGGGTTGCCAGATGGCCAATCCAACCAACGTCTTTCGCGCGATGGCAACCAGTGACCCCTACCCTATCAAGGCATTCTTCGCGTTAGGTAACAACGCCCTAATGAGTTATCCAAACCAGCACCAGATTCTAAAAGGCATGATGAACCAGGATCTGATCGTTGCGCATGAAATCTTTATGACACCCACCGCTATGCTCGCCGACTATGTATTGCCGGGCGATGTCTTTACAGAGAGAAACCATATCGCCGATAGCTGGAGTTGGACAACCAGGCTGACGCTGTCCCAGAAAGCCGTCGAACCGCCACCGGAGGCATCAAGCACCTATCAGTTTTGGCATGACCTGGCGCATCGCATGGGATTTTCGGAACATTTCCCGTGGGAGACACTGGAGGACATATTAGACTATCGCCTGTCACGCTCCGGTCGCACCTTTGCAGAGTTTGCGAATACAACCATCATGGAAGCACCAACGCCGGCGTTCAAAAAGTATCAACAACGAGGTTTTGCGACGCCGTCCGGAAAGGTCGAGCTTTACTCCAGCATTCTTGAAGACCTTGGTTTTGACCCGCTGCCTTACCACAGGGAAGGACCCGCTATTTCTGAAGCGTACCCTTACAGAGTGTTTACCGGCGTCCGGGAGGATGCTTTTTTTCAAACTGGGCAACGAAATATCAAAGCACTGCGTGATCGCAGCCCCTCACCTAAACTGTTTCTGCATCCAGAAGATGCTGCGCGGGAAAACGTTCAGGACCAAGATTGGGTCAGGCTGGAGACCGCACATGGCGCTGTGACCGCAAAAATACTGGTCCAGAACTCCATGAAGTCTGGGCATATACGGGTCCCACACGGCTGGTGGTATCCGGAACTTCGATCCAGTGAACATCTGGCGGGAGCATTCATCTCGAGCGACGCGGTTCTGTGTTCTGACGAAGAGGAGTTTCTAGATTATGAACAGGGGGTACCTCACTTCAAAGGCTTTCCAGGAAGGATTGTAAAAATAGCGACACCGCTGAATCTGTCAGAACAGACACTCAACGGTTAACCCGTCTCACCAGCAACAAGACAGGCTGCGTAAAGCCCCAGAGGAGGTAAAGCACCAGAGAAGGTAAAGCCCCAAAGGAAGTGAAGCCCAAGAGGAAGTAAAGCCAAAGCGACATTGATGACCAATAGGCCATTTGCAGACCTTCCCCCAATAGATATCATCCCAACTTCTTCGGGGCGGGCCGCACATTAGGCGGCAACGCTATGGCCCCATTTTTCTATCGCGGCTTTTTATTGTTGCTAACGTAAACGTCTGACCTTATTTGGCGTGGGATTAGCGTGGGATTGTCGTGGTTTACGACCGGGGTATTTGCAAGCTGGCCCTAGGGGAGTGTCATCATCTCAGGCTCAACGCCCTGAGAGCGCAGCCAATCACGCAATGCGTAACCGGTACCCGCCGGCCACACGACACATTCTTCGGGTGGCATGAGTTTAAAGCTGTCGAGTTCCTCGTTCAGCGTTATGGTTCCTGTTGCTTGCACGTGGTAACCAATAATGACCTGGTTCATCCGTTCGAAGGGATAAACGCCAATCAAGGTAGCAGGCGTTGCATCTAGGTCGAGCTCTTCTTTGACTTCGCGAACGGCGCATTGGGCGGGTCCCTCGCGATGATCAACGAAGCCAGTAATTAAACCATAGAAGGTATTAGGCCACGATCGATTATGGGCAAGCACAATATTGCCCTCGTACTCAACGACCACTGCGGCTACCGGCGTTGGATTGTCGTAGTTCACAAAACCACATTCGGCAGAACACTCTACGCGATCTTTTACGCGCTCCACCAGAGGTGCGGCGCACATCGGACAAAACTTGAATTTTTTCATGGACTTGCCTTGATGTCATTAGGGTAAAAAGAACACATTCAGAATATTGCCTTGGTGGTCGCCGTAGTGTTGAAGTATGCCTTACCGTTGCCGCGTTCGATATCACGGCCTCCTCAATTCAGCCACGATTCCTGAGCGTGTTTGAACGTAGGTCTTCTCCGTCGTGATGCCAACCCGGCGCTAGAAATAAGTATCGGAGTTTGTCTCCCGGTTTATCGGCAGCCTTGATATCGCGCCACAGACCAAGATATTCGCCTGCCGCCACAGTCACGGGGTTATGAGTATCGATGTTTTTTGTCAGCCCGTACTCTACAGGGTCTGCGTCAAGTTCCTCTGAAAAAGTACCAAACATCCTGTCCCAGATGATCAACACCCCTGCATGATTTCGATCCAGGTAGCGAACGTTAGAAGCATGATGCACCCGATGATGTGACGGGGTATTAAATAGCCATTCGATCACACGGGGCAACTTTTTTACCAATTCTGTATGGACCCAGAACTGATAAATCAGGTTAAGGGCAATGATTGTGAAGATCATGAGTGGATCAAATCCCAGTAACGGTAACGGAACCCAAAAACAGTATTTGTGCACCCGCTCCCCTACCCCCTGTCGCAAAGCTGTCCCGAAATTAAATTTTGTTGATGAATGGTGAGGCACATGACCTGCCCACAAAATTCGCGTTTCATGATTAGCACGATGAAACCAGTAGTAAACAAAATCATCCAGAAAAAACAACAGGATCCATGCCCACCATTGTCGTTGAACGACGTCACGCAGCGGCGAGAGTTCGTGCAGATAGAAGAATGCGATGAAAGCTGCGATTTTTGGCAAGAAATCAACAGCGGATGAGAGCAACAGCATGGCGACCGAAACGCCTAAATCTTTGGTGGCGTACAACTGACGATGCAGCCGCAGTGAAATGAGCGCCTCGAGTACAATTGCCAGAAGGAATAACGGTAAGGCGATAGCGGTAAAGCGATCGTTGCTGATTTGGGTAATGACATGTTCTAACGGCATGCGGGTACTTTGTCAGGTTAAGGCTGGTTCAGCATCGTTTAACGAGAAAACGGTCAAACCCTGTTGCAGGGAAGTGGCTTGCCACCCCGCCCTAAATGGCGCGGGGTGGCGTTACCGTGACACCAGTATCATCTTGCTGCTGGCTTAATCCTTCGTCATCGGGATGTATTTCTCGCCAAACTCGCTTAACCGGTCCAGACCTCCCGGGCCTGCAAAGAAGAAGGCTGGCAGCATAATTCTGCCAACCCCTAGCGCTCTTAGCTCGTCGATGCCCTTTTCAGGGTCAGCCATCTGTGAACCGAACATCGTATTGATCTCAAGCGTACTGTAGTCCCTGCTGGCTTTATCGCAGGCTGTCTTCACGCGACCCAGTAACTTGCCCAACCGTTCCGCGTCGCCCTCACCGGGAAAGAAACCATCGGCCATTTTAACCGCTCGACGTATCGCCACATCAGTGTCACCACCCACCAATATCGGGATGTTACCGTTGACCGGCCTCGGGCTGGAAGTCACTTTAGGAAAGTCGACAAACTCGCCGTGGTATTCAGCATGTGGTCCGGCCCACAGTGCACGCATTGCCTCTATGTACTCATCATTTCTTGCACCGCGTCGTTCCCAGGGAACCCCCAACGCATCAAACTCTTCTTTCATCCAACCAACGCCCAGCCCAAGCTCGACCTTCCCACCTGATAGTTGATCAAGTGTCGCAAGTTCTTTGGCCAAAATCAGTGGGTTTCTTTGGGGAACAATCAGAATGCAGGTGCCCAGGCGAAGGCTCGGTGCGACGGCCGCCGCGTAAGCCAACCAAATGAGCGGGTCTGGCAATGGGGTATCCGGCTCCATCGGTATCTTGCCATCCTTAGTGTATGGGTACGGCGACTCAATGTCGTCGGGCCGGATGACATGCTCACCACCCCAAACAGATTCAAACCCGGCCTGCTCTGCTCTTTTACAAATCTCTGCCGTAGAAGGCCCGTCAATACTGACGCTACTCGCGAATGCTAATCCAACTCTCATTTACTCACCCTGCTAAATTAAAAAATGTCCTTGTTTAGACCAACAATCGCCGCGTTACTGGCAAACGCTAGTCGTCGACTCGGGTTTTGACTTGCCTGTCTTATACGACCAACCCTGCCAAATTATTTGTATAACCGCCAGCATCGTACGCCAGTTCACCGTTAACGAACACACTATGATAACCACTTGCGCGGCGCACGTAACGACGGGCTTCACCCGGGAAGTCATCAACGAACTGTTCATCCCCAACGGTAACGGTCTCTGGATCAAAGACTACAATGTCCGCTGCCTTGCCAACCGCCAGTGTGCCTCTGTCGGCCAGGCCCCAATCTGCTGCCACTTCGCCCGTCATTCTATGAACGGCTCGCTCCAGCGTCATATGCCCGGTTTCTCGCACGTAGTGCTCAAGTAAATGCGTTGTGTCACCCGTCCCGCAAAACTGAGTAATGTGAGCTCCCGCATCAGATGCACCAAAATGACAGAGCGGATGGTTAATTAATTCAGCGACAGCGGCTTTGTCGGCATTAATCACATTCTTTAACTGAAATTCTGTCTCCAGTTTATCGGCGATAGCAATATCCAGAATGACGTCGCCAATTTCTTTTCCTTCGCTTTCAGCTATCTCTGCAAGGTATTTTCCTTTGTACGCTTCGTTGGCCTTCGAGTGAACCTCACCGACAGTCAGGAACGGCAGTGCACCACTCATACCGGCGGCGTTCTTCATTTCACTAACAAGAGCGTCCCTTGCGCCGGGGTCACTGAACTTCGCCAGGCGCTCGCTGGCGGGCAGATCCATAATCGCTTTCCACTGCGGTAGTGAAAAAAGCAGCATGCTTGTTTCCGACAGGCGCATGTTCAGGTCAAAGCAGCGCGGCATGACCTGGCCATACACTTTTGCACCTCGAGCCTTCTGTTCCTCGAGGGCGGCGATAATTTCTTCGGCATTCGGCGAAGTGGGTGAACTAAGCACAGGCTGCAGGCTGCAGGGAATGCCGGCCGCAAGGCTGATGTCACCCAACTCCCGAATATTGTCCAACTCGCGCTTAAGGTCCGGGAAAAATGGCACAATCTGCCAGATACCGCGACCGCTCTTGGCCATCGCCTTAGCCAGTGCGATTTTTTCATCTATATCCGCATACTGGCTTGGGACGGGCCTTCCATTTTCATCCATGTCAACGTAGGAACTGGAAATACCAAGGGCCCCTGCCGTCATAGACTCTTCTACGAGCTCGCACATCGCTTCAATTTCTTCGGGCGTCGCAGCCCGTTCCTGACTCGCTGCACCCATCACGAACAGGCGAATCGCCGAGTGTCCAATTAACGCACCAACGTTGATTCCAAGCTTTGGACGAATATGATCCAGGTATTCAGGGAAACTGGTCCAGGTAAAGGGTACTGCTTCATCGAAGGTACGCTTTTTAATATCTTCAATAACACCAAACATGCTGACGATTTTATCCGCAGCTGCACGATCCTTGATAGGCGCCAGGCTTAAAGAACAGTTGCCGGTCACTACCGTTGTAATGCCATGCTCGATAGATGGCGTTGCATAAGAGTCCCAGCAGAGCTGCGGGTCAAAATGCGTGTGAATGTCGATGAACCCCGGTGCAACCGTCAGGTTAGCAGCATCGACTTCCTCACGACCGGTTCCAGCTACTGACCCTACCTGGGCGATCTTTCCATTTAGTATGGCAATATCTCCCTTCACTGACTCGCTACCCGTACCATCAACCAGGAACCCATTCCTGATGACCACATCAAAATCCGACATCTTCATCTCCACGTTTAGATATACCCACAGCATAATGGAGTTGGGAAGATACTGCTGCTAGCTTATG
>Ga0114998_10003179_pt1 | contig 12238 bp, 8 predicted proteins | sample ArcticOcean_MG_C_5_FD_87044 | JGI IMG/M metagenome (GOLD analysis project Ga0114998, IMG submission 87044) | Marine microbial communities from western Arctic Ocean - ArcticOcean_MG_CB4_138 | ecosystem: Environmental > Aquatic > Marine > Oceanic | place: Arctic Ocean: Canada Basin | collected...
AGGCGGCGATCAACACTGCGACCATTGTTTTGCAAGAGCAAGAAAAAAAGGTGGCTCTTTCGGTAGAACAGATCACCGGACAAATAGATGCGCTGCACAAAGAATATAGGACTGAAATTCATCAAGAGCGCGCCGGTGTCATTGGCCAGATTTCGGAATTGACCGCGAGGCTGCCTGCCATCAAACAGCAGTTGAATGAAACTGATATCCGGTCGCCCATCGACGGCGTGGTCAATCGGGTATTTTTCAACACAACCGGGGCGGTCGTACGCAGTGGTGAGGTGATTGCTGAAATTGTACCGACTGGTAAAGAGTTGCTGATCGAGGCGTTTATTGACCCGGCGGATATCGCGACAGTAGAGCCCGGCCAGAGCGTACAAATCAGCTTGACCGCCTATGAACCCAGTCGATACGGCTATCTTCAAGGTCGGCTGATCAAGGTAGCGGCTGACACGATCTATCGGGAGGAAACCCGCTCTGCGGTCTTTGCAGTGACGGCTTCAATGGATACGCAGATTTACCAAGATGACGGCGCGCCAGTGACGATTGTACCTGGCATGATCGCGCAAGTGGATATCATTCGTGGCGACCGTACCGTTTTAGAATATTTCTGGCAACCCGTTGCCAAGATTAAGGACAATGCCTTTCGCGAGTGATGACTTCACAGCTGATAAAAAAGAAACCTTATTTATTTGATAGCCCGACGCCGCAAGGCTGGACATGCGCAAATACATCGCGATGTTCTTCAACCTGACAAGCGAGCAAACCAACAAGGTTTCGCTATCGTGGTTTGACTATGAAAACTACACAAAAGACAATAATTGAGGTAAGCGTTTGGGAAATTTAGAGAAACCTTAACAAGCATTTGGGCATTTAACGCGAAAAGAGGCCTCTAACTTGAAAAGGTGTCTGTCATACGTGGCAAATAGATTTTTGGGAGAACTTTTTCACTGGCCCAATGATTATGAATGGTCTCGTTTTTCGCAGCGTCCATGTGCCTACTACGCGCCAACAATGTCGGTTACAAAACTTACTGCAATCTTGCGTGCCGCCATTTTTTAGATACATCAACTCTCGTTGCGATAACTGTGAGCTTTATAGATTTTCAAAACAGTATGGATTAAAGTGCACGCCCATGTTTGATCGGTTCAGTGTTTTATTGGAGCCGACGCCAGAATTGTGGAAAAATTCCTCAGGGAAGGAAGCGTCGGTGCATTCAGTCGGAGCTGCAAAACAGTGGTCGCCCCCCCCAACGCGTAATCGATCGATGAGCTGGATCAGCCCCAAATGGCCGCAAAATGGTGTGAGCGAGAGATGGCTCTGCCTGTCGGGTGCTTAGTGGGGGCATACCTCCTTGTTTGCAGGTTCAAGACGCTCAACGGCCTGTTGCCCCAAGAATATATTTGCATAATCAGTACTTCAGAGCCAGATATAATCATGGTTAATGCAATCCATCAGGTGCCGAGACCAAACACCTTAGTCGTCATCGAAAAATCAAGTGCGCGCCACGACTACAAATCAAGAGGAAAAAAAGATGGAGTTTCAAGATAAAGTGGTTTTTTTGACGGGTTCAGGCGGTGGTATCGGGCTCGCGATAGCACGGGCTTTAATCCGGCAAAACGCTTCTGTGGCGATGATTGACGTCAAGCCACAACCGGATAATCTTCCTGAGGGTCCAGGGCAGTTTCTATATATCAAATGCGATCTCACGAATGATGAAATGGTAAAGGATGCGGTGCAGGCCACAATTGAGCATTTTGGGGCGATCCATCACCTTGTAAATGTAGCAGGCGTACTGTGGTTTGGGAAAGATAAGACAGGTTTGGAGATCGACCTGTCTGTATGGGATCAGGTCTTTGACATTAATCTTAAATCGATGGTCCGTACCACGCGCCATATTGTGCCGCATATGCGCGATGCAGGAGGCGGTGCGATGGTTCATTTTTCGACCATTCAGTGCCTGCGCGGCGATGCCGCGCCGCAAGATGCCTATCAAGCCTCGAAGGCAGGCGTTGTGGCCTATTCAAAATCACTGGCGATCCAACTTGGAAGCGTTGGGATACGTTCAAATGTAATTTTACCTGGCCCTGTCGTTTCCCCTATGCAGACCCGATGGGAGCTAGACCCCGATTCTGCCAAAACCGTGGCTGATGTCATCCCGCTTGGCCGCCTTGGCCGCGTTGAGGATATGGCAGAAGCCTGCCTGTTTTTACTGTCTGACAGGGCGTCATTTATTTCGGGTACTGAACTGATTGTGGATGGTGGCTTGATGGCCCGGCCTTAAACCAGCAAGGTGTGTTCTTCCAGTGCATAAAACGCCTTTGCACCCAATAAAAAACCGCCTATATTCAGACTGAGACGAACCCAGCGTATGAAAGCGAGCTTACGTTCGTAAAAGATAGGCAGCTGCTCAGTTCACGCTTTTTTCAAAGCAGGCTGATAAGGCTTTCCAATCGAGGGCAAGGAAATCTCCAATGCATGACCGCAGTGTGACAGATCCACTTTTGCAACCTTTCCAGTTGAAGCACTTGGTACTGAAAAACCGGATCATGACAACCAGCCATGAACCCGCCTATCCCGAAGACGGGATGCCTAAAGGCCGCTATTGCGCGTATCATGCAGAGCGCGCGCGCGGTGGCGTGGCTCTGACTATGACTGCCGGATCCGCTGCAGTTAGCCGTGACAGCCCACCAGTTTTTAATAATATTTTGGCCTATCAAGATGAAGTTGTGCCTTGGGTTCGCGACCTCACAGACGCTTGTCATGAACATGGCTGTGCCGTGATGATTCAGCTTACCCATCTGGGGCGGCGCACAAGCTGGAACAAGGGTGACTGGCTGCCGTCTGTCAGCCCAGGGCCACATCGCGAACCTGCCCATCGGGCCTTTCCAAAAGTTTTGGAAGATTGGGACATCGCCCGGATTATTGCCGATTATTCCGATGCTGCAGAACGTATGCAGGCGGGGGGTATGGACGGTATTGAGTTGTATGCCGGCGGACATCTGCTGGACCAATTTTGGTCACCATTAACCAACTCGCTCGATGGCCCTTATGGCGCGGATACGCTTGAAAATCGCATGCGATTTAGCCTCGAGGTGCTCAGTGCTATTCGTAAACGGACGGGCCCTGAATTCATTGTGGGTGTACGTGGGACGGTCGATGAGATGCAGAAAGGTGGCATTACCGCTGACGAAGGGATCGAGATCGCAACTCACTTACGCGACAGCGGTATGATTGATTTCTTGAACGTTAACCGAGGTCGCATCCATACAGATCCGGCAATGACCGAAATGATCCCTGTCGCGGGCATGCCCAGTGCGCCGCATTTGGACATTGCTGGCGACATTCGGCGGGCAACTGGAATGCCGACTTTCCATGCATCGCGCATCCAAGACGTTGCAACCGCGCGCCATGCCATTGCGGCTGGTCATCTGGACATGGTCGGCATGACCCGGGCGCATATGGCGGATCCGCATATCGTGCGCAAAATCCAGCAGGGGCGCGAAGAAACGATCCGGCCTTGCACAGGGGCAAACTATTGCCTTGATCGCATTTATCAGGGTGGCATGGCTCTGTGTATCCACAATGCCGCGACCGGTCGCGAACAGACTATGCCGCATGATATCTCACGCGCCGAAATTTCCCGTCGTGTTGTCATTGTCGGTGCAGGTCCCGCCGGGCTTGAAGCTGCGCGCGTCGCAGCCTTGCGCGGCCATGACGTGACTGTCTTGGAGGCGGCTGATGCCGCCGGTGGCCAAATCCGCCTAACCGCACGAACACCGCGCCGGAAAGAATTGATGGGTATTATCGATTGGCGCATGGCGCAGTGTGAACAACTGAATGTTGTCTTTCATTTTAATATGCTGGCTGAGGCAAACGACATTTTAGCACTGTCGCCTGAACTGGTGATCATTGCGACAGGTGGTGTTGCGCATGATCAACTCTACGAGACGCAGGAACATCAGCATCATCTGGTAACCAGTTGGGACATTCTTTCCGGTGACGTCGTGCCATCGGGGGACGTGCTGATCTATGACGAGGCAGGGGACCATGCAGGGCTTCAAGCTGCAGAAGTCGCCTTGCAAGCTGGCGCGCGTGTGGAGATTATGACACCCGACCGGACCTTTGCGCCTGAGGTTATGGCAATGAACCTCGTGCCGTACATGAAAACATTGCAGCATGACAATGTCACTTTTACCGTGACAAAACGGCTCATGGGCGTCGAGCGCGCAGGCAACCGACTGTGTGCTGTGATCGGGACAGATTACTCGGACCGCATCACGCATTCAGAATATGATCAGATCGTGTTGAATTACGGCACGCTGCCGCTTTGTGATGTGTATTTTGACTTGCGAGAATATGCATCAAACGGTGGTGCGGTCGATCAGCAGGCTTTGATTGATGGCAAACCTCAGAGGATACGCCGCAATCCAAACGGCAAATTCCAACTATTCCGTATTGGTGACGCCGTGTCAGCGCGCAATACACATGCAGCAATCTACGACGCGTTGAGACTGATGAAGGACACCTAGAAATAGAGTGAAGCAGCTGTAAAAAAGTTGTGCTACCCTTGTTTTATATACCTAATTGGTCTTAAACCGTAGTTTGAAAAATACAGGATCCCCAATGAGTGACATCCCCCAGCTCTTCCGCCCGCTGATCCTTCGCGGCATCCAGACCCGTAACCGTGTCGTGATCTCACCTATGTGTCAGTATTCCGCGCATGAGGGCCATATGGACGACTGGCATCTGGTCCACTTGGGCCGGTTTGCTTTAGGTGGGGCTGGCATCGTTTTTACGGAAGCAACAGCCGTTCAAAAAGCGGGTCGCATTACCCATGGATGTCCTGGCCTATGGTGCGATAGCCAAATTCCGTTTCATGCCAAGGTCGCGCAGTTCGCTTTGCGCAATGGCGCCATTCCGGCGATACAGCTGGGTCACGCGGGCCGCAAGGGCGGTATGCAGCGGCCTTGGTACGGTAACGGTCCTCTTAACAAAGCGGATTTTGAACGTGGCGATATGCCGTGGATCCCGGTTGCACCATCGGAAATTTCTGTAGCCGACGGATGGCCGGTACCACATGCATTAACAACGTCAGAAATTAAAAAGCTGATTGAAGATTATGTTGTCGCGGCACAGCGGGCACTGGCTGCTGGATATAAAATTGCAGAGATCCACGGGGCCCACGGGTATTTGGTGCACAGTTTTCTATCACCATTATCTAATAAGCGGAGCGATGCATATGGTGGTAACCTTGAGGGGCGGATGCGTTTGGCGTTTGAGATAACGCAAGCTGTGCGTGCTGTTTGGCCACAGAACCTGCCATTGTTTTTCCGCACTTCAGCCGTTGACGGCGTGCCAGAGGGTTGGTCGCTTGAAGATACGGTTGTTTTAGCGCGTGCCTTGAAAGCGCATGGTGTGGATGTCATGGATTGCTCGTCTGGGGGTATTGCTGGGTCTGCGACTGCCAGCAACGGGCAAAAACGCCAACCTGGATTTCAAGTGGAATATTCCCAAAGAGTGCGCCGAGACCGACAAATGACCACGATGGCTGTTGGTCTGATCACCCACCCAGAACAGGCTGAAAATATTCTTGCGCAGGGTGGCGCAGACTTGATTGCAATTGGTCGAGAAGCCTTGGTTAATCCAATGTGGGCCACGCACGCAGCGCTGGCGTTGGGGTTTGATGTCAATTTTGAAACATGGCCTGAGCAGTCAGGCTGGTGGCTTGCTAGTCGGCAAAAAACTTCTGATTTCTATGTTGCCGTTGACGGTTGACACAAGGCCTAGAATGACGGTTACAAAATTTTTGGAGATAGGAAATCGCGATAATTTTGGTGGTTTGGATCGGTAAAGCCACCAAGACCCGATGTCGGGGATAAATCAACTGGATGAAAGCTGCGAAAAAAGTTTTAAGGACGTTGGCTGACAGCCCACGCGCGACCCTCAGCAAGGTCGATCCACACTGTCACTTGAGCGGAACTGTTACAGGTGCCTCTGGGTGCGTTGGTGCGCAAAGATTGCGGGGGGCACATGCCGTGTTTGGTGGTGTTTGATCTGTCTGCTGCAGTTTGCTTGGTTGAACGCCAGAGGTGGCTTGCTGGTCCTAAGCAATATTTTAATGAACGTTAGACCTTAACTTTTATGAGCAGTCTTGTAATTTAGTCGTAATTATATACGATTTGATAATATCAGTTCTAAAATATTGATAGTAAAACAGTGATCCTGCTTTTAACTGGAGCAGCTTTAGGAGAGAATTTAATGCTAAAATCACTCATCAAAACCCTAGTTGTCGGCATAACGCTGCTACCAGCAACATTGGTCATGGCAGAAACCCGTGTTACCTATAAATCAGCGAAATCCACTTCGTCTTATTATCAGATGGCGGTGCAAATTGCACAGGGCATGAAGGCCGGGTCTAACGGTGAAGTGATTGTGACGGTTGAAGAGAGCCAAGGCTCTGTCCAAAATGTAATGGAGGTTATTGCCCGTAAAGGGAACTATGTATTCACGACACCGCCTGTGCTGATAAAACTGGCACGCGGCGGCAAGGCCATGTTCAAAGATAAAACCAATCCCAGATTTGACGAAATTCGTGCGTTGTTTCCGATCCCGTCTCTCACAATGCATTTTGTGATGTCTAAAAACTCTGGTGTGTCGGACTTTGCAGGTATGGAAGGTAAAACCATTCTACTTGGGAAAGGATCTTTTGGAGCAAAAGAGGGGGCAAAATATCTCAAGATGTTCGGCCTAGAGGGTAAAGTAACGCTTGCAGAGGTTGAGCTTTCGAATGCGGTGCCTGCCCTTAAGAACGGGCAGATTGACGGGTTTGTAACAGCTGGGTCGTTTCCCGCTCCGAACGTAATTGAAGCGGCAGCGTCTGCCGGGGCGACTGTGATCTCGCTGAATGAAGATCAGGTCAAACAGTCAAAACGCACCCGTCTTGTCATCCCGGCTAACACCTATGCGGGTCAATCTGACGATATTATAACCACCTCCCTGCCTGTGGTTGCGTTCACAACTACTGACATGGATAACGCCACCGCTTATGCCCTGACCAAAACGTATTGGGAAAATAAAGGCGCGCTTGGGGCCGCCGCCCAATGGTGGAATGGCGTGTCTTTGGATATGCTAAGTAATATCCTTACTGAAATTCACCCAGGCGCAGTGAGCTATTATAAACAAGCAGGCGCCACGCTGGCCCAGCATCATTAAAATTGGTTTGAAAACTGGCTCGTCGACCGGCTTTGACAAGATGGTCGACGATAACAAGATGAGCTTTGATATTTTGAAAAGATCGATTTGGGTGATCCTAGGGGCGATTTCGATTGTCTTCCACCTTTGGCTAATTTTCTCTGGACTTATTCCAAATTTGGTATCCCGCCCGCTGCATATGGCATTGGTTGTCCCGTGGATTTTTCTTTTTAACGCGACATCTGATCGTTCCAAATTTGTCAACTGGGGGTTTACCTTGGTCGGTGTAGGGGCCTGTTTATGGATTGCGTTAAACAACAGCGCACTACTCGACCAATACGGCTATCTTGGTGGCGAGTTTCAAACCGTCATTGCCGTGGTGCTGCTCATCACGGTATTAGAAATGGCCCGGCGGGCCATTGGTTGGCCGTTACCACTTCTTGCGGTTTCCGCTTTGCTGTACGGTCTTTTTGGTCAAAACATACCTGGAGAATTTGGCCATCCAGGCACTCCACTGATGAGTTTTCTGGGCACGATGGTCATTGCCGAAGGGGGAATCTGGGGAAGTCTTACGGGTGTTTCAGTTTCAATTGTCGCCGTATTCGTCATCTTTGGGGCGGTGCTCAATGCAGGAGAAGCTGGAGCCGGTTTTATGAATGTGGCGTCTTATGTCGCTGGCCGGTTGCGTGGTGGCGCGGCCAAGGTCTCGGTTCTTTCATCGGCCTTGTTCGGATCCATATCAGGATCTGCGTCTGCGAATGTGGCCTCAACGGGTATGGTGACATTGTCTGCGATGGTGGGCCTTGGTTATCCCAAGCGGATTGCTGCGGCGGTTGAGGCTGTGGCCTCTTCGGGGGGACAAATCATGCCGCCGCTGATGGGGGCAGGCGCGTTTGTAATGGTGGAACTGACTGGCATTCCCTATTCAAATATCATAATCGCTGCCAGCCTGCCTGCTTTGCTGTTTTTCTGTGCTGTGTGGTTTGGGGTAGACATATATGCGATCCGCTATGGCTTGAAGCCGATGGAAGACGACGCGCGCCCGGCAGCGCGAACTGTTTTCATAACTGCGTGTTTCTTCTTGGTGCCATTTTCAACTTTGCTGATCGTTATGTTTCACGGCTTTACCCCGCAATACGCTGCAGCTGTTGCCATTTTGGTAGCGGCCTGCCTCTTATCTTTTGACGCTAAATTGAAATTCAATATGGTGGCAGCGGTTCGAAAACTATGTGACGCATGCCTGACCGCCGGCAAACAGATTGCGATGATCGCCTCAATCATTCTTTGCGCGTCGATCATCATTGGCGTTCTGTCGATTACCGGCTTGGGAATTAAGGTGACATCGTTAATTCTGTCCTTTTCTGGTGGACGTATTTGGCCGGCTCTGTTGTTGACGGCGCTCGCCTGCCTGTTTCTGGGTATGGAAGTTCCAACAACCGCTGCATACGTAATTTGTGTGTCCGTGGCAGGTCCCGCGTTGATTGATTTGGGACTGGCGCCATTGACGGTGCATTTGTTTGTTTTTTGGTATGCTTTGTTGTCAACAATTACCCCACCTGTGTGCGGGGGAGTTTTTATCGCGGCGGGTATGGTTGGCGAGAATTGGGGTAAGGTGGCGCTTACCGCGATGTCGCTGGGCATCGGCCTGTATCTTATTCCAATCGGAATGATCGTTCACCCTTATTTACTCACCGTAAATAGTACGCCGCTCTTATCTCTTGTGGCGTTCGTTAAGATTTTAATGTCCCTTGCCGCTATATCTTATGCCATTATTGGACAACAGAATTTTTTTAAGCGGTTTGGTTGCTTTATTCTCGGATTATCTTTGCTTTTGATTGGTTTCTAGCGCGTTCAAGGATTATTCTGAGTAACTCTGTGGTGAAATTACAAAAATACGCAATTTATTACGGCAGTCCTGCGAGGGGCCGCCAAGTCCCCATCTTAGATGCAAACCCTGTTTTATTGATACACCTGAGCTGTCGGTCATCAATGCAGACGCTTAGGCGGTTTTTTTTAGGGCAGCCTTTATCTTATTGCTCTTTGCAACGGGTGGCTTGGCGCGGGTGGTGGGCTGGAGTATTGACTAGCTTCTTGTTCTTTCAGGGTTTTGAGATAATAGCAATCTCTTAGGTTTCGTTAATGCATGTTCACTCGTTCTGATCTGATGACCAATCGCTAAAAGCCCGATACCCCGCCCCATGATGCAACCTGTTGTTTTGAGGCGTCAATTAATCTTGGCCCATTTGACCTTTGAACTCATCCGCATAAAAATCAACCATTTGGCTTACCATGTGCTCACCACGCCCTTGGTCTATCGCGGCCTTAAGTGCCGTGAGAGGTCCATGAGACATGAAACTCTCAACACCGGCTTCCTGTGCCATCTGGGCATAATATCCAACATCTTTAGCCGCATTTTTGATCGCAAAGGCCAGTTGGTTGGGGTCGTCATCCACTGCATAGGCTTTAACGAAGTCCATCATGCCCGAATGCAAGGGACCTGCCGCCATAACGCTGTGCATTTGCGCGCGGTCAACACCGGCAATATCCGCAAGGGCGAAGGATTCGGCCATCGCATTGGCGACTGTCATTCCAAAAAAATTATTGATCAATTTAATAGTATGGCCAGAGCCAAGCGCACCAAGATGGAAAACGTTTTCGCCCAAGTCCTGCAAAACATCAAAAACTGCGTCAAAGGCGGATTTATCCCCCGACGCCATAATATTCAGTTTTCCCTCTAAGGCATGACTTGGGGTGCGCCCTAAGGGTGCGTCTAGGTAAAACCCACCAGATGCCGCGATTTCCGCCCCAAGAGCACGGGTGCTGTTAGGCAGCGATGTGCCAAAATCGATGACTACAGATTTAGGTTTCAGCCCAGAGATCAGGCCCTCAGAACCGCGGATGCGAGATTCTACGCTGGCACTGGTATCCATGCACAACATGATAATATCACTATGCTCAGCGACTCTGCGGGCTGTCCTCACTTCAATGGCGCCACGTGCAACTGCAGCGTCTATTCTAGGGCGTGATTTATTTGCGCAAACGGTCACTGGATATTGAAGGTCTTGCAAACGGCTAACCATGGCGGCTCCCATCAGACCCAGTCCAATAAATCCGATCTTAGGTTTTGTCATTTTTACGTCCTTATTATATCGGTCTGGATTTTAAAGCCCCACAATAATGTGGTTTGGGAACCTGATCTATCCTAACCTATTTAAGATCTCTAGGATGGCTGCAAGCCGCCTCAACCTAGCAATGGTGGGTACAGCAACACTTACCAGACCCTGATTATATAATAGTGGGGTGGATTGCGAGGCGATAAGCGGCTGTTGAACCTTTAATTAAATCGGCTGACATGCGCGTAAGCCTAACGCAAAGATCAGGGTTGAGCCCGCTTCGGTATACGGAAATTTCTAGATGATGCTAAGAGCCCCGCAACCCGGAGTGCCGAGGTGGGCCCTTACAGGGTACTTAGGCGCTCTTTAGATAGCGTGCCTTTTTTGCTTGATGATTGGTGCCTAAGTCTCACTTAGTTTCTGCATATATTTTTCGACGCTTTCAAACGCTGCAAGCACTGCGTCATGCCCACCATTGGCGCGAAACTGCTCTGCAACATGCTGGTTAAGACCCTGCGGCGTGGAATGGTCTTGTCGCAATTGTGCAAATCCAATCTCAGGTTGCGTGATGGCCGTCTGCGCAAGGCCATAGTTGAGGGTGCTGAGATAGGTTCTTGCGCTGGTGTAGTCTGCCCCTTTAGTGCCAAGCCATTGGGCCATGGTTTCGAGCGTATCAAAATAAAGTCCCATTGTTGTACTCGCGACCACAAATGCGTTAAAAGTCTCAATAGTCTCGATAGGCACAACCTTACCAAGATGGCCAAACAGGTCCTGCACAGTCTTAGAAGGGGGAAACACAGTGGTCATTCCATCATGATTTGCGACGATCGGTAATGGCACCACGCGCGACAGTGGAGCTTTGAGTGAGGTCCACTTACGCAGTCTCTCAATTGATATTGTAGCAATCAAGCTAACGATCTGTGACAGATCGCCAAAGTGCAGTGGGAATAAGACCTTTTCGGCTTGCTGGGGCAAGACAGCTAGAAAAATCATATCAGACTGATCTATAATAGCCTGATTGTCGTCTAGCACTTTGACTTTCGAACTCATCATTGCGAGACGCTTTGAAACCTCGCGGTTGCGCAGCGATACAAAGATATCTGATACTGGATATTCAGATTTCACCACTCCAGTAATGATGGCCTCTGTGATAACCCCCGTTCCAATAAAACCTAATCTCATCGCGGCCCTCTTTGCTTTGCGCTACATACGAGCATCCCATGTTTGGGGCGCAGTTTCAACGCTTGGGCAAGCACACGATCTGGTAAGTGCGTATACCCCAAATATAATAGATTTAGTTGGTTTTTTGTGTTCACACATATACCTGTTTGAAACGATTGAAAGTTCCCCGCATCTTTCAGTGGTGTACTGGTCGGTGACCTAACTTTCTGAGATGACTTTCTTGATCGGTATTCTTTGATATGTATGGAAAGGAAGCTGTGTTTTCAAACGACTTTGTTGGAAAATATAGGACCAGATGCCAGACAAAACTTAACTATTGCCCCCCAACAGGTAAACGGAAAACAATTTTTCCTAGATAGATGTCGGGTCAAAACAAATGTGGTCCTAGTTTTTCGACCATTTAGCAGCCCTGTTAAGGGAGATCATGGTTTCGTTTAGCCTGCTAACCTGATGGTTTCTGTTTTGCTGGCACAGGCTTTGTCAAAGAGCAAGATACCGTGGGTCGCGTGCGGGCGCTCGGCGCGGTAACTGGCCCGCCATGTTTGGATGCCACCCTTCGCTTCTGAGCCCTTCTCACTTTATGCAGACAGACGCATGCGTCTTTGAGGGATCGCCAGTGTCGCTAGACCCTGCGGTTGCCAATCCTGCGGTTGCCGATCCTGCGGTTGCCAATCCTGCGGTTGCCGATCCTGCGGTTGCCGATCCTGCGGTTGCCGACCCTGTGGTTACCAACCCTGTGGGTATCGATC
>Ga0114998_10003181_pt1 | contig 12231 bp, 12 predicted proteins | sample ArcticOcean_MG_C_5_FD_87044 | JGI IMG/M metagenome (GOLD analysis project Ga0114998, IMG submission 87044) | Marine microbial communities from western Arctic Ocean - ArcticOcean_MG_CB4_138 | ecosystem: Environmental > Aquatic > Marine > Oceanic | place: Arctic Ocean: Canada Basin | collected...
AGATAAAGATACTGCCCGTACTCAAAAACGAAGACTCCACTATGTGGCTAATGTCTTAGTTGTAAGTAATCCTTCAAACCCTGAAAACGAGGGTAAAGTATTTTTATACCAGTTTGGTAAAAAGATATTTGACAAAATCATGGATGTTATGCAACCAGATTTTGCAGATGAAGAGCCAATCAACCCATTTGATATGTGGGAAGGTGCTGATTTCAAGCTCAAGATTCGTAATGTAGAAGGTTATCGTAACTATGATAAGTCAGAGTTTGCAGAAAAGCGTCCTATCGATTCAGAGGATGCAAAGCTTGAAGCGATATATGGTCAGATGTATGACCTTAATGAGTTCCAAGATCCTAAGAACTATAAGACTTATTCTGAACTTCAGACTAAGTTACATAAAGTATTAGGTATGGAAGCTTCTGCTGGTGCACCATCAATGGCACAAGAACGTATCATTAATGATCCTGTTCCAGCTCCTGAATTCAAGTCTTCGCCAATGACGGCCGAGGCTATGAGTAATGGTGAGGAAGATACTCTATCATATTTCTCTAAGTTGGCAAACGACGAATAAAAAGAATAAGATCTCCACGATCTTAAGCGAGGGGCATCGGAAACGGTGTCCCTCGTGTTCGTTGTACCATATAACTATACACACACTTCTATCATGTGCACACGGTGCATCTATATAAAAAGATATCTTTATCATCTGGTCTTTTGCGAGGATAGTTTTGGACTATTCCTTTACCAATCGAAAGTGCAAGGATTGGCTTTTCCACAGGAGCATCTTTCCAGATTTCATTTTTAGCAGAAAGAAAGCATTTTGTATACGAAACATGTAATCCTAGTTCTAAACAATGCTGAGTAAGATTAGCACAAAACATTCCTATTTCAATAAAGAGAATTTCTTTATCAAGTTTAATACCTTGTGGATTTTTATTTGTTCTGCTATAAAACAATAAAACCCATGGAGCTTTTACTTGATGATTGTGATCACACTTAATTGATGGATCGTTGGGTGGTGGATTAATAGTTGCTTGATACAAAAAATCTTTAATATCAGTTTGATCAGGTTCAAGGACCAAGACTTTGTATGGTATTGTTGATTGTTTCGAAGACGTAACATTTAACGTGTCTGATAGTAATGCTTTGATCTTATCCTTTGGATGAGCATAGTCTGTGTAATGACGATATTGAACGTTTCTTTTAATCATGATAAAAGCTCTTACTGTTCTATTAGTTTCCTATGTCTAGCTTTTGCTGCATCCATAAAGTGAGCTTTAGGCGCTTGATTAGATGATAACGCAGTTTGATTAGTTGTATTATAATAATTGTTTATGATTGTTGTAGGTGCCGAAACTACTGTTGATCCAGCGCCATCTTCTTCTGATCCAGCTGCTGTAACTTTAGCAGCAGAACTATTCATCATTGTATGAATCTTAGCAATGTTAGCAACAGCTTCATCATACTTTACTTCAGGTGAGGCTAATCCTTTTAGACCTTTACCCCATATCATTCCAGGTTTCTCACCCATGATAGCAGCTTCAATAATAGGAACTGCTTCTTTTAATTCTTCTGCGAATTCTTTTAATTTAAGTTTACTTCCATCGAAACTAAGATTACCTAATTTTTGAATTGCAGTAGATAACCTATCAAATGCAATTGATCCTTCTGTTAAATCTTCTCTAGCGTCAACTATATCCATGATCTTTTGAAATGGAGACTTAAGTCCAAAGAATGACAATAAGGATTCACCTGCTGATGCAAGCATACCCATCAAAGATCCTCCAGCAAATGCCATCAATCCTGCTCCAATAGCTGCCATTGCCTTTGAAAATATTAATGCTTGTCCTACAGGATCATCACCAAGTTTTTTAGTAACACTCATAAGAACTACAACTGCATCAACTATCTTTTGTGCAAAATCAGTATCAGCAAATTTAGTTACAACTGCAGCGAGTGCTGCGCCGGCACCGAATATACCAAGACCTGCACCAATTCCTGTCATCACTAGGAAGAATGCTCCACCTTTACCAAGAGCTGCTTCTGATCCACCAAGAGCTGGAACAATTTTCATTAATGTAATTACACTATCTACAATTCCTTGAGCAAATGCTGGATTTTGAAAGTGTACTAGTCCAGCAGCAAGAGCAGCTCCTACACCGAATACTGCTAAACCTGCAGCAACACCCGTCATTACAATAAGAAATACACCAGCTTTACCTAAGCTTTTTAATATTCCACCACCAAGTTTCTCTTGCAAACCTAAGAGGATAACAACATTGTTAACGATACCTGTTGCCCATTTAGGGTCCATAAAATTATTCAATGCTCCTGCTAAACCAGCGATAGCAGATCCAATTCCAAAAACTGCAAGACCCATTCCTACACCTAACATAACTGCATAAAACACACCAGTAGATCCCATGATTTCTAGAATGTTTCCGCCAAGTTTATCTTTAAGACCTAGAAGGATAACAACATTATCGATAATTCCTTGAGCCCAATTAGGATCAAGAAAACTAGTTAGTGCTCCACTCAAACCAGCAATAGCAGATCCAATTCCAAAAACTGCAAGACCTAAACCGATTCCAGTCATGGTCAATAAGAAAACTCCACCCTTCATAAACATATCACCGACACCGCCAACCTCATCACTGATTGAAAGAAGATCTTTCACAGAAGATTTGATTTTTTTGGTATCAATGTTAAGGATAGCAACAATTGCTGCAGCAGCCATTCCTAATGCTCCGCCAATTGCTATAGCAGCTCCACCTCCAAGAAGTTTTCCAAGTAAACCTGATACACCACCACTTGATTTCTTATCAGGTTGTGGTACACCTCCTGTAACTCCTCCAACTTTAGCAGTTCCGGCCGCAACCTTTTGCGCCGATTCTCTATCTTTTTCTAGATTGTCCATCTTAGCAGCGTTTTGCATGTCCATCATTTTTTCAAAATGATTTTGAAGACCCATTACTGCAGCGCTAGTTGCAGCTTGATGTCCATTAGCTTCAATGAGTGCTTTCTTTATATCAGTGAAAACACCCTTTTGACCGCTACCACTATCTGTTGGTGGTTTAACTTTGTTATCTGCCATTTTACTTTCTCATTTTCTGTTGGTCTTGTCGACTCTTTTCTTCCTTCAGATAATCCAATAACATTGTAACATATAATTCCCTCTCCCATGGCATCATCATTTCTAAATCTCCCAATCCATAATTATAATGTTGCATCAATTGGAAGTTAGTTTGAAAATGATTTACTAGACTGTCATGCGACAGGGCTAGGAGAAAAAACTTTGGATACCACTCAACTCCTGTTCATTATGCTCACCACATTCTTCACAATCGAATATTGCATCATGTTTAAGCTTAGGCATTCCTTCTACAAATGTTCTAATCTTTCCGAATTGTTCGGTGTTTAAAGATTCTAAAAATTCTTTTATTTCTTGTTCTGATTCATCTTTCATACTAAAGTATTCATCAGCAGTCTTTACACCATCAATACATTTACCAATGAGCTTAAAGATTGTTTCAATCTGACTCAACTCTTCTTTATTAATTCCAGATAATAGCAAGTCTTTATATTCTGGAAACTTCATACTCACAGTAATTTCCGGTGTTAATTCAATATCTTCATCACCTTGATCTATGCCAGAAACTTTCATAGCTTCTAAGTCAATAGTGTGTGGATTATGATGTTCACATTTCTTACATGCTATTGTTATTGTAGATTTCTCACCTACAGATTTTGCTCTTATCTGTAAAAACAAATATTCAATATCATAAGATTTTAGGTGGTTAGCATCAAAATCTTCTTGAACACATGATGTAATAGTATCAACAATAGCGCGGATACCACCAGCGTCATCACCTGTTTCCATTGCCATCATTAATACTTTTTCTTCTTTCACTAAGAAAGGCCGGTACATTATTTTTTGTCCGGTAGACGGTACCGTCATTTCGTATTTCGGTGCCGAATTAATTCGTGGTAGTGCCATTATAAACTCCAGTTATTATGAAAATAGTCTTGTTATATTAGATGCGATATCGCCGAAGCCACCCGATCTACTATTCCAATTTGTATAGGACAACTGCACAGTTGTCTCACTTGTTCCCCCTTGTTCGTTATTGAACTCTTGTGCAGAAACGGTTGTAGGGAAAGCGTCTTGCAATACGCATGTATATGCAATTTGATCAGGCGTGATTATATCACCTGCAATATTAAATGGACCAATATTAAAATTAAATCCTAAATCTACGAGAGCATCTTTTCTAAGTTGCTGAATGATAACATCATGAGTATATTCTTTTTTATAATTAACTTCTAATGTTTCATTGTTAACTGCCATATTCATCCAATTATCGAAATAGTTTTTTACGCCATAATCATTTAATGAATGAAACGTCATTGATACATCATCAACGGCATAACCGTTTGCAACCTTTTGCATTTGTAAACCAATCCTTCTTTCGGTTGTCATGATTTGACGTCCAGGCATAGATGTTGTTTTACATAAAAGATTGAGCTGACGAGATGAAGCACCAGGAAGGTTGGGAAGGAGTACTCTGAACAAATTGTTCATTGCAATCCCTTGTCTAATTTCGCCTTTTAATGATTCTATTGATGCTGCCATTAAATTTGTTTCCTTGAATCTCTATAAACTCTATTCTTTCCAGATTTTTGAAAGTTAGCCATAGGCAAGAATGTAGCAATCTCCCATTCGGGTGCAGCTACTTCTGCGAACTTAGACTGAACATGACCTGTAAGATAATGTTTAAAGCATGGAGCAAAATGTTTATATTTACTTGCTGCCTTTAACATGCTATAATTTATTTTAAATTTAGTTGAGTCATTATATCTTTTATTCGTAAGATTATCCATTAAAGCATCAAGCAGTTTTGCTCTTAACATAGGAGGAAGGTAATGAAGGTTCAATCCATAGAATCCACCAGGAGCTTTATCAACAGCAACAATCAAAGGAAACGTATCATAGTATGGAAGCTTATCTTTTGTCTTAGGATCATATGTAAACATATACATCTTACCGGGTAAAAATCTACCTGTTTGATTAACAGGATCTTCTTTTACAATAGCGCTTCTATTCACTCGTCTCATTGCATTAGCTTTTTGACGAAACCATTTCTGAGACTCTTTAGTCCTAGGTTGGATTCCAGCACGGAAAGCAGCAATCTGCATGTTTTGAAATATATTACTCATACTTCTATTTATAACCTTTTTAGAGGCTTTATTGGTTTCAGTTGCTTTTTCATTATACCCATTTTTTGTAATGTGAATTCTGTCCAGATTTGAAAATGCCAATTGCGATCTTTAGCATATGTTTCTGCAGCTTCCCATTTATTCATATTCTTAACGTATTCTCTTGCTTCACCTAAGTATGATTTAGTTTTCCTTGTTCCTTTCGGAGGTAACGTTTGACGCTTAGGTTTTATTTCAACTAATACAATATCTCCAGATGTAAAGGCAATTTGAAGATCTACAAAATACCTATGATACCTTTTATCTATCTCCCAATAATATGGTACTACGATTTCTTCAGAACACCACCATTTTATTTTAGGATTCTTATCACACCAGGCAAAGGTATGCTTCTCCCACAGCGACCTATAAATAACACCATTGGCATCACCCTTATATTTTGATTTGTTAATAACTGAATATTTACCACTGTAAGCCATATAAATACTACTAATAATTCCTGATTAATTGTTATTTATTGGAGATATAAAGTGACCGACATAAACCTAAGTAGTTTAAAATCTCGTGTAACGGGAAACATTGAGGGATTCGTTAATGATAAGATTGGTGGTTTCACCAACGGTATTGAATCATTGCTTGGCACTGGGTTCGGTCCTAACTTAGCAGATCAAAACTTTGGAAAGAATAGGAAACAACTTAAGTTCCCTATTGATAACCAAGATCAATATGAAGCATTCATTCGATTTAAAGTTAAGAAGATTGAGTCTGAACAAATATCAGTTAAATCTTTGGTAGCTGCAAAGAAAGCTGCAGCATCTAGTGATAACGCGGCTGCACCTGTTGAATCTTCTTTTGCCGATGACGCTGCAGCAAGCGATAGAAGAAATAGAGGGCAAAAGAATTCACGTAATCAACTTAGAGGCTCAAATTCCGGAAAGGTAATGAATCCTAGAAGACTTATTGATGGTTCCTTTATAGATTTATATTTACCTGTTGCACTTCAATTTTCTGATGCATTAGAATATGAAGGTGTTGATTTAGGTCGTATTGGTGGAGCAATTGAAGGCGCTGTTAAAAATGGTGGAAGTGCTATGGATGCTGTAGGTGCTATGGCAAAAGCTGGCATCGCAGGATTTACTGATGCGTTTTCAGGTAACATAAGTCCAGAAGTTGCAAGGCTTGCAGCTATAGGAATCGCAAGTAAAGTTTCAGACACAGCTGCTGGAGCAATTAAGAGCGCAACAAGAGTTACAACAAATCCTAATACTAGAACAATTTTTAAAGGTGTAGGAATTAGAACATTTAGTTTCTCTTTCTCAATGATTCCAACATCTGTTGCTGAAGCTCAAAGAATTAAAGATATTGTATATTTGTTTAGATCTGAAATATATCCAGAAGTGATTAGAGAAGCTGCAACAGGAATTCCATTAGGTTATATATTTCCTAATGTATTTTCAATAGGTGCTCATTACAAAGATAAGTCAATCGGTTTTAAATATTTAGATTGTTATCTAACTGGAATGCAAACAAGTTTTAATCCTTCTAGCATGACAATGATGAGAGATGGAAACTTTCAACAGACAGATATTTCATTATCCTTTACTGAAATGAGAGCTCTGGATAAAACAGATATTTGGCAAGGATATTAAAGCATGACGCAATATTTTCAAAACTTTCCTTTTGTAGATTACAAATTTGGAAACGAAACGTATAGTACTCAAACACAAAACATAGCTGCGTATATTGATATTGTTGATACAGTAAAAGATGACTTAGCATTCTATACACGCTATAATGTATTAGACGGTGATAGACCAGACGTACTCAGTAAAAAGTTATACGGTGAGCCTACATACTATTTCACTTTTTATTTAATGAACGATTCTCTTAGAGAAACTGGCTGGCCACTCACATCAAAAGAACTTTTAAAGAAAGTAAAGAAAGATCATCCAGGTTATGTGTTAACTACAACTACATCACTATCAGGCGTGTTTAAAGTAGGTTCTGTTATTACAGGTAATACTTCAGGTGCAACAGGTAAAATTATTAAAAGAAGATTAGACTTAGGTCAACTTGTTATTAAACTCATTGGATCTACTAAATTTGATAATACAGAAACTATTACTCATGACACAGGCATTGGTCTTCAATCACTTACTCTTACTGGAGAAGTTGAAGAATATTTAAGTGTTCATCATTATGAAAATACATTAGGCTATGTTGATATTGATCCTGCTGTAGGAAATCCAGGAACATATACACCTATTACTTTTTATGATTATTATGTTTCTCAGAATGAGGAACTAAGATCTATTAAAGTTATTAAACCAGAAACAATTCATTCAGTGTATTCAGCATTTAGACAAGCAATGGTAAACTAAATGGCAATTAGATCATCATCACCTGAAGACTATAAAGTAGTCTCAGCAATCATAACTTCAGATAGATTAGGCAGCTTCGAATTTGACGTAGTTAGTTCAATTGTTGATATGTCATTTTCAGAAGCGTTAGATGCGCTTAGTTGTTCTGGCCAGATCACGTTGGTTGATGATGCTAATCTTTTAGCTGTTATTGATTTCCAAGGAACTGAATACATTACTTTTGAAATGGGATTACCTGATGAGGTTCAACCATTATTAAAAAGAACATTTGTAATTAACGAATTAATGAATTCTCAAAAAGCTAATGATCAATCTGAAGTTTTAATGTTCTCATTAGATAGCATTGACTCATACATCAATGCTCTTACAAATGTTAATAAAGTTTATGATGGAACTCCTGCAGAAATCATTCAAAAGATTGCTAAAGATTCATTTGGTTTAAAGAAAATTGTTCTAACTAATGACACATTATTTCAAGGACCTATGAGAGTTATCATTCCAAATTGGACTCCTTTCGTTGCAATGAAATGGTTAGCTGATAGATGTACATCTGCTTTAGGAACACCTTATTTTATTTGGTCATCTTTAGGTGATGAGAACATAAGACTTTTAGATTTGCAAAGCCTGTTAGAAGGCGTTCCTATGAATGCAAATCAACCTTATCGTTATAACCAAGGTTCTGCACAAAATATGTCAGAACAAAATCCTACTCTTCAGGCATATAACATTAAAAGGTTTACAGTAGAAAATACTGAGAACACAGTTGATATTGCGTATGACGGAGGGATAAGCGGTGAGTACAGATTCCTAGATACAACAACTTTTCAAGATAATAAATACCAATATGATGTTAACAACGTTTATAGACAATTAGCAGATAAGAGTAATTTATTTACCAAAGGTGCAACTCCGAATTACGATACTGAATTTAAAATCAATGATAAGAACATTCATAGTTATAACACAACTAGAGCAACTCAAATTGCAACGTCTAAAGTTTATAATGACATGCCTTCTTATCATGAAGCAGTAACTCCAGAAGCTCATGCTCAAAAGGCAACATCACTTTCATTAAGAGAGTTTATGTATAAGTCAGCTATGGAAATTATTATTCCTGGATATAACATGTATTATTCTGGAAGTAAAAATTATTCAAATGTTTCTGTTGGAAACTTAATATCTTTAGAATTTTTAGATAATGATCCAAAGCAAGCTGGAGCAAATATATCTGATAACACGCCTGATGGTAAGAGATCTGGTGTGTATTTAATAGAAGCATGTAGACATATGATAAAAAACGATCAAGGCAAATTTAAATACGAATGCGTATTAAAGATTTTAAAAATTGCTAATAGAGATGGAATGACCCAGGTGCCAGTATGAGAACAATAAACAAATTATATTATGGTGATTCTTTTCGTTGGTTTATGGGTGTTGTTATTAATACAGCAGATCCTTTACAATTAGGAAGAGCTCAAGTTAGAATTTATGGAATACATCCTGAAAATATAGAAGACCTTCCTTCAGACTCATTGCCATGGGCTCAAGTTATGGTATCTCCTACCGAAGGAGGAAGTTCAGGTATTGGTAAAATGCCACAATTAATTGAAGGCGCAAGAGTTGTAGGCTTTTTCATGGACGGAGGATCATCTCAAATTCCTTTAATTATAGGAAGCGTTCCGTTTGTTGAAGATCCATCACCTCAGCAAATCCAGCAATTATCAAATGGAGATAACTCTTTACAAACATCAGCTAAAGGAATTAGCAATTTTATAACTGGTAAGACAAATGCAGAAAAAGCATTTAACTTCTTTATATCTACTAACTTCACTCCTGAACAATCAGCTGCAATGATTGCAGGATTGGTAGAACAATCAACAGCAAAGATGTCACCAACATTAGAAGTAGATGGTTCATTTGGAATAGCACAATGGCCAATCGTTGAGACTGAAGGAAACAGATACGAAGGTTTAATATATTTTGCAGGCAATAGAGGCATAAGCGAATTTTCAATTGAAGCACAATTACAATATGTTCTTTATGAATTGAGAACGTTTCCGTCCTTTGGACTCGGCCCACTTAAAAGAACTAAAACTTTGACTGCTGCTGTTGATGTATTTGCATCTAAATACATAACTTGGAACACATCAACTGATGCTCAGACTTTTGCTAGAAGAGAAAAATCTAAAGAGATATTTGAGAGGTTTACTAAATGATTACAACTTCAAGACTTAATGAAGCATTAGGCGAAATGAGAGTTGCGATTTCAACTCAATCGCAAGCGTATCAAGCAGCAGCAACAACTCTTAAAAATAGATTTGAAGCAACTACTAAAAGTAAATTAGGTAGAGACCTAAATGCAATTAATGGATTTAAACCAGTTTCTCAATCAGCAGATCATCCTACTGATTTAGCGCCAGGCGATGCTGTTTGTTTTATGACAAAAGATGTTCCAGGTTTAAGTGAATTAGTAGAAGATATGGTAACAGCTTCAGCAACAGCTGCACAAGAATTGGAAGCAATTGCTGGTACTGTTGAAGCTGGATCAAATGGATTCTTAAAAGAAGTTGCATGTTCTAATACACCAAGAGCAATTAAAGATTCTTTAGTAACAGTAACAACTAAAACCGCAGCTGAATTAAATGGTGTATTAAAAGAATTAACTAGTCCAGAATTTCAAGCTGAGCTTGCTAACACAATGACAAAAGGTCTTGAAGCTGCAAAGGCGATGGGGGAAGCATTAGAAGAAGATGCAGCATCATTCTTAAAAGCATTTAAATCTCAACTTGGAGCTGGAGCGCCAAATGTATTAGAAGCTGTCTCATTAAAGATTGATAAATCTGTTGTACGCGATTTAAGTAATATGGTGAATGGCGCATTATCACAACTTGATTTAGATAAATTAACAAATAAAATATCCTTAGATGATCTTACATCTAAAGCTGAAGTTGCAGCAACTATATCTTCTAGTTCAACATTAAGTTTTGCAGAAATCGAGGAAAGAGTTAACTCATTATCAACATCTGTAACTGCTGCTATTCAAAAGCCGGATCTTACAGATGATCTTGGTGGAGGTTTAGGACAAGAAGAAATAATTGGTGCAGGCCAAAATGCTTGGCAAGATGAAGAAACTGTAGTTGCATCTCCAGAAGAAATAAGAGCAACGCCTGAAGTTGTTGCGCAAAGATCAGTATCAACATCTGAAACAGAAGCAGCTCCTGCAGGTGAAGAAAAAATAACAAACTCAGAGAATGGTGCTACTACAGTTATAAAAAATGTTCCACCAAAGAAACCAAGTGCAGCTGCACAGAAGTATGGATTTACTTACATCACAAGTGAAGAAGAATTAGAAGCTGAATTAAGATCTGTCACACGTGAGATTACTGAAGTAGTTGTTCATTGGACAGGAACATTCTTAAATCAAGATATTGGCTCAGATGAAGTTCATGAATGGCATACTCAACGTGGATTCTCTGGATGTGGTTATCATTATGTTATTAGAAAAGATGGAAGAATTCAAAGAGGAAGACCAGTTAATAAAGTTGGAGCTCATGCAAGAGACAATGGACATAATAATAGAAGCATAGGTATTAGTTTTGCCGCTGGTTATAATTGTATGTCAGGAACTCGTGAAAGACATCACTATATAAATTCAGGATCTATTAACGAAAAACAATTTGCAGCCTTTGATCAATTCTTAGGAAACTTCTATAAAGTATATCCAGGAGCTCAAGCGTGGGGTCATATTGATACTGATGATAAGGGTAAGACAGATCCAGGATTTGATGTAGAAGAATACGTAATTAATAAGTTTGGTAAGAAGAATCAAAACTTTGGGCATGAACCACCATTGACACAATTACAAATAGCTAAAGGGATTCAGGTATGAGCACAGAAAATGATGAGTTAAGAGATCGCGAAGCAACCCTTGGAAAAGCTAAAGAAGAATCAAAAGGTATTTTCAGAAAAGGATTTCATGATCCTAGTGGGCAATATCCGAGATCAGATTATTTCTATGGACCTAATATTAATCAGGCAGCACGTGGTGTAACCCGAAATGATTTGTATACAGGTGGAGGAAATTTAGATCTTGATTTAGATTTAGATAATCCACCACAATCGTTATATCCTTTAAACCAAGTTGACGAATCTCGATCAGGACATGTGATTGAAATAGATGATACTCCATCTGGAGAACGAATCTTAATTAGGCATAGAACTGGTGCAGGCGTTGAGATGAGAACGGATGGAACTATTCTTGTTACAACACGCAATAATCATATCACTATTGTGCAAGGTGATAATAAACTTATTGTTGAAGGAGATGCACAATTAACATACAATGGAAATTTAGATATTGATGTTGCAGGCGATTATAATTTAAATGTTGGAGGAAACTTTAATGTTGATGTTGCTGGTGATATCATTACAGAAGTTGACGGAAACGTAAGAGATAAAATTCATGGTAACTTTGGAAGTAACGTAGACGGGAATCGAAGTAGCACAACAACAGGAACAACTGCGCATACAACTCTTGGCGGATATAATAATATAGTCAAAGGAGACTTTAGAAATGCTGTTGAAGGTGCTACTTCAATAATGTCTTCAGGACAAACTAAAGTAACTTCTGAAA
>Ga0114998_10003182_pt1 | contig 12228 bp, 10 predicted proteins | sample ArcticOcean_MG_C_5_FD_87044 | JGI IMG/M metagenome (GOLD analysis project Ga0114998, IMG submission 87044) | Marine microbial communities from western Arctic Ocean - ArcticOcean_MG_CB4_138 | ecosystem: Environmental > Aquatic > Marine > Oceanic | place: Arctic Ocean: Canada Basin | collected...
GAAGTTGCGACCAATTTTGAACTCGGGACCATTCAAAAAAAACTCGCGCTGGGGCGCTGTTTCGCTGACAGGAACTTGTATTATTTGGATACTTAAGCTCATCCCGGGGGCTCCATGCAGTTTAGCACATTTTCATTAAAGCGGCTCAGAAAGTTTGGGTGGGCATCGAGGTACTTATCCGCAAAATGCACGGACATATTTTTATTAGCTTTTTGTAAAATTTTCTCGAACTGGTCCAAACGGAGACCTTTTGCCTTAATGTAGTGTTCAAAGATAGCCTCATATTCCAGTCCTACATCAACGTCCCCGCGGTATAGCATGTCGAGCAGCGATTTCGCATTCTGCGGTCGCATCACAACATTATACCCCTTTTTCATTAGAAATCTCCATTTGCTGGTTGTGAATTTTGCACTGTAGCGTGCTTTGAGAAAATCGGCAGGGTCATTGGGGTCAATCTTGGACCCCTTCATCAAATACCAATAACGGTTTTCAAAGATGATCGGTGCGGATGGCTTGGAATATTTTGCCCGATCTTCGTTTAAAGAGGCAGGAAAATTGCCATCATAGTCACCCGCTCGGGTCCCCCGCGGGCCGGCTTTAGGGTCTCCCAGAGTAATTTCATAAGCGCACTCCATTTTGACGAGAGCACAGGTCACCCGATCCACTGCAATTCCCGTCAGGGTCGGTTCATCGCCTTCGCCAAACTCAATCATCTGATAAGGTGGCAAATCATGCGTCGCTAATCGTATGGCAGCTTTGCCGCATTGCGATTGAGCCACGGCGGAAACAGAGGATGCGCCTAACGCGACTGCTGCCCAAACCATAATCAAAGGAATTTGAAACCTTAGCATGGCTCTACTCCATGTTCAGCACTACATCTGTTCCGTCATGCGTAACAGAAATAGATGTCAGTACTTTATCGTCAATAACTCGGCTGATGCATTCTTCAGCCAAGCGTGGAAGGAAGTTTTTGTTGATGATCGCCTCAAGCGCACGTCCGCCTGATAGTGGATCGTTGTTAGCATTAACAACGTAGTCAACAAAACTCTGCTCCCAAGTGAAGCCAGCGTTATATTGAGATTTGATCCGTTTTTTGATCCGCTTTAGGTGAATTTCAGTCAACAAGCCGCTAACTTCAGATGTCAGCGGTCGATAGGCGATCAGCTCTGTTCGGCCAATGAAAGCAGGGCTAAAACTATTGAGGAGTATCGGACGTAGATGGTTAGACAATTCATCCGGGCTAGGCGTTTCATCAGTTGAGTCGATGAAATCACGAATTTCCTCGCCGCCTGTGTTTGAAGTCATAATGATAATCGTATTACGAAAATCAACCTCGTTACCTTCACTATCGCTGATATGCCCTTTGTCAAATATCTGAAAAAAGATGTCATGAATTTCACGATGTGCCTTTTCCATCTCATCCAACAAAAGTACGCAATAGGGTTTGCGCCTCACAGCTTCAGTCAACACACCGCCTTTGCCATAACCGACGTAGCCAGCTGCTGCTCCCAATAGCATTGACACTTTGTGAGCTTCTTTAAATTCAGTCATATTGATCGAAACCATAGCATCTTCGCCACCAAAGAACTGATCGGCGATGGCCAGAGCAGTTTCGGTTTTACCCACGCCAGATGGCCCGCACATCATGAATACGCCGATCGGTTTGCGCGTATCAGTTAGCCCAGCACGGGAAATCTTAAGTGACCGGGTGATCGCCTCAATTGCAGCGTCTTGCCCAATTACGCGTTGCTTCAGCGTAGCCTCCATATTGAGCAACCGTTCGGCTTCGCTGGCACCTAGGCTGTTAACCGGCACACCTGTCCAGTCCGAGATCACCGAAGCAATTGTATCTGCAGTGACCCAAGGGTGCACGTAGATGTCGCTATCGCCGCTGTCCATTGGACTTGGCGCGGCTGCATCCTGGTTCAACTCAGCGGCGCGCGCGGCCTCAAGACGGGCTGCAACCTGTTCTTTCTGAGCCTCCCAACTAGCAATGCGGGCGGCGACATCAGTGCGCCGGGCTTCGATATCTGTGTTGAGTGCGCCAGCATCAAAGCTATCATCGCCAAACATCCTCGCATCGGCCTCCGATTTCTCTAGCTCGGCTTCAGAGAACCGTAGCTGCTCTTCCAAAGTTTCGATTTGGTCCGGTCTGGTATGCTGCGAGATGGCGACGCGAGAACAGGCGGTGTCCATGAGGCTGATGGCTTTGTCAGGCAGACGACGCGAAGGCATAAAGCGGATCGATAGATCGACTGCCGCCTTGATTGCTTCTTCGCGGATAAAAACGTTGTGGTGTTGGCTCAGCCCATTGACTACGGCACGCAAAATATTGATTGACGCGTCCCGTGTTGGTTCCTCAATCGTAATTGCTTGGAAACGGCGTGATAGGGCGGGATCTTTTTCAAAGTACTTTTTATATTCAGCAAAAGTTGTGGCCGCAATGGTGCGGAAGGCCCCGCGTGCCAATGCTGGTTTTAGCAGGTTAGCTGCGTCGTTCTGCCCTTCGGTGCCGCCTGCGCCAATCATCGTATGGGCTTCATCAATGAAAACGATGATTGGGGTGGGCGAGGATTGGACCTCGTTGATCAAGTTTTTTAAACGTTCTTCAAATTCACCTTTCACACTGGCACCAGCTTGCAAAAGCCCCATGTCCAAGCTTACCAATGCAGCATTCTTCAACTGTTCAGGCACATCGCCAGAGACGATTTTTAGCGCAAGCCCCTCAACAACTGCGGTTTTTCCAACTCCAGGTTGGCCTAGAAGGATTGGATTATTTTGTCTTTTGCGCAGCAACACATCGATCGCTTTAGAAACTTCGCTGGTTCGGCCAAGAACCGTATCCAGCGTGCCTTCACGTGCAGCGGCAGTCAGATTAACAGTGTACTTCTGCAGCGCTGTCCCATCACCTGTTGCCTGAGCCGCCCCCCCGACAGATGGTGTAGGGGGGACAGTCTGCCCACGCTCGATTGCAAAGGCACGCAGCGCATCAGTGGACATTGGCTTGAGTGCGGCCAGCGGTGCCGCGCGTACACCAAGGTTGTTCGGCATCTGTGTTGCAAGGAAAAACACTTCTGGCAAGATAATCCCCTGATCAAGCTCAACTGAAGCCAAAATCCAGGCCTGTTCAATCAGTTTGACAAGCGACCCAGAAATGGTTGGCTGTTGGCCATCGGCCCCAGCGCCAAACGGCATCTCTCTTTCAAAATCTGCCTGCAACGCATCAAGACTGACCCCTTGGCCTTCAAGAAACGCCTGAAGGTCAATATCTTTACCAAACATAATGTGATAGAGCCAATGTGCCGTCTCAACGGTTGACACTTTGCGTTTTATCGCTTCACCGACAGCATTTTCAAGGGTCTCACGCAGTGGCGGAGAGAGACGGTTCACAAGTTTTAGAAGAGCAGCCATTAAATGAGCCTTTAAGCTAGGATTTTGGTAAGTTTTATTTTTGCGCTTTGTTTCGGCCGTTTGCCGGGACAAAGTATATTATAAGCTCCAAGACGTGAGCCTTTGTCAGGCCGCGATGAAAGACGCGGAGCCTGTAAAATATCACGCTGAACCTGCGCATAGATTGTGACTGGAACTGGATCACGGAGATAGCGTGTGATCAGACGCCGAAGAGCACAAAAATCTTCAACACCCGAAGCCAGTTGATAGAAATCACTTGTTTCTTTGCATTGCAAAAAAACTTCGATATGGCCAACGGGCGTGCGGCCCATTCGGCCAAGGATTGCTCCGACACCTAACTGCGCTGTCGTATTCCGACGGCTTGAAATACTGGTTCGGCTTTCGGCACGAATAGGATGGCGTGTTTTAAAATGCACACGCACCTGTGCTGAGCGCCCAGTCCACCAACCTACGATAGCTTGCAGGTTTTCGAGTGATCTGTTCCGCGACAGCAACGGCAGGATGAGCTCAATGTAGCGAGAGTCATAATCGTGATTTTGGCCAAGTCGGGCAAAACGGCTCAGCACCGAATCCTCAGTTTTTCTGGTGTTATCTCGAGAGGCCACCAGCAGTGCGGCGCTGCGTATTCGTAGTTCCAATTGCTTGAGACGTTTATCAAAGATTGTGAGAAAAGCGTGCAGACCATCGTCGTCGTTGTGCAAGCCTTGCAACATGGCCTCAAGAATGTAGTCTGGCAGTGCACCGTCAAAACTAGACAACGGCGCCCCCCCGATTTGCAAAGGTCCCTCGCCGCTTTGCCGTGCTGTTGTAGCACGTTGTTCGGTAGTTCCAGTGGAAGCCGGGCCATCGGGATACGGATCGAATTGCCCTTGATCCAACGCACGTTCAAAGGTGGCCAATTTCAAACGCGATGCCTGCAACGCGTTAAGTGATCTAAGATCTGTTTTATTCTGTATCATCCGCTTATCTGACCCCCATGAATGGTAGGGAAGATCGCAAAAGGCTCGTCGCGGCCGCGTTCACGGATCCGCAATTGTAGAAACCGATCATAGCTGATTAGCGCATTAAAAAACATATGTAATGCCGCTCCAAACACAAATGGTGGGAACGGAAGTGTTTCAAAATCGAGTGTCACTTCGATTTGACTACCGGTCGAAAGCAGGACGTGCTTGCCAACCTTTATTGGGGCGACAGATTGCTCTACCGTTACTCCCCAAATCGCGTCAGCAGCTCCTGTTAGTCCGGCGGGCGCACAAAGATGGAGTGCCTCCTTCAACGCTTCTGTTGGGTCTGGAGTGTCAAAAACTGACGCAAAATTGCAGTTGATTAATGACAGTATGTCCCATAGCCGCCCAGTGCTAATATTGGGTGCTATGGGAACAGTCGGCTCTTCAAGTATCTTAAATGGAACTTCAGCAAGTTGTTTGTCCAAGAAAAATATTTCCATGCCTTGACGCGCAGAAAATGCGCCGCTTCCATTGGAACAGATCAAGGTCGCCACAAAATCAAAGGGGGCTGGCTCATCGGTGACGGAGAAACTGACTTCGCGGCGTGCCAGGTCCGTATTGCCGGTGAGAAACCGCTCTTGCCATATAGGTAGATCCTGACCAAAACGCCCACCTGGTGTAGTGATCTGAGGTAAGCGTATTTCCCCGTCCGAGGTCAGCATATGCAGCGTGTCAATCTGCAGTATTTCACATGGCATCGTTGCAGCTGATTGCGGCGCAACTGGGACTTGGATGCGCCCGTAGTCATAGCGAACCGGACGGGACTGTTCTTTGTAGAAGTTGAGTGTGGGAACGACATTGGTTGCCAAATCATCATCATCAAGTCTAGTCAGTTTTCGCGCACCATCATTATTCAGGAAAAACCGTAACTCGACAGGTCCCGGCCCCACCCCTGCACAAACATGTTCTAAGTTGTTAAGGGTAAAAAATGCCGCCTTATCGGGGTAACACAGGAAATCTCGCAGCCTAGTCAACCCCGGCATTTCGGTTGGTGCCGCAGGCAAAAACATGTCTCTGTCGGCAATCAGCTTGATGCCAAAGTTATTGCGATCCATCATGTGCGTCGCCTTAACGCCAACTGGTGCAAACCCAATACCAAGAAGATTGCCACTGAGTACGTCAATCAGTCGCGTTTTGCGCCCACCAGTGGCTGAAACATAAAGTTCAAGTCCACCGCTCAAAATGTCTGAAATCGGCAGACTGTCATCAAATGTAGTTAGCGTAACTCGGATCGCAGCCTCGCAGTTATGTAATTCATTCGGTAACTCAAACGAGAGTGGCGCCCGCTCAAGCTGCACACCAGTTACCTTTACGGGTGCCAATCGCGTGGATCGTGCCACGGAGAACCGACATGCAGGACGATCTCCTTTCGCTTCAATATCCAGCGTAGTACCCGCATCTATAAATAAGGGCTCCGTCAGGCTGGCCTTTTCTGCGACCATCTGCACGGGGCAATAGGCGGGTGCACCAAGCAAAAATGTTGGAGCAATCATCCGCGCTAGATCAAGTGCAAATTCTGGCAATGTATCATCGAGCCGTTTGGACAACCGTGCCGAAATGAGTGCTAGTGAATCGCCCAAGCGCTGCACATCGGGATCGCCGCTTTGGCCTGCTTTTATCTTGAGTGCACGAGCTTTTTGAGGGTGGGCTACCTCAAATTCCGAAAACGCTCGACGCATGTAGTCCAGCTCTGTCTCGTAATATTGTAGGATATCATCCATTGTTATGCCTTTTGCCGGACATTGTGGTCCATCCGCGAAATTGTCTTTTCAAAGGCGATTTTTTTGCTGCCGTTCTCAGTTGCGACAGTTGCTCCAATATAGAACGAAACAGAGTTGTTCTGTTCATCGGACTGGATTTCGATCTCGCTCAGCAAGTTAATACGCGGTTCAAATCGCGTAAGACGTTGTTGCAACGCCTGTCGGATCATTGTGTCGCGCGGGCCACCAGCCACAGCCCAGTTCATAGGTAATCCAAAGCAGAGATTTGAGGCCTGTACATGCGGTAGCACGGACCCGGCTAACCGTTCCGGAGAGATGGATTGCAATAACACCTCAAGGTGCATTGTAATTCTCTGTTCGACAGTTGCTGAGGCGCTTTGCTCCAGGAATGCAGCAGCAAAGGACATTTTATGCAGACCCCTTTAGCCGACTGGCGTCAAATTCTGTTTTTAGCGTGATTTCACCCAAAACATGGTCGATCTGATACTGCGGTTGAATGCTGATTTCGCATTGAAACCTTACGCTGTTTGCTTTGTCCTCTGAAATTTTGACTTTAGCTGCGCGCAATGGGTAGCGCGCCTGCTGATCCAGCGATCCACTGGAGGTCGATACATAGTCTTCGAGCCAGTTGTTCACGACTGCCTGACACTCAGCCGCGGTCTGCAACTGGCCGATCAAATGCCGGATCTGTACTTTGATGTAGTGGACCATGCGGCAGCCGATCATTACTGATTGCAGCTGTGCTGTAATCTCTTTCGACGTCGAATTGTGGCAATCTGTCACAGAGTTGTTGCCAACAAAGTAAAGCACGTTCGACTTCGTACTTTCCGCCAATGGGATAAAACCGTTGTCAGCATAGCAATGAGCGATATTTCGGGTCAGGCGAACACGTGCACGCGCACAGCGCGCGGTGCCTTCTGGCAGTGGATGAAGCGTAGGTGCTAGTACCGCGCCGGTACCAGGTTCACCGACCACTAATTTTAAAAATCCAAACCAGCCACAGCGCTGGTATTCTGAAATGGTGGTACGAATAAAGTCAAATCCGGCAGATCCCCAAAGCCCTTCGCTTGCAGCAGGTGTCTGATTAAATAAAAAGCCGATATCGCGGTCTACGTAGCGACCACGCAGTTGCGTGCGCGGCATGACAAGTCCCAAATACTGCGCATTGGGCAAAGCCCGCAACCGCTGCCAGGTCGCATATTCTCCACTACCAAGCACACTCGTGACACGTCGCGTGTCGGTGTACCAGGCCGCATCACTCTCGCCAAAAAATGCAGTGCCTGCGCCCATCACGATAGGGCACATACAGGTTTCACCGAGCCTACACAGTAACTGCGCAGTGTATAGCTCGTCAAAATCCGTCTCAAGGCTCATCGACAATTCATGATCAATCATCAGGATCCCGAAGGGTTCGCCGCCCAAGGTGTCCAGCTCTTGCATTCCAATGCGCATGAACAGCAATGATTTACGGATTTCGCTAGTGTAATTCAAATCGTGTTCGAGCTCTTGCCAGCTTAAATCAAGGAGTTTTACCTTTACGTTGGCTGCAGGATCCTTGGCCCACACCACGCTCGCAAGGCCCATCCAGCGCGCCTCAAGATTTTGGAATTTTTCGTGTTCGATAATAGCACTGATCTGCGCATTGAGGCGATCTTCAATATCCAGCACAAGCATGCGCATCGTTGAAGACAGCTGTGCGACAGATTGGAAGCGCGCCGTTAGACGGTCCAACACTTCTGTGTCGCCCCCCCCCATGCCATAAACGGCAGAGGAGGGGGACACATTATTTTCCAGGGATCGAGGCATGTTTTGCATTAGCCTGGGATTTTTGTAACCATACGCACGGAGGTAGACAGTTCTTCGAGCTGTAGCCAAGGACGCAGGTAAGCCACTGCCGAATACGCGCCAGGTTTGCCAGGCTGTTCGATCACGTCAATCCGACTTTCAGCCAGTGGCGTGCGCGAACGCTCGTCATTCCCCATTGCACCAGCATTGGTGTACTGGTCTATCCAGGATTGCAGATCTTTTTGCACGTCACCCGCTTCAAGGTTAGACCCAAGCATGTCTCGGCCCATTACCTTAAGGTAATGCGCGATACGGCTGCTTGCCATTACATAAGGCAGGCGGGCGGAAATCGCAGCATTGGATGTTGCGTCTGGATCTACATATGTTTTAGGGCGCTGTGCTGTCTGGCTACCGATAAAGACGGCATGGCTGGTGTTTTTGTAGTGAACCAACGGTAAGAAACCGAGATCAGAGAGTTCTTTTTCGCGCTCGTCAGTCAGGTTTACTTCAGTTGGGCATTGCTGCTGCACGTCGCCGGCATCAGATTTGAACGTTAAGTTAGGCAGTTGCGTCACCTTTCCACCATTCTCGAGCCCGCGAATGGCGGTACACCAGCCATAAGCTGTGAAGGCATCGTTCATCTTTAGGGCAGTTTCATACGCAGCGTTTGACCAGACCAGCTGTGAGTTTTTGGTTGGGCGCTGATTACCGTCGGCATCAGTGGCCAACTCGTTATAGTCAAACGTCTTGGCCGAACCGCCATTTTGGCCGTAAGGAAGGCGGGCCAGTGTTGCAGGCAACGTCAAGGTGACATAGCGGCTTTCGTCGCTGTCACGGAACCCGTTCCAAGCGGCATAGGTTGGTGAGTCAAATCCAGCAGCCACAGGGCGACCTTCAGCAAAGGATTCGAAACTCTTGTACTCAAACATCTCCGCTCCAGTTGCTGCCACAAAGGGCGCGTGACAGGCGGCAGCAGTTTCTGCCAAATATGTCAGCAGTGCCACATCCTCGTCACCACAGCTAAAGAAGTAATCCCCTATCAGCACGCCATAAGGCTCGCCGCCGGCGGTACCAAATTCGTCCTGATAAAGAGCTTCAAAAAGCGGGCTGCGATCCACAGCAGGCGCGTCTTCAAATTGCTCAAGGAGTTCTTCTTTGTTGTAGTCCACCAGACGGATTTTCTGACTCGATCCCAGTTCCGTTTCACGCACAACTTTCTGAAGTCCGCGCCAGCTTCCTTCCAAAGTGCGGAATTTTTCATTTTGCATGATTGCGGACATCTGCTGTGACATCAACTTGTCAATCTCCGCAACGGCTTTGCGGATAGTGACACCAACATTCTGGTCCCATGTCAGAGAGCCTTCCATTGCTTGCGATGCCAGGACAGATAAGAGCTCTTTGGTTGTATCTTCCGGAGTTTGTGCGGTCGCTTCAAGCGCACGATCCAAAAGGCTGACCTCTTTAACTTCTGCGCCTGTTGTGCCTGTTGCGCTGGTTTCTAATTCAGACATTAGCTCTCACCTCCATTGTTTGCAGATACGCCAAGCTCTTCGCCAAGCGCCTTAACCATTTCGGCATCCTGCAGGATTTCCTTAAGCACCTTTTCCAAGTCGCGTGAGCGATCCGCCTTGGCCACCAACGTCATCAGTTTTTCGCGAGTCTCTGCGAGCTTACGCAGTGGCTCAACCTTGTTCACAATCGCATCAGGTTCAAAGTCCTTCATCGACTTAAAATCAAGGCTGACTTCAAACTCGGAATCGTCGTTTTGTACCTTATTGGCCACGGCGTAGGTCAGCTCAGGACCAACTCGGGTCATAACTTCGTTGAAATTATCTTTGGTGACCTCGTAAAAAGTGCGGTCCTCAAGTTGCTCTTTGTCCGTGCGATCACCGGAATATCCACCTATCATGCCTGTGACAAAAGCAAGTTCTTTCTGTTGGACAGCGCCACCGTCTTCAACATCAAAGGTGATGCTGACACGATTTTTGCTGACGCGTTTTTGTTGTGCGTTCAGTGCCATGTGTGTTTTCCTATTGCTGTTTGAATTACTTCATTGCGTCTTGATTGCCCGATGCAAGCTGACCATCTTTAAGGTTAAATTTTACAGTGTCTGATTTTTCTACAGTGCCACCAGTACCCTCAAAATAATGGGCAATTGAAATGGTAGTGTAGGCGATGGTGATGGCACAGGAGCCATCACCGGCAGCATAGCTCGAGAGGCGTGCCTCTTCGAGTGTTATGACTTGGGTCGGCTGCAGACCTTTGCCGTCGGATGCCGTGCGTGTGGACACTAATTCAATAGTTTTACCAACTTTTCCAGGGGCAAAGAACAGGGTCTGCAGCACAGCAGATGCGCCGTCGTCAGGGCGGCTCACCGAGACATCGCTCAAGGCTGGTAAACCTGTTTCTGCATCGCCCGCCGCGCCAACATCAACATTGATCGAACGGGAAAAACCGTAATTAAATGAGTCGATTGGAAAGAGACCTTTTTTCCCACCAACCTCTTTAATGGAGGCCATACCTTTGAAATCATCAATCTTGTCAATACGCATATATGAGTTAGCCATTCTTAATTATCCTATTTTTGTGTGTTACGAAAGAGTTGCGGTCAGTGGGGCTACCATTCAAAGTTGGCGATTGGCAGATCTTGTTCGGGTTCCGTTTGGTCGGCGACCAAGGGGGGGGGCTGTTCCGTTTCTGCATGGGTATTTTCAGACTCATAAACAATGGGTTGTTCTGTATTTTGGGCAGCCGTTGTAACGGGCGCGGATAAACTTTGCAGAGCCACCGATGTAATGTCAGGCACCGGAATGGCCGCCGCATAATTGTCCAGTGTTGGATGTTCAATCCCACCTGCGGGAAGCGCTCCGCGTTTGCCAAAAGCGTCAGAAAAGCCTTGGCTTTCAAGACCTGTCATTAAAGCCATTTGCCCCATGCCTGTGCTGCCATCAGTCAAAATTTCACGGAACAATTCACCAGCGTCCAGCTGCCCCCAACGAACAGCGCGATCCAACAGCAGGCAAATTGGCGAATGTGGTTCGGTCTTCCGAAAATGGGTTGCGAGTGCGGCGACTGCTTGCAAGGCTTCCATCCGGCTTTTAACGCTGGCCTGTGGGCTGAAGCCCATGGCAACTGATCCACCAACAACGCTTGATCCAGCAACTGGAACATCTACGACCACGCCACTTTCCTCGTCTAGCGCGGCTTCGACGGCCTCTTCAGCACCCGGCCAAGCAAAGCCAAGCCCCTCGACTAAAACTTCCAGAGCCCGCAACATATCGACCGCAAGACGTCGAGTATAACTAAGAGCCACCTGAGGTTGCTGATGCTGCTGCGTATAGGCCTTCAGCACCTTATCAAGCGCATCAATCGCAACAACCAAGGCTTGTAAACTTTTGATCTTTGTTGTGATCCCGCCGAATTCTGCTGTGAGCAACGTTGCGGTCTCTGCCTGTAGCTCAGCCGGGCCCATATTTTTTTGAGCCAGCGCAAACTGACCGTAAGTGATCTCACCGATCAGGGGTGTGTTGCTCATGGGCATATAAAGCAGCCCACTAGCATCGCTTTCACCGAATAATTGCACAAAGGGCCGCAGCTTTTGCTCTGCGATTTCGGCGGCTTGGGCCTCCAGCGTTTCGCCTTTGCGTTTCGTCTCTGGCAGGATTGGTTGCAAATTATCGAGATCGCTGCCCGCATAGTCAGCAAGCGCTTGAAGCGCATTGGATGTATTTTCCAATGGAGTGTCACCATGCAACATTGCGGCGACCCACCAACAGACCACTTCGAGATCTTTGGATTTCTCTGCTAGAGTATGTTCACAACCCTCACGCAAGCTGCTCCAAGCGGCCGCGTTAAAGCCCTGCAAATCCCTGTTAGTCAAGGACTCTGGTGTTTCGGAAAGCCCTCGAAAAGAAGCTTGCGCCGCATTGAAAGCGTTGCGAAGAGTGCGATAAGTTGTCTTGTCATCCTTAAGATAGCCCCCAAATGGGGCGTCACCAGCGATGGGAGTATTGAGTTCAAAAGTCACATTTTTTCCATTTTTCATTAGAAAAGCAGATGCCCCAAGCAAAAATTTTACGAGATTTTAAATTGAATGTATTAGTTTTTAGAAAATTGAGCACTAAATAAGACCTTTAGATTTGAACGATCGGAAGGTTATCAATACAATTAACAGTGCGTTATGGGCAGTGACTTTTAATGGGAACTTGATTCCCAAATATGAGCATCATTACGAATTGGATTAACTTTATCGATGATACCATCATTTTTATAGAACAATGCCAAACACTTGAGCGTTTAGCAGA
>Ga0114998_10003185_pt1 | contig 12224 bp, 12 predicted proteins | sample ArcticOcean_MG_C_5_FD_87044 | JGI IMG/M metagenome (GOLD analysis project Ga0114998, IMG submission 87044) | Marine microbial communities from western Arctic Ocean - ArcticOcean_MG_CB4_138 | ecosystem: Environmental > Aquatic > Marine > Oceanic | place: Arctic Ocean: Canada Basin | collected...
CTAAACTCCCACCACACCAACACAGCCGCCCGCGAGTCATCGCGGATGTCGCGCATCAGGAAGAGGTGGTCCGCACTCTCGAAAAAGCCCTGGAAACCGCCAACATGCCGCACATGCTTTTCTACGGCCCACCCGGTACCGGGAAAACAACCTGCGCGCTGGCGATTTGCCGCCAGCTGTTCGGCCCCGAGCTGTTCAAAACTCGAGTGCTGGAGTTAAACGCCTCGGACGAGCGAGGCATTTCCGTGGTGCGGAACAAAATCAAGGGGTTCGCGAGTACCGCCGTGGGCGCGCCCGCGCCGGGTACGTATTTCCCACCCACCACGTTCCGCCTCACTGATTGCCCACACAAGATTGACACTTTCTTTTTTATCGCATCAGGCTACCCGTCGCCGCCGTACAAAATTTTAATCCTGGACGAAGCGGATTCAATGACCGTGGATGCGCAGAGCGCGTTGCGCAGGACGATGGAGACGCACTCGAAAGTCACGCGGTTCTTCATCCTTTGCAACTACGTGTCGCGGATAATAGGTACGCGTCGCGCGTTTCCCAAATCCCTGACGACTGTTCGATGCCCTGTATGGAGTGCGGTTACGCAAGTCTTACCACCACGATAAGTGCAACAGAGTTCGCCGACTGTTTGCGCACTGTATATAAATCGCCCAGACTCAAGACTGACCCTTTCTTTTATTCATCTCAGAACCCATCGCGAGCCGGTGCGCAAAGTTCCGGTTCAAGCCGCTTGGCGGGGAGGTGATGCACGAGCGGTTGAGTTTCATCGCGGGGAAGGAAGGCATCACGTTACTGGACGGGTGCGTCGAGGCGTGCGCGGTGAACGCGGGGGGCGATTTACGGAAAGCGATCACGCTGCTGCAAAGGTACGGCCTTGGTCCTTTCACCAAATCCCGGCCTCCCTGTTTGCTTATACAAGACTGACACTTTTCTTTTACAATCAAAGCGCCACGCGGTTGTTCGGGTCGAAAGAAATCAGCGGCGCCGATATCGTCGCGGTGGCGGGCGCCGTGGAAACAAGCGACGTGGACAAAATAATAAGCGCCTGTGTACGGGACAGGTACGACGAAGCCATGGTCGTTGTCGACACCGTGCTGAAACACGGGTTCCCCGCGCTGCAGCTAATCACTCAGCTCGTGGAAAGCGTCGTGAGCGACTCTCGGTTCACCGACGAAAAGAAAAGCGACGTCGCCCTGAGGTGCGCCGAAGCGGACAAGGCGCTGGTGGACGGCGCGGATGAATCGTTGCAACTCGCCGCGGTGGTTTCGGTGACGTGCGTGGCGCTCGCGGCGAGGTGATTTCGTGCTTGATTCGAAACGATTTCACATTTGCGCACTACGTCGTCCATCGTGCTCGTTTCACACGCGCTCGTTGCGTACTACGTTCCATACTACACACACGTCCGACACGCTCATCATTCCATCCAATAGTGCATCACTGCACCCGCCCGTCCTTAACAATACTCTAATCCAGGTACATCCCGAACCCCAAGTTAATAGGCTTGCTCTCCAACATCCACGCGGCTTGGTTGTTGACGAAGTTGTCGCACCCGCTTGACGCGGCGGCTGATTGTGGCAAAAAAAACGTCAGTCGGTCGTAATGTGTATCACGTAAACAGTCAGGGCAGAGGTATAGCCTTCCCTTCTGGTACGAGTATGGGCAATCAGGGAGGCAGCGTGTGGTGATTGGGAAAGCCCCACACCTAGCAATCGCGGCCGATCGCTGATCGCTTCTGTCTCTTCCGGGTACCAAACCCCGGGTTTAGTTTCGCCCCGTAGCATCGCCGACGCGAACGCGGCGGTGGCGTCGCCGACGGCGTCGCCCAACACCGGGTGGTTGAAAATCCCTCCCGCGAGCTTCCCGTTTTTTAGTTTCACGTCCACCCTCATTGCAGTTCGCGTACCAACCAATTTATCCACCAGCCGAACCAGCGGCGCGGTGAGCGAGGCTAGTTTTTTCGCCGTCTCAGGGTTCAACAGAACATCTTTTGGCACGATTTGAGCCATCGCACTCATCGCCAGGTTCCAAACACCGGGGGACGTGCCGAACCGGGTTTTCACGGTGCGCGCGCCAAACACCTCTTGCGACGAGAGAAAGAAAACAAAAGTCAGCCTTGTGAGTCCGTGGGTGTACTGTATTGGGCGATGTATTGGACGATGTATGGACAACAGTCAGGGTAATCGGTCTGAACAATCACCAGCGTTAGAGATAAAACAGCGCGTATGTGCCGTGTGTAGTTGTTGCCAGTACGCCAGTAATCGTTACCAGTGGTGCACCCAGCAGGGGCGTAAGTAAACAGGGAGTGCATGATTTGGGAAAGCCCGCCTCCACGTACCGCGCGCGGATTGCGTTTCCGGCAAGTTGTACAGAAAAACCTCCCGCTTCCCGCACCGCTTCCCGAAATCCACAACTTTCCTTTGCGTCGCGGGCCGCGTCACCACTTGTTTGCCATCCTCCCAGCAAACAACGTCCTCACCGCACAGCATGTAGGACGTGGCTAGAATGGTATCCCCCACGCCGCCGCTGCCCGCGCAGAAGTACGAATACAACACGTACTCAACCTCCGGTTCGTTTTTGGCGTGCGTTTCTGTTGAGTTTTTGGCATCAGTTTCGTTTGCAGCTTCTGAAGAAGCTTCGGAAAGAGAAGCTTCTCGAGACGCTTCCCGGTTCTGCGCGATCATCTCTGCGGCCATTACGTTTGAAACGCCCGGGTACACGCCCGCGGTGGTGATACAAGGCACGCCCGCGTCGGCGGCTTGTTTCGATTTGGCCTTCGCATTCGCCGCGTACCCCGCGTCGTCGCACACGTCCAGGTACGCCACACCTTTTTTGATACACGCATCCAACACGTTCCCGTTGTCCCCGCCGCCGCTCTGGAAAGGACCGGCGCTGTGTACCACCAAGTCCGCGCCCGCGATTAAGGCGGCGATGGAGATCGGGTCGCTAACGTTTACCGGTTCGAACCGTGCCACGCCGGTTAAGTTTGGGTGTCTTTGAAACGCAGCTGATGCGTTCGCCTGGCTTCGACCGGCGAGAACGATTGATGAGACGGATTTGTCCGACTTAACAAGCGCCGCGGCCGCAGCAGCGCCAACTCTGCCCGTGCCGCCCACGAACACCACCTTCTTATGACCAGGTGAAGACGACGACGGAGACGCGACATCCGCTTTTACGACGGTGGATCCACCGCGGGTCGCGAGGAGTTTTCTGGTGGGCACCTGATGCGCCGCGGATGGCCGCGTTTGGCAAAACTTCCACCTCGGTCGCACCACGGGCGCACGACTCGCGGCGACGCCATGACACATCACGGGCGCGGACATTGGGTCGCGTCGTGACCGAACCAGACCGTGCACGGTGTACTGGTACCGGTGTCGGGAGCGCCATCGACGTGGTTATCCATTTTCCGAAGCCAAAACTCCATTTTCGAAAAGCTCGGACTAGTTGGTCGATCCTGATTAACCCTCAATTCTTGAGTTGTGGATCCATTTTTTTATCGGCATTTTCAAAAATTACAAGTTGGCCGTTTGATTGTCAACGTGCTTTTCCACGTCCCAGGCTTTCGGGCGGTGCCATACCCGCGCGCTCGTTGCGTGGTCGGGACCGTGACTGCACGGCGGCGCGCCTTCGACGTTCGAAGCCCCCGCATCGCGCGCGTGTTCGCGAAAAAACCGTTCGCCGGGTCGTGGAGCACCTACATCCACGCGCCCGAGGGTGAATTGTACCTCGCCAAATCTCGCGGGTCGCCCTTTTGTGCGTGCAATCGGGTAGAGACGCGGGCGGGCGTTGAGCAACCCCAGTACCCCTCGAGTCTTCGCCGCTCTTTACGATGGCCACCGCGATGGCGGACGAAGCCCCGCCCTACTCCTTCGTGGCGAAGACCGGGCCGGTGTCATGGGAGTCGGTGATGAGCTTCGACCTCACTCCTTTTCTTGGGGGCCTCAACGTCTCACCGTATTCGTTAAACGCGCTGGACGATTTATCGCGACAACTGGAGGAGGCGCGGATCGACGTAGCGCAAGACACGAACCCGGAAGAAATGGCGGCAAGGCTAGCGCGGCTGGCGGTCGTGCTGCAGCTGTCGTCCGAGTACCAAGCCATGCGGGCTGAGGATCTGCAAGGTTCGTATTTCCCAATTCCACGTTTCCGCCGACTGATCGGCCCGATTCCCTTGTGACTGTTTACTCAAACACATCACGAGAGACTGACCCTTTCTTTTGATCGTTGGTTCAGCCTCGGTGGAAAAGAAAGACCGCGAGCTCGACGTGTTGGATGAACAAATCGAGACGCTGGAGCGGGGGGGCGCGCGTACGGACGACTCACTTGAGCGTGAGGCGGACGCCTCGCGGTCACGAGCCGAGGAAGCGGAACGTTTGATGAACCTCCAGACGCAAGAACTGGAGGCGCTGAAGGAGACGCTGGAGAGGCACGTTTCGGAAACTCGCGAATCCAAACGGTCGCTCGACGAAGCGCGCGCAAGAGCCGCGCGGGCGGAGGACGACGTCAAGGAAATGCAGGAAAGGCTTGCTAATGAGACGAGAAAAATGCAAGCCAAGATGCGAGAAGACACCACCGCGGCGCAGCGCGCGTCCCAAAGGAACCAGGAAGTGAGTAGGTACCAGAAGGAAAACGCGATGTTAGGGGATGAAAACGCGCGGCTATCCGGAAAGATCGAGGAACTCATGGCGGAGTGCGTGGGGTACTCGGAAACCATCGTGCGCCTTGATGACGCCGCGCAGGGCTGGCGGGGCAAAGAAGCTGATGTGGAAGCTGCAGCTGAATCCCTACGAAGGGAACGCGACATGATCGCGGCGCAGTTGGAAACGTCCACGAACGACCTGCACGACCGAACCGTGATGCTGCAGACGTTCGAACAGCGGTTCAGCGAGGAGCACGAGCTTTGGCGAGTAGAAAGGGAGGATCTGGAGGACGAGGTGCGTAAGCTAAACACCGCGGTATCCATGGAACGGGAACGGTCGTCGAACAACACGCGCCCCGGCACTCCTAGCGACGGTAACCGAGCGCCGGGTTTGCTCGCCTCGCCGCGCCGCCGCGCCAACGTCACGCGCGCGTCGCAAGGCACGCACAACGCCGCGAACGGGTTGCACCCGGACGACCCGCGTTACGTTGAAGAGCTGGAAGCGGAAGTCAAGGAGTTACGGGATTTGCGAGTGTTGCTCCTTGAGGCGTACGACCAGCTCGAAAAAGACGTCGGTCGCGAAATCGACATCGCGTTGCAGCGCCAAAACAGACACCACGCCGCGTTGGAAGCGAAGGTTGGGGTTCAGGATGAGGCGTTGCGACAGGAAAGCAAGCGTTTCACGGAACTGGACCGGGCGTTGCGGGACGCGCAGGACGAGCTAGCGGACCTCACGAAACGCAACGCCCAGTACGAAGCCGGGGTTTACGGGTTATCGGAAGCCATGCGTGATTTGAAAGGCTTGCGGTTGCAAATCCGAAGCGCGGATGCGCAGGTGCAAGACGCGGTTGACGTGAGTAACGGCTTGGGGCGCAAAGTCGAGGACTTGACCGAAGAAACGCGGTTTTTACGGCAAAAAGCAGGCATACCAGAAGACGCCACGATTGACCTTGGGGATTTCAAACTGCGATCCAAGGTGGAAGCCGCGCAGTTACGCGCGCTGAACCAACAGCTGGAACATGAAGTCATGGAACTTGAGGAAGACCGCCGGCGCCTGCGGAACGAGCTGCGGTACCGCGCGAAGTGGCAAGGCGAACACGCCGCAAAACTGGGTTTGTCCGCCAGGCAGCTCGCGATGCTGGAGGAGTTCGCGGACGCCCTCCGGTTCGGCCAGGAAACGTCGTTCCAAGTCCAAAACGACGACGAGCAGTTCTCGGCGCAACGCGCGGTGGAGCACATCAACGCCAGGGCGGTGAACGAGTTGGAAGAAGCGAACCGGCATCTGCAAGAACGGCTCGCGGAGACCCTGGAACGCGCGCACATGGGGGGTATCAACATGTCCATGCCCGTCTCCGGCGCGGTCTCGGCGCGCGCGCCGGGACCCGCGCCGGACTACGGCGCGCAGCAGCCGCAGCCTCAGCCGTACCAGGAGACGCAGTTTGCGCAGCAGCAGCACGGCCAAAACCAGGACAACGTCGCCGCGGCTGCTGCGATGCTCGCGGCGCAGCAGCAAACGCAGTTCGCGCAGCAGCAGCAGACGTACCAGCAGCAGCAGGCGTTCACGCGCCAGATGTTCGTCGAGCAACAGGAACAGCTGCGTCGTTCGTTCTCCGACCGCGGCGAATTCGCGGCGCAACAACAACCCATGGTTATCCACGAGCGCGTCATCGAGCGCGGCGAGGTGGATGCCGCGGCTACGGCGCAGATCGCGGAGCTGCAAAGACAGCTGCAGCGCGCGCGCGGCGAGATCGTGCGTCTGGAGGATGGGTACCACGACGCCATGACGCGTTCTTCCCAGAACTTCCAATCCGCGTCCGCGGCGGCGGCAACGCAGGCTGCCGCGATGGCGGCGGCGACGCAGGCGGCTGCTTTCGCGGCGATGGCACAGCTATCGCGCCCCTCCACGCCGCCCCCAGCGCCTGTGTCCGCGGAACCGTCGCGACCCGCGTCGCCGATGCTGCCCTCGATGGCCGAAGTGATGCGCCGAAGCGCGGACACTCTGCTTTCAAAACAGCGCGTGCGGCTTCAAGAAAAACTCGCCGAGGTGACACGACTCGTGGCGGATTCCGACGCCGCGGCTGTACGGGCCGCGGAGAACGCGGAGGCGGCGAAGAAACACGCCGAGCTCGTCACGGACACGGCTTCGCGTGAGGCGAACGCGGCGGCGGTGACGGCGACTTCGGCGGCGCTCGCCGAGGCGCAAAGAGTCGCGTCCGCGGCGGCGGCGGCGGCGGCGGCGACGAGCGCGCAGTTCGAACAAGCGCGCGCGAAGGAACAGCAAGCGGGGCAGGTCGCCCTCGAAAAGGCTGAGGAAACTAGGGTCGCGCAGCTCGAAGCCGAGCAAGCCGTGAGGCGCGCCGAGGACGAAGCGAGGTCCGCGGCGAGACGCGCCGAGGAAGAGGCGCGCGTCGCGGCGAGGCAAGCCGAGGAGGATGCGAGGTACGCGCGAGACCAGGCCCGGTCGCTCGCGGAAGATATGCGCATCGCGAGGAACGCCGCGCAGGCGCTGGAAACGCAAAACGCGTTTGCCGCGCAGTCGAGGGCGGCGGGTGAGGCCCTGGCGGAGGCGCAACGCGCCGCAATGGCGGCGACCCGCGCGGCGAAGTCCGCGGCGAAGCAGCTGGAGGAAGCGCGAGCCAGGCAGGCTGTGGTGCCGGCGTCTCTGCCGACTTTGGTGCCCACCCCCGCGCCTGTGTCTGCTCCGGTACCCGTCGAGTCCGAGCAGGCGACCACGCCGGCGACCACCGCGGTGGAGACAATCGCTTTGGCGTCGCCGGTTGTCGCGGCGCCGGCGACGCACCCCCCGGTCGCGGTGTCGGAGTTCATCCCCGTCCCCGTTACGATAAACGTCGCCGCACCTGTGCCCGAACGTCCGCCCCCCTCGCCGAGGCGGACCTCCGGGTCGCAGACCCTCGATCTTCCCCCGGCGTTTGCCGCGCCGGCGCCAACGCCGGCGCCCGCAGTCGCAGTCGCGCCGGCACCGGCACCGTACGCCCCCCCCGTGGACACCACCCCGATATCCACGCAGGTTGATTTCCCGGAAGAGGACGTCGTGGCGCTCGCTGATTACGCCAACGCCATCGCGGCTGTTGACCGGTTACGCGCGGAGCGGGACGAAACACGCGTGCGTGTTCGGCAGCTGAAAGCCACCGCGTCGTCGGACGAGCGGGAAATTTACGAACTGAAAACCGCGGTGGCGCAGCTCGGCGAACGCGCGCAGATGGCGCACCAGCAGATGACGGTGCAGGCGCACACGATCGAGGACATGTCCGTGCGGTTGGCGGGAACGCCGAGTGGAGGACAACCGAGTGTTGGTGGAGCGCATGGAGCGCAACAAGCGCCTGTGTCGCAACAACAACCACCTTCCGTCGCGTTGTTCGACGTTCCGTCGCTCCAGGGACCAAACGGCGCGCCGCTCAGCGAGTCGTCGTCCACGCGTCTTCGCGAGGAGTGCGCCGCCGCGGACCGGGCGTTGGCAGTTTTAGCGAGCGATTTACAATCAAAAGAAGTGGAACTAGAACAACTCGCGTCGGAGGTTTCGCGGTACGACGCCGCGATGCGCGAGATGGGAAGGCACGTGTTGCGCGTTTCCCAAATCCCGGACGACTGTTTGCCCATACACGACTGACACTTTCTTTTATTTATCTCAGCACGCGGGCGAGTCTGTACCGCGAACACGTGCGCGCCGTGTCGGTTTGGGTTGAGGAACGGGATTCGCTGTCTGAGCGTTTACGGAAAGCGGAAACGGACACGGAAACCGCCAAGCAAGCGGCGACGGATGCTTTGAACTTGGTGGAACGGTTAAAACCCGGCGCGGAGAGCGGGTTGAAGGAAGCCCTCGCCGCGGCGCACGCCAGGCTGGCGGTGTTGCAGGCGAGAGAGACTCGCTTGTCCAGGGCCCTGGAGTCATCAACGGCGAAGGTACGTATTGTATTTCCCAAATCCCGGACGACTGTTTGCCCATACAAGACTGACACTTTCTTTTATTTATCTCAGGAACTGCGAATGAAGAAGGAACGCGACGCGCTTGATTTCGATATCAAGGAGATGTCCAAGGCGGCGCGGGAACGTTTGGCGTTTCACGAAGAACGGGCTGATTTGGCGGACGCCAAGGCGCGGCGCGCGCGGCGGGAACTCGAACAGAGCGTCCCGAAGGACGAACACGCGCGGGTGGTTGACGACGCCAAGGCGTTGCAGCAGAGGCACAAAGAGCTGCTTGAAAGTAGGTTGGAAAGCTCCGTCGCGGCGACAAAACTCGCAGCTGCTGAGGAAGACGCCAAGGCTGCGCTTTCTTCGGCGGAAACGGCGACCGCGGCGGCGTTTGTCGCGGAAGCGCGAGCGAGTGCGTTTGAGCAAGCGCTTGAGAAGTGTTTGAAGGACGCGAAGCACCCGTCGGAGCTCGAGTCAGTGGCGCTTCGCAAAGAAGCCGCCGAGCTGGAAGCGAAACTGGAAGGTACGGATTTGGCTTTCCCAAATCCTGACACTGTTTACTGCCCCTGGGGGAGTACACTACTAGTAACATTTACCAGTACTGGCAACTACTACATACATCACAAGTAGACGGTTTGCCCATACAATACACCCGTAGACTCAAGACTGATGACACTTTCTTTTATTCATCTCAGCCTCAACCAGAGCCGAAGCGCTTGCGAAACGGGAAGCGCAACGGCAATCGACCGCGACTTCGGACGCGCGGAAAGACGTCGCGAATTTGGAACTCGCGCTTTCCACGGCAAAAGCGACCCTGCACTCTCTGCGGGAAACAGAGCGCTCGCGAGTCGCCGAGCTCGCGTCCAGGGCGAGCGTTCAAAAAACACGCGCGGATGAAGACGCCCTCGCCGCCACTACGGAAGAAGCGTCTCTCGCGCGCGCGGAGCTGCGACGAGCGGAGGAACGCGCGTTGACCGCGGAGACTCTTTTGGGTGAGAAAACACGATTAGCGGATGCCGAAAAAATGGAACTGGCTTCCCTGCGATCGGCGTCTCGCGATATGGAGCGCCGAAGCGACGCCGCTGCCGCGTTGGCGCGCGCGAACGACGAACTTTTGAAAAGTAAAAGCACGGAAGCCTCTTTGTCTCACCGCGCGCAGGTCGCTGAAGCCGAGGCGGACCGGCTTCACAAAACCGCGCTACAGCTGCACAAGCGGCTGCAAGTACAAGACGCGAACCTGGTCGCGATGCGTGACGAACAGCGACTGCTCGCGGCGGCGCAGGAGGAGACGCTGTCGCGCGTCGAAACCTCTGTCGACGCTAACTTGGATGCCAAGAAAGCGCAGGAGTGGGAACGGGCGTTGAACCTACTCAGAGTAGGCAGCTCACGACGCGAGAAAGTGCTTGACGACGCGCTTGCTTCTTCCCGGGACGCGCTGGAACGCGCGGAAACCGCGGAGATGCGGCTTAAATCGTTATTGGAGGGCGAACGACGAAGGGACGCGGAGCGAGCGGCAAGAGCGCTTCAAAACTCGACGGGCGATTCCAAGCTCGACGCCGACGAAGAGCGGGACGCGTTGTCGCGCGAAACGCGGCGTCTTGGTGAAGAAGCGCTTGAGTTGAAACTGGAAGCGTCTAGGGCTACGCGTGCGGAAAGAGCCGCGGCTGAGCGCGTGTTTTACCTTCAAACCGTGGCGAACGAACGGGAAGCGCGGTGCGTCGCGCTGGAAACGCAAGCGGCGAAGGACAAGTTAACCAGAGACCGCGCGAGTGATGAGTCGGCGCGTGCGCTGCGGGCGGCGCGACGCGAAGCGCTGGACGCGGTGGCGAGAGTAGAGGCGCAGTCGCGGGAAAGGGAATCATTCCATTCCGGCAGCGGCGTTGATGCTGGTGTTGGTGACGGCCGTGTCGTGTCAAACAGCACCTCCGAAACCATGTCGTCTGCCCTTCCCCCTCCCCCCGCGCCGCGCCGAAAACCGGACGCGGAGGCGCTCGCGGCGGTGGCGCGGCCGCTGCAATCGGCGTTACCCCCGACGGCGCGAGCCCCGAAACGCACAGGGTGTTGCTTTCGCAGATCGAGGCGATCCGGGGTCTGAAGATACGCGCGGGGGATGCGGAAGCGTCCGCGGCTTCCGCGACAAGGGAGTTGAAACACGCGCTGGCGACATGCGCGCACGCGGAGCAAGAGAGGGACGCTGTGATGGCTCGCCTGGAAAAACAAGTCGCGAGTTCCTCAGCGCGAGGCGGCGGCGGCGTGCAAACGCAAGGCGAGGAGTCGGCGGTCGCGCAGGTCACCGCTGTTGCGCAAAGCACGATTTCGCGGCTTACGGACCTGGTCAGTGACAAGAACAAGGCGTTACAGCGGGCGCAGCAAGCCATGACTGACTTGAGGGCGGACGCGATGGAAAAGCAAGGTGAGGATCGGCAAACGATTGAAGAGCTGAACGACCTTTTGTTCAAACAAAACCAGCGGGAAATAGCCGCGATGAAACAAGCGGTTGACTTTGGGGTTGACGTAAGGGCGGTTTCCGGAGGGGACGCGAGAGACGACCTCGAATTAACTCCTAAACTAACCGGTCAACTCGCGGACAAATCTCGAGACGACTTGTTGGATTTACTGGACAAAGCCGAAGTTAGTATCAACGCCCTGACGATGAAGGTACGTATTGCATTTCCCAAATCCCGCCTCCCTGGTTTCCGATTGTCCAGAGTAATTACCGTTTACTACATACATCACAAGTGCACTGTTTGCCCATACATGGCACTTGGTGCCACTCAATACTGACACTTTTCTGGCAAAACTCAACAGTACGAACAACAACGCGCGCGGCACTCCGCGGCCGAGAAACGGTTCGCCGAGTCGGCGGATTTGCGCGAAGGCGAAGCCAACCGGACGATTCAGGAAGCGCGGTTTCATTTGAAGGGACAGCAGAGTTCGCGGGTTCTTGAAACGCTAGTCGCGCGGCTCAAGTCACAGCTCACGAGCAAGGACAAGCGCATCGGCCAGCTGAAAGACGCGATTCGCGACCTGGAGAAGAAGCTTGGGGATTCCTTCACGCAACGCAGCGACGCGTCCGCGGACGCGGCGTCGACGACCAGCGAGCGCGCTGTGGTGAAAGCTGGTGTGGAGAACAAAGCCGCGGTGCTCGGTGCGAAACTTAAACGCACGCAAGACGCGTTGGTTAGGTACGAACAAAAGGAAATGGAGTGGATGGATGAGAAACGCGGGTTTTTGGCGGAGAAACGGGCGGCGCAGCGCAGGGATGGCGAAAAAGCGGTGTCGTCGTCAACCCCGCGGCCGTCCTCCGTGCGCGCCGTCGTCTCTGTTGGAGGGAACGGCGATGACAACACAAACGCACTTAAAGAAGCCTCCACCGCGCTTTCAGTGGAGCGCGAGCGGTGCGTCGACTTGAGTAACCGGGTCAAGGTTCTCACCGCGCACAACGGCCGGCTTGACCGCGCGCTTAAGGCGCTGAAGGAAGAGGAGGCGGACGCGAAGGTACGTATTTGAGTTTCACCAAATCCCGCCTCCCTGTTTGCCTGTACAACACTGACACTTTTCTTTTGCAATCGAAGACGCTGCGCACGCGACGCGCCGGGGCTTCGGGGGACGAAAACGAAGACGACGGCAACGGCGGAAGTGGCTC
>Ga0114998_10003186_pt1 | contig 12216 bp, 9 predicted proteins | sample ArcticOcean_MG_C_5_FD_87044 | JGI IMG/M metagenome (GOLD analysis project Ga0114998, IMG submission 87044) | Marine microbial communities from western Arctic Ocean - ArcticOcean_MG_CB4_138 | ecosystem: Environmental > Aquatic > Marine > Oceanic | place: Arctic Ocean: Canada Basin | collected...
AATCCTTCGAATTGGAAGGAGGAGCATTTAGTGTTTGTGATCTTAGGGGGATGGGGCTTTGTCGGTATCACCGCTAAAACTTTGTTCACGTGATGAAATGAAGCGTGTTCGGTGTGTCGAGCGTCGTTCGGTGTGCGTGTGCGTGCGTGCGCGTGTTATTGTTAATAGTAAATAAGTACGTTGAGTGAATTCGAGCTAATATAGTTCTTTGTACATCATCATCCATTTCACTTTTCAACGCCCTGATGCGCACTTAATAATTAATCGCGAAAGAACTGTGCAAACAATACAGCGCTGATTTAAACGAAGAGTCATCTAAGAATCGTTCACTTTTTCAAATTTCGCGATATAATCTCTGATTAATTAATTAATTAATTAATTAATTAATTTAGCTCGTAATTCAGTTCATGGAAACGAAGAACTCTACCGCGAAGAATAGGCGTGAACCAGATTTTACTTTACTTTGGCCAATCGCGTTAGCACCGGTGATCCCAGCAGTCGGCATCGCCTTACGACCATATAAACGAGCGCGATTCCCGGTCACTTTTGGTATCGCCGGAGCGATTCTGTTCTGGTCGCACGCGCACGCACTCGCGTCAACGAGTTCGACAAAGTAAAAATAATAAGACAGAGGAGGATCTGCTGTGAGAGGTTTCATTTTGTGAAGCATAGAGAGGTGAATTTTACCGCGCGCGCATGACGTCTTTGTCCATGATATCATCATCGTCCGCTGCGCAGTCTTCTTCTTCTTCTCAGGCTCCTCGTGCTCCGTATGCTTGCTCATCGAACAGAGCGCGTAGTCATCATCGGCGAAGAGGGGGAAGGAAAAAGGCGGTAGCGATGAGAGCTGAAGCGTCCGGGAAGAAAAAGCGCGGCGATTACCCGAATTTATATACACCTCAAGACGGAGAGTTAGCGGAACGGAAAGCGAGCAGGACGTTGAAGAGATTGTTTACTTACGTAGCGATACGCGTGGTGCAATCGCATTTGGAGGGACAAGGGAACGACGGCGGGTTCGCGCCGCAGGCGACTGGATTAAACTACGCCACCGGTAAGACCGAAATACAATCGCCGGATTATAACGATTTAAGAAACGCGATGGAAGGGGTAGAGTTAGGAGACGGCGATAGTTGGATTCGTGAGTTTGCGAAAACGAACCCGGCTGTTACGCTACGAATACTAGAAGCGAGGAAAGCGTATTGCGATGAGTTCGATTACGAGATGTTGGAAGAGATGACGAACATAGACGTCATGAAATCAAACACGGAGTTAATGACCGAAGTCATGAATAGATCGTACAATAAAAATGTACATTAATGACTTGATTTTAATAAATATAAACAAAAGTGTGTGCGTGATTTGATAGCATATGATAGTCTCCAAACGATCAATGGGACGCAGAAGATTAAGGAAACTAACGCGTTCGCTTTCAACGCGAAGGCATATGTTGGTTGAACAATCATGCTTCTTTTTTTGAATTTTTTTATGAAATAGAGAATTTTATGATGATGAAATGAATTGATTGGAACCCCTATATTCTTCATTAATTAGTATCATGATCTATTTATTTAACTAAGTAGTACGTTTTTATTGTTCAGAACACGATTGCTGTTTTGGTCCCACAGAACCGTATTATTCATATTCAGTAGAGACGTGCGAGTCGTGCGTACATAATCCTGAATCAGCGACGTCGGTCATCGGAGTCGGCGTACCGAAACCGAACTCGCAAGTACATTGTAAAGGTTTTTCTTTATTCACGTGCTCTAAGACACCTAAATGGACTTTACCTTGCGAGCGCATTAACGAATCCATTTCTCCGCAATGACGTTTGACGACTTGAGGCTCGTAAGGTTCGTCCTTATGCCTTCCGCTTCGCGGGGCGTTCGCCTCGAGCCAAGGTTCGGTGAAGCAGTAGTATTGATAGTGACTTAAAGGCGAACGCACGGATTGGTCGAATTTCTTGTTCTCCTCTTTCGTTTGGAAGCCGCAAAACGTTCCCTCTTCGGCTAAGTAATCGAATTCGAGTACGGCGTGCGATTCGAACGGTTTCAAAGCCTCTTCGGCCATTTGCGCCGTGAAACCAAACGGTAACGTGACATCGGCCGCTGACGCTGGATGATAGGTCTCCGCAGGAGCAGTTGGAGTAGGTTTACTATCTCGATCTCCTTCTAATATAAGTTTTGAGTTTTTCTTCCTCTCCACGCTTACATGAATGACATCCGTGCGAATACTATCGGGAACTCTCGAATCTGTCAAAAATCCGGGCTCTCTGAATTGTAAATTTTGTTTAAACCATTGCGGCAAGTCATAAATGTGATCCATCGGACATGAGTATGGCAAGACAAACAGTTCCGCGCCAGGTGCGCGACATGCATTAAGATTGTTCCAAATCTTGTCGCAATAACATCTCGGTTCTGGTAAGATGACCGTTCTTCCTAGTAATCTTCCGAGCGCGAGAAGATTTCGGACGGTTTCTCGGCGCACGCGGTCCTCCGCAAAGTGTCTCTCGATCGCGACGCGATAATCGTCTTTACCAGACCCGACAGTTACGCTAGCTCCTTGGTGTCTCACTTGAGCAAATCTATCGGGAACGACTAAATACTTTGTCTTCGTATCTTCGTAGTATTCGTCTTCATCGGCGGTCCATATCCCGGCCTGGCGCATGCGTTCTCTCTTACCCCACGCGTACTGCCCATCGTCGCCATATTGATAGGTCGTATGCACTGCAAATGGCTCGCCGTCTTCAGGGAATTTCTTATGATGCCACTGCACGAAATATGAATGGCCGTTCCCGAAAAGCCAATTTGGTAAAACGCCCAATTTCACGGTCGCGTTTGCCGCGTAATAAATCATTCTCGACCCTTCTTTTCCTTTATCGTTTCTTTCATCTTTCAACTTAACAGCTGGTTCTAACGTATGCCCCCTCACGCCTTCGTGCGTTATTAAATTAAACGCCGGTTGGTCGCGCATCCACGCAATCGTAGACGTCGCCACTTTTGTTTTCCACGTTTGAAGAAATACTTTCGACTCTTCAGTCGCGCGAAAATGTAAAATTCCAGTGTTGAAATTGACATGTGCGCATCTGTTCGAATCCATTTTATCCCCAGGGACGTCAATACAATCCGTACTGACTAAGATATCAGCGACTTTGTACGTTCCTTTGTTGAAATAGTCTCTCGGATCTCTCAACCAAACGACATCGGCGTCTGATAAAATTGGATTTAAGTTCATATCTAACAAATCTTGTACGAATTTCGTCTTCACGGTGCCCATTTTCTTAAACGCTTGTGAACCGGCTGTAATGAACTTCACCCCTCTATCTTGCAAAACCGAATTCCCAGTTAATAGCATCGACGGGACATTCCACTTACGTAAATCTTCCAACATCTTCTCATCTAAAGCGCCTACGAAATATGGTTCCAACTTTAACTTCCTCACGGCGTTCACCCAATTTTTGGCAAAATCTCTAACCGAATGCGTCGCAAACGTAACGAATATCGTATCCCCTGGTTTCGCATGCGATAACTCTTGAGGTATCGCGCCTTCATATATTTTCCTCTCCAACTCTTTCCTCGCCTCTTCAGTCAAAGCTTTCGTTTGCTCGGCCCACATATCTTTCATCCATTTCGGATGATTCGTATCCGACCTCACTTCTTGCGAGTTTATCGCGTTCTGATCCGGTCTCGGTAATACATCGAAACTATTATTATCATTATTACCATCATTATCGTTCCCTACTCTATTCTTCTCGTCTCCTCCTTCTCCCGCTAAAGTCATCGTCGTTCTCTCTTGTTTCGATATAATCGACGACGATTTAATAATAGGGGGAGGAAACAGTGCGCTACTACTACCACTGCTACTACTACTGCTACTACTAGAAGGTGCTTCAACCTCGTGTTCATCATCAGGCGATGATGGTAAAGGTGGACTAGGATCAACTCGTTCCTCGTCCGAGCTCTCAAACCCTTCAGCATCACTTTCTTCGACTAACCTATTCATTCCCCCTCCGTGATGTTTCGCGTCGTCATACTTCTTAACCGTCGAAGAATCCGAGGAAGTCAACTCGATATCGAAATCGTCTTCGTCGTCAACGAAATCACTCGCATCATCGTTAACACGCTTCGTCCTTTGATAGCAATAGAAAAGGAACAAAAATATGAACACGAAGATGTCCCTGAACAGCCTTATTTGTTTCTGCCTTCTCGCGTTCTGTTGATTCTGACCCATCTTTTAGCGAAAGAACGAAAGAAACAAATGCAGTGTATTGTAGGGAAACTTTTTATTAAAGAACATAAATACCCTAAATCACAACACCCTAAATCACAACACCCTAAATAAATTTGAAAATTTTGGAAAAATAAAACAAGGCGAGCAGCGCACTGCGCGCGACAGATATAAAACACTCCGATAAAGTAGATCGTCGTGATCATGAAAACGCGCGCCTTTACTGCGATCGCGCAACAAAAGATCGCCCTGATCTTCTTCTTATTTTTTTTCTCGACTTGCTCGCGCTTAAGTAGTCGCGAGAGTTTTGGATCCCTTTCCTCTGCGACAGGTTCCTTAGTAGGAGTTCTCAGCATCAGCAAGGCCAATGATGCCGAGACGCAGATCTTCTTCGTGGAAGCGCAACCGGAAACGAACGAAAGAGCGGAAGAGGAAGAGCAGATAAGATTCGCTGAGAAGAAGCGGGTAGAATTAAGAAAACTGGAACTGGATTTAAAAGACGCGCTCGAAGAAGTCGAACGCGTGAGACAGGAGAAGGCCGATAAAGAGCAGTTGTTAAAAGGCGAGAACGAACAGAAGAGAGAGTTGAGGAAGGAGTTGGAGGAGAGTAAGCGAAAGGTGAAACAGGCGAAGGAGGAAATGGAGAAGCTACGCAAGGAGAAGGAACGAAATGAACGCGAGAGTGCTGAGGAGAGCGAAAGGAACGCGAAGGCGTTTAAGATGAGCGAGGATTTAGTTCTCGAGTTTCAACATTTCGCCGAAGCGTTGAAGATATTCGCACTCGGGAAGTTCGCGAGAGCGAAAGAGCTTTCGATCGTTTTCGTAGATGTAATGAAAGAGAAAGCGAGTGCGTATGCAGTTTTGATGAGAACGAAATCGAGCGAGTTTTATTCTTTAGCGAAAGTGAACGCTATTGAAATTGGTTTAAAAGCGCAAAAGAAGGCGTACGAGTTCGATTTGCCAAAGAAGTTCGACGAAGCGAAAACGAGAGCGAAGAAGGAGTATTTACCAAAGGTTCAAAAAACGTATAAGAAAATGCAAAAGAAAGCGAAAGCGTTGATGAAGAAAGTCGAACCGCACATGAAGACTGCGAAGAAGCACGTGCAAACTGCGAAAATGTTCATTAAAAAGAATACGCCGAAGGACTTAAAAGAATATTTCGCATTCGCTTTTGCGTTTTTGTTACAAGTAAGAGAGGACTTAGTTAAATTCTTGGCCGCGAAGTTGTTACTTTTGTACCAAAACGTGGACTTTTTTGCTCCGTATGCGAACAAATCGTACGCTTTGTTCTCGGCGAACAAACTCGTGCAGACTATTCAGTATTACGTGATGTACAGAATGTTATGGAGACTGATTTTTGGCCGCGTAAGAAAGACGGAGACGGCACGAGGGAAGAAAAAGGGAGAGAAAAAAGAATTGCAAAGCGCAGCCGTTCGTAATCGTTCGGTGGAATTTTCACCGCCAAAGACGAGAACTATGGCTGCCGCTACTGCGCCTAGAAGCAAACCACCTGCTCCGTTTGCAGCGAAGCGAACCGAAAAATAAGAAGAAGAAGAAGAAAACTGTTACGTACCCCATGGTACCGTACATATATACTAAATTGTTATACCTCATTAATTGTTGCTTTTTTTAATATTAACGAATACTACATAACTAACTCTATTATTTAACGCTACTGCATACTATATATATATATATATATTTCCTCTAAAATCTCGGCGAAGCGGGAGCCTGATATCGCGGTGAAGGAGAAGTTGGTGAGATTGGTCGATTGTCGCTATCTTCTTCGCTAAAATAGGACGACGATCGCCTATGAATGCGCACTCTATTTTCTTTCTTAGCAGTTCTAAATGGACTTTTATAAGGAAATTTGTATGTGCCGCCAGAAGCAGCAGCAGATGGAGATGGTGGTTCTTTTCCTGATGTTAACGAAGATACGTTCAACGACGGGCCATTTTCTGCAAAATCCATTAAAGTTATCGCTCTAGAGTCAAATAGCGCAGCTTTTTGCGCAGCTCGCACGATTATCGCTTCACTTTCATTACTCGCTGCTAAGATAGTATTATCACCGTTTTCTTCGTTTTCATCATTATTTTCATCTTCGTCATTGTCATCACCATCGTCGTCTACTACAATATAAGCCTCATCGTTCACGTCTAAAAGTTTTAATTGCTCTCTCGTAAACATTCCATCGAATTTTGATAAAAAGAATCGAAGTGGCATTAACATCAAGATGAACACCGGAAACATGATGCACAACTCTGTAGAACGAATGCCCCAAATAATAGCAACGCAACACACTTGCACAAACGTAAATCCGTACACTCGCGATAACGGGACGTTTCTTACGTACGACGTCGGAGGATGCAAGCGAGGTTCCATGAATATCATCGTCAGTCTATGGAAAAACTGATTCTCGTAAAATCCGTTGATGCCCATTAAAACGAATAATCCATACAAGACTGGCATTGGGATTTCCTTCAAGAGCGAGAGTAACACAAACGAGAGTAAGACCAAAACGTTGACGAGTAACGGCGATAATCTCTGCTCATGAACGGTTACAACTTTCGTTCGCGTAACACCGTTTTGTGTGATTTCTTCAACCTCCGACAAGGCTCTAACATATTGCGGTGAATGGGGCAAGCTCGGAGTCGCAAACGGAAGTCCGAAAATCGAACATACGAACAACAAAATCGAAAGGATTGCAAAGTCGTAATGATAAGCGGTTCCTTTTTTCAACTTTGATTCCTCTTTATTACATAAAAGAGCGGCAACATTTGCGTCGATATAATACAAACACGTCAAACATATAGCCGGGAATATAGCTCCGCCAATAATCCATTGGTCACCTTTTGATGGTAATAAATCGATAAGCCATTGTTTTCGTGTGATATCGCTCGGCTCTATTTTTGAAGGAATGGAGAGCTTTTCGTACCCATCAATGCCGGATCCCCAGCCTAAAAGACACGCGGTTACAATTGCAAACGCGATTCCGAAATCTGCAGTAAGTTCCCTAAGCGGACCGAGTAAGAAAGGACTCGATCTTACTTTCCCAAAAAACAATCCCAATTGTAAAGTAACTGAAGCCAAGATTAGCGAAAACAACGCAACGTCTCTGGAATACGTCTCCTTATCGCTATCGAAATATTTTCCTACTCCTCTGCATCCCTCAAAGATGAAAATTGCACTAACAAAGACCATGAAAATTTCCTGAGTAAACCTCGTGCATGAGCGAACGACGATTGCGCATAAATCAAAACACGCTATGGTGAGCATGAACAGTGAGGTCCAAATTCCCGTCCACGCCATGGCGAGTTCGAAAGGAACGTTGAACGCTTTTGTCGTCGATAATCTATAGAGCTCGATCATGAATACGGTTTGCGGACCTGCGGGTCGTAAAACGAGCTCTGGTTGTCCTCCTAAAATCGCCCAAGTGATGCCTACGAAAGATTGACAGAGCAAAAACTCCATCGCACCAATTTTCCCATTCGTTTCTTCATACGCTAAACCTCCGAAGGCGATTGCTGGACCCAGACATCCAAAATACATGTATAACGTAGCAGTAATCGTTTTCATCGTTCGTAGACCATCGGTCCAATCGCTCGCATAAACGACCGAACGTCTTTTTATATCCTCAACAATGCCTCCACAAAATTTATGACTCCTCGTAGGTTCGTAATGGGCGTTGTAATTCCCTTCTTCGCTTTTCTTTTTTTTCTTCTTCTCGTTATTGCTTTTGTTCTTCGCTTCGTGTAAGTACGAATTCCTTTGCGATATGCGTAAAACATCTACGGCTTGTTCCCACGCGTCTATAACGCGCTGTTTCGCCTGCATTAATCTCACTTTATCATCCGTACTATCGCCATGCATGACTGCCGAGAACACATCGAATCTCGAATATTTCTTCACGTGCGAATGCATTCTCTTGAAATCGCTCGCGTCGGAAACAAAGTCTGTTTCTCTCGCAAGACTCCTAAACGCGGCTTTAATACATGCAATTTTGTTCCACCTATCGAGGCCGGTCAAAACACTCGCAGTCGAAGCGTTTTCATTGATATCGTTCAAAATCATCTCCAAGCTTTGTCTGCTATGATTTTCCATCATCGGCGGTACTAGAACTAAACACACGACTCTCGCGTTTCTCCCATCAGAGGCTCCTAAATTCACTGGCGACTCCAAGGTTGCAATCGCAATCTTTGGCAGTATTGTGCTATTGTTTTCGTTCTTTGAAGCAGGAGTAGTAGTAGATGTACTACTACTATTGTTTATACTAAAAACCTCGTTAATACTTCGTTGTTTATCTTTCGTCTCTTCTCCGATCAAAACGGCGAACCCGCCTTCGTTCACGCACGTAAACACTCTCCCAACTCTCACGGAACTATTATTCGCTCGCTGTAAATCGCACTCTTTCCTAATCCTATCCACCAAGAACGCTATGATCTCAGTCTCTCGCCATTGCGATAACTCGCATTCGATCAAGTTCATTTTCTCAGATCGTTTCAGGACGTTCAATAACTCCCCTAAAAGTTTCACTGGTTTCGATTTCTCGTCCTCGTTGTTCTTTTCGATATCATCGCCATCATCGCCTTCGTTCATTTCATCGCTATCGTCGATCATCATCGTTCGCGAAGTACTCAATTCTCGTTCATTATCAATACTATCATTATCCACGCGCACGTCTTGTCCAATCAAATCATCCTCATCTTCATCAGAAGCAGTGACTCGAACTTTCATCATCGCAAACACACACACGCGCAAGCGCGCGTACTTATACAATCAAATCTCTCTCTCTTAATCTCTCTCTTAATCTCCCTTTTATCATAAATATCACCCATTTCATACATTTCAAAGCTCACTACTACTACTACTACTATTACTCTCTTCTGTTAATGAAATGAATAAATTTATTATAAAAAAATCATGAAACCCTAAATTATCCATTTCCACACAATTGGACTCTCGAAAGAAACGAATATCTGCGCCATAGAAACGCCGGATACTATACTAATAAAAAATAATAAACAATAATAAACAATAATACGTACTGAACAAGAAGTGTGTGTGCGTGCGTGCGTGCTCTTTTTTACTTCGTTCTAAATAGTATATTTATATGAGCTCAACACTGATCGGTTCCGATACCACGAGCAGGTTGTTCAACTGGAGAAGAAAGAGCTATTCGTCGTCATCGAGGAGCAAGTGCGGTCCCGTAAAGGCAGCACAAATGACGCAGGACGAATTGAAGAAGATGGTTGGATATAAATCAGTGGATGACCACGTGAAATCGGGCATGGTCGTCGGTCTCGGTACTGGGTCAACCGCATTTTTCGCAGTCGAACGACTCGGGATGAAGTTAAAGTCAGGGGAGTTGAAGGATATAGTCGCGATACCGACTTCGGAGAGAACGCGCGAGCAAGCGCAATCGTTAGGGATACCGTTGTGTACTTTAAACGAAAAGTCAAAGCTCGACGTCGCTATTGATGGAGCGGATGAGGTCGACCCGCAGTTGGCCTTAGTCAAAGGCGGCGGAGGCGCTTTGTTGAGAGAGAAAATGGTCGAAGTCATGGCGAAGAAGTTCATAGTGATTGTGGACGAGTCAAAGTTATGTAAAGGGTTAGGCCCAGGGTTTCCGTTGCCTGTTGAGATTACCCCGTTTTGCCACGAACATACGGCGAGGACTATTGCAGAGATTCCAAGTTTGGCTGGGTGTAAAGCAGTGATTCGCATGGGAAGCTCGTCGTCGAATAAACCGGATGGGGATAATATCGCCGTGACGGATAACGGAAACTATATCGTTGATTTACACTTTACTTCTCCTATTAAAGATGTTGTCAAAGCCGCGAATGATTTGAAAAACACCGTTGGTGTTGTCGATCACGGTTTGTTTGTTGGTATGAGTTATCAAGTCATCGTCGCTGGGAAGGATGGGATTAGAGTTGCCGGAACTGGAGGCGAAAATGCGTGGTGGTAATAAATAAGTTTATTATTGATTGTTTGACGTGATTGATTTGTTACAAAGTTATTTACACACATACGTTTCGCACTACTAAAGTCTTCTATTATGCATTTCTGCTTTGATTTCTTATTATTATAACCGCTTTATAACGAGAGCAATACCTCTTTTCAATTATTACTATAACGCAATTCACTTCCAGATGAGTTCGTTTCATATCCACTCACCTTAATAGTATCATAATGTTCAGTAGGCGCATGAATCAAGTAACAGAGCAAACGGTACGTCAAACACGTGTTTCCAAGAATCTTACTCGTCTTGTCGTCAACTTTTTTGTTCTTTGGAATGCCCGGTATCGGATGCATCAAAAGTCTCGGCATCGGCTTTGCAAACGAGTAGAATTTTTCCCAATTCTTCTCGTTACCTTCAAAGCGCAAAACGCTGGAAACTAATGCTAAAATAAAATAGAACGCCGCTTGCAAAGCGCACTCGATGTAGACTATGATGCACGCAACGACTTGGAAAAATACTTTTTCAACTTTAATCGTCCCTTTTCCTACGGTGGCAAACGCTTCGTGCGCGTTCTCTCTTATAAAGCCGTCAAAAGATCTTCTACTACTTTCGCTATCATAACCACCGCTTTTTTCGTTCGCGTCATGAAAATCTTCATCTTCTTCTCTAACACCGTTGTTGCTGCTAATTCTTCTGCCCTTCTTCATTGGCGTCGTCGGTATACTAGACGCTCCCAAGTGCCTCAGGCGATCAACCGCTTCTTCCGCGGTCGCAGAGGCGCTGAACCAAAAAGATTTCATGATCATTTTTTCTCTTTCGACGAATTCAGTCCACGTTTCCGAGTGTTTCTTTGCGGCTTTTTCAGCCGCTGCTTTCGCCGCCGCCGCACGTTTAGCCGCAAACTCGCTCGTTTGCGAAGCCCATTCTTGAGCCTCGGTATACCAATCTTGGAGCGAATTTTGTGAAGAATTCCTAGACGAGTCTTTTATTAGAGTCTCCAACGAGTCTTTCATTTCTACGTCGTTATCGTCGTCGTCGTCGTCTGAATCCGCACTCCCGCTTCCTATGGATGTGCTCCTTCTTATTAAGTCGTCGTCAGCACTACCACCGCTGCCACCAGCTTCAGGTGAAGAAGTAGTTTTTGATTGATTTTCTGCCAGGCGCATCGGTTTTTGTTCTTCTTCTTCTCGTTTCTTTTGCTTCTTGACCCAATTCTTCGCATCTTTTTGTGCCATTTCAAACAAGATTTTCATTTTATATTGCTCAGGAGGGAAGAAACACCACCATACTGGTACGAATTTCGAAGGTTTAATATCCGCTCTGGAGCTATAAAACGGACTAACTACGATTAATTTCCTCCCATGTTTCCTACGGCAATGCAATTTTGAAAACGTCCCAGTCCTCTTAAACCCGCTCACGTACTGAATATCCGTCAACGCCCCGTCTACACATAACCCATGTCCTCTCAACCACATTGGCAATCCAGTCAATGGGACTATATTCGACGAACATAATAAAGCTCTCAAGAAAAAATCAAACGTCCCGAACGCTTTCAACCTCAAATTCTTAAACCCTTTCATCGTCATCTTAGTTATCGAGACTTCTAATCTATTATTACAGAGCTCGTGCGCATTCGCTGGAGCAAACTCTTTAAACGCGCCTTGCACGTAATAGCGTAACTGAAACGCTCCTAATATGGAAGATCTCGCCCTTGATGCGCATAAAAACGCGTATACGGCCAGGGCGTCCAAATCTACCGTCGGCATGAATAGTAAAGACCCGATTAAAGCGCCTCCTGAGCATCCAAGGACTTTCGTGTTTCTGTATATATATACATATTTATTTACACACACACACACACACACGAGAAGAAGAAGAAGAAGAAGAAGAAGAAGAATTAGCTTTTTTAGGTCGTATACGCACACTCAACGTCTCTCCCACTTTTTTACTCGAATTTAAAATAACGAACGACGAACAAACGATTATGATTATATCGTCTCAAAGTAATCGCGAGAACACACGCACGCACA
>Ga0114998_10003191_pt1 | contig 12202 bp, 10 predicted proteins | sample ArcticOcean_MG_C_5_FD_87044 | JGI IMG/M metagenome (GOLD analysis project Ga0114998, IMG submission 87044) | Marine microbial communities from western Arctic Ocean - ArcticOcean_MG_CB4_138 | ecosystem: Environmental > Aquatic > Marine > Oceanic | place: Arctic Ocean: Canada Basin | collected...
TACTATTTCTTCACCTTTGTATTTTGTGTAAGCATAATACCCTTGAGGGTTAGGTTTTTTTTTTTCATTAACAGCACCTTTGATATTACCGTAAACAGAACACGAAGAAGAAAAAATTATATTTCTAACATTTGAATTTTTACACGCTTCGATTAATTTCAATGTACCTTTTATATTATTTGAACTATATTTCTTTTTATTTTGTTCAGCCTCACTTACTTTAAGATGTGCTGCTAAATGAATTATACTATCAATATTATTTTTGATAATAATCTTTTTAACTTTAGTGCTATTAGCAATGTTACCTTTGATAAAAGTAGCTTTTTTGTTAACTAGTCTTTTAAAACCGGTGGCTAGATTGTCTAATATAAAAACTTTTTTATTTGTTTTAACAAGATCTTCAACTATATGACTACCTATATAGCCAGCACCTCCAGTGATCAAAATGTTGTTAATTTTTTTATATTTTGAGATCAAGAGTTACCTATTAGAAATTTAATTACTTTTTTTTTTAACCAATAAAATAGTGTTGGAAAATTTGACTCTATTTTGAGAATAAGTCTATTCATTAATTTAGATTGATCTTTAGGTCTATATACAGTTGAATTACCAAGGTCTTCTGTTTGTAAATCCATTTTACGAGTGTGAAATTGTAAAAATTTGTGGCTTTCAGGTATTGCATGCATTGTAATTGAGGACCTACTATGGTCAGTATTTTGTGAGTTAATAGATCCATGTATAGTCCAAGAGTTCCAAAGAAGCACATCACCAGCACCCATATAAGGTGCTTTAATTTTCATATTTTTAGATTTTATAATTGAAACTATTTCTTTAATGTACTTGTCATGATTGTCAGCAATATTATTGTTAATGTTTTGCCTTCCATGATCTATTTTATGACTTTCATGACAAATAAAAAATCTTCCAGCATCGGCTTTAATTTCTTCTAAGGCTAGCCAGGCTGCTGTCATTTCTCCAACTTTTTCTGAATCTAAATAGTAGGAATCTTGATGCTCCCAGGTAGCTGAGTTACCTTCAAAATACATAGATTGTACTATTTTTGGCTTTTCACCCAAAATACATTTTAAAGCTCTGCAGATAAGGTTGTTAGAAAAAACTTCATTTTCTACTATATTCCTTAAATCTTTGAATAAATATGGATTTAAACTTTGAAGATTTAAAACAGGATTCATTATCCAATTATTATCATTAAAAAAATTTTTTTCAGCCTTTGCAGTTGTTTGTCTATAAATTGTTCCTTTATATGGTTTTATATTTTTTTCCCACGTACCTCGTATTATTTCACATTTATTTTGAGAAATACAGTTATTGAATATAACATATCCATTATTGTTATAATATTTTAGTGCTTCTGCACCATCTAAATTAATGTCAAATCGTGGAGTATCATCTTCTTCTTTATTTTCTGGAACCTGAACATTAAATCCATTGGGAGTTTTAAGATGAATCATTTATTTAATATAATCAAATTTAATTAGAAAAAAATAAAATTAGACAATCTATTGATTTTTTTTAACTTTAAAAATTACGTAATGTCCAAAATATTTAAAATAATTATGTTTCAATAGCTTTTTTTCAATAGAATATAACAATTTAACAAAAAAATTATTACCATTACCTGTAAAAGGACTTGTAATTATAGAGGCTATAAAGCTAATCATGCCATAGTACTTAAATTCAATGTTAAAATCTCTTTCCAATTTAATGAGATCTTTTTTGTAAAAAGGTCTCTCATCTTTAGTGCGTAAATTCGGAGTTATTATTCTAAAAATTTTTAAAAGAGGGTTATCACCTAATGGTTCTTGAAAATAAGCTTCACCATCTTTTTTTAACACTCTTTTAATCCCTTTAAGAGCAATATTAAAATCTAAATGATGCAGTATACCTCTTCCAATAATTAAATCAAAAGTTTCATCTTCAAATTTCAAATCATGAGCATCCATAGCAAAAAAGCTAAACTTTTTATCTTTAAAATTTTTATTACAATAATTTGTACAATGACGAATATAAAGTTCTGATATGTCGATACCAGTAAGTTCATTATCATTTAACAACAAATCATCGAAATCTTTACCATACCCACAACCAAAATCTAAAACCTTTTTATTTGATATATTTTTGACTTTGTTTAGATCATTTTCCATTTCTACAAGTGATGGATTTGAAAAATAATTTCTAAATAATTTCTTAAAGTTGAATGCTTTTTTAGAAACATCTTTTTCTTGATTGTGATAAGCTCTTTCTCTTTCAACTCTTTTTTTTAATTCTTCATACATTTTAATATTTATCTTAAAGCATTTTGGTAGGAATTTATATGCGTTTCAATTAATCTTTTTAAGGTATATTTTTTTTGAACAATTCGTTTGTTTTTTGATCCATAGATTTTTCTTTTTTTTGTGTTTTTAATAAGATTAGTTAACAATTTTGTAAATTGATTTAAATTAAATTTTGTTGCAGAAACTACAAAACCTCCCATATTATTTTTTATAGCACTTTTTATAGACCCTGCGTCAGTTGTTATGACTGGTAAGCCGGAAGCCATAGCTTCGATTAAAGATATTGGCAAACCTTCATATTCAGATGTTAGTATAAATATATTAAAAGCAGGAAGATAATTAAGCACTTTATCTTTAGGATTTATGATCTGTAGTTTTTTTGATTTTAAAAATCCTAAATTTTCTGCAATATCAAAAACTTCTTTTTTATAATATGCTTGATTAGATTTTAAAGTCCCCCCCAATATTATAAATTTAAAATTTTTGTGAAGTTTTAATTTTTTAATAATAGCTACAATTCTGTCATGTCTTTTTGCATAACCTTGATTACCTATAGTTCCTATAACGATATCATTTTTTTTGATTGATAATAATTTTCTTGCTTTTTTAATTTGAAAATTAGTAAATGAGTAATCTTTAGTATTTATACCTGGATAAAAATAACTAATTCTTTTTGTTGGATAAGATTTAAGTCCTTTGAATTTTTTTTCAACTTCTTTGCCATTAACCATAATTATGTTGCTTAATAATTTTGCAATAGGAAGTAGCAAACTTCTTAAAATATAGGGCAATGCATCACTATGAATCTGCCACACTAAGGAACATCTAAAAATTTTTGCAGCAATTGCAAAGTGAAAATTTTGGAGGCCAGATACTTGTATAATATCTATTTTTTTTGTTTTTATTATTTTTCCTAATTCATTTATATCGATAAAAATACCAATTAAGAAACGGAAATGTAAAAAAAGATTCCAGGACTTTCTTATTCTAGATAAATTTCTTTTATAAGAAAAAACTTTCTGACTGTTAAATCTTTTAATAATTGCTTTAGCATCAGGTGGTATAACTGGAATTATACTAAAGCCTTCTTTTTTTAAGCCAAGATGAGTTGACGATATCATTGTGTGTAAGCCACCCCAGTTTTCATATGGTAGTGGGGCTAAAATTTTCTTCATAAATAATTTAAATTTTTATTTTTTTAATACAGTCTTAAATTTATCAATAAATTTTTCATCTATTCTAATTTTTTTTGTATTATTAGAAAATAATTTATTTATAAAATTTAAAGAATTTTTTTTTTTCATTAATTCTTTTGGTGATATAATTAATTCTTTATTGAATTTTAATGTATTTGCAACATTTAAACATTTTATATTGTATGTAATTAAACCACAGTTTGTATTCAAATAATAAGCAGACAAAAATGAATGAAGTCTAGTCGATATAAATACTTTACATCTAGCAATCTGTTTTAAAATATACTCAGGGTTGTTATTATAAATATAAAGCCGAACTTTATTAGATACTTTACTTTTGATAGATAAAATAATTTTTTTAGATATCTCAATATCATTTTCTTTGTTTTTATTTGGTGTAGACCAAAGTGCAAAAACATTTAAAGATAATTTTTGATTAGATTTTAATTTTTTGATAAGTGCATTTGTCAATTCTTTATAAACATTTTTTTCACCTTTTAAAAAATTATCCATATTTATTATTGATAGACCAATTATATTTTGTTTTTTATTATTTTTTGAGATATTTTTTAATTTTTTAGATTCTAGCTCCAACAAATCTCTACCAATATATGTTTTATTCAAAAATTTTTTATTAAGTTTTTTTATTTCTAAATAACTTTTTTTATCACGTACTAATATGCTGTTAGCAGCAACTAATGAAAAATATGCAGCTATTCTTATAAAAAAAGAGTTGAAGGGACCATATCCAACTCCTAATAATTTAACTTTTTTTTTGAATAATCTTAATAAACATAACAATAAGCTAAAAAGAAAAATACGTAGAGTATAAATATAATTAGGAAATCCTGGTTTGTATGATCCATGAAAATATGTTCCACCTCCTAAAATAAAGTTATTACACTTAAGAATATTTACAAACAAAGAGAATAAATTTCTTTTTTCAGTTTTAATACCAAGTTTTGTTAATTTTTTTTTAAATGAATCATTGCCTACAAGAATCGTTATATCTTCATTTTCTAATCTTAAATGTTTTGCTATAGATATTGCCAGAAGATCATCTCCAAAATTGTACCTTCCATAATATCCAAAAACTAAAATCTTTTTCTTATTTGAATTTTTTTTTGACATAAAAATATATTTTCTTGGTTTAAAGTAACAATTTAATAAATTTAATTTTATAATTTTTCATAGAAAAAATATCAGAAAAAGTTAAATTAAATTTTGATATTAACATGATGATACCTGATAAAGACGCAATTAATTGTGAAAGAGTATAAGCAATAGGTATGTACATCCAATTATTTTCTATATTGGAATATAACAAAATAGATAAAAAAACTATTAGATAGATAATATCGTTCACAAAAATCAATTTATAAAATTGAAATGATTTAAATATAGATGTTGTAATTAATCTAGTTAAATAGAAGGGCACACTTAGTATCAATATAAACAAAACCTTAGATGACTGAAAATAAGCAGAACCATAAACTGTAGCTATCAAAGAGTCAGATATATAAAAAAATAAAAATCCAAAAAAGACCAGTAATAAAAAATTAATGACAGGTAGAATGCAGATAACTTGTTTTATGTAAAGTTTTTTAATTCTACTAAATTTAAGTATCAACAAATTTTCAACTGATTGAATTAAAATAATCATACTTTTTGGTATTGCTGATCCAATTAAATAAAAAGCTAAAACTTTAGGTGAAAAAAAAGTTATAAGGAAAATTTGATCTAATCTTTCAGATAATATTCTTATAGTTGAATTAGAATGATAGCTAAGGCTATTTATTAGTAATTTTTTAGGATTTAATTTATTTTTATTTTTTTTTAATAAATGTTTTTTTTTATTTAATAAAAAAACTAAATAAAAAAAGGTTATTATTGTGGAGGTAACAAAAAAAACAAAAGCTTTTTCAGCTGTAAGATTTTGATATGTAAATAGTAGAAATAATAAGAATAATATATGTGGCGAAAGTCTAAATTTATTCCATAGATTATAATCAATTTTTAATATTAGGGATCCTAAAGTTACTGATAAAAAATTAAATAAAGAATATGCGATTGAAAAAAATAATAATAATAATGATAATTCTAAAAAATTTTTTAAATTAAATAACTGAACTAAAATAAAGAAGATTATAATATACAAGACCAAAGATATTGGAAGAATTTTAAATGGTAATAATAAAACATTTAAACTTAATTTTTTTTTAACTGCCACTATTAAAGATTGATCTATAGAAATAGTAGAAATTATTGCTGATAAAGAAATAATTGTAATCAAAATTCCATAAATCCCTCTTTCCTCTACTGTAAGAAGTCTTGCAAGCAGAATACTGCCAATAAAACCAATAATTCCTATCAAAATACTTACAGATAGTGATTTAGAAACTGAACCTATTATTTTTTTATGCATTATTTTCAAGAATACTAGTTTTTTTTATGAATAAAAAGTCACTCTGAATTTTTTTTCCAAAACTATTTATCGATGTATTTAACTCATCTTTAAGATAAAATTTTCTATTTTCTAAATACTCTTTTATTTCATGAAAAAGTGGCTGACCTTCATAAAGTTCAATATATGAGCATTCGACATAAACATATTTAATTAAATTTAAATTTATTCCTTTTAAAATCTCTAGTTCATAGCCTTGTGTATCTATTTTTAAAAAGATTGGTTTTTTAACTTCTGTTAGATTAATAATTTCTTCAATCTTAACAATTTTAATTTTTTCTTTTCTTACATAAAATGTTGATGGATACAAATTTTTTTGATTATTTGTAATATTCAAAATTGAAGATGAGTCATTTTCGTTTGAAACATTTATTTCAGTAATCTCACTTTTAGAGCCACAAGCGAATTGAAACATCTTTATGTTTTCAAAACCTTTAAATACTTTTTGTAAGGTTTCAAATGGTGCTTTTTGTGGTTCAAAACATATTATAGTTGAATTTGGATATATCTTATTTGCCATCATAGCAAACTGACCTTTGTTGGCACCAATATCAATAAATGTTTCGATCTCTAAACTTTTAATTATTTTTTTATGCTCTATGGTTGGAGCTAGCCTGTATTTAATCAAAGATTTTAACCAAAATAAATCAAAGCTAAAAATTATGGTGAGTAATTTTTTTATTCTTAAAATAAACATATTTTTTATTATTAAACAGTTTTTCTCATTAGATTCCAAATTATTATTGGGAGGGCATAGAAAAGAAATATTTTTAAAAAACCTATACCACCATCTCTAAACCACATAATTAAAACTGGTAATTGTACAGTGTATAAAAAAACATACACAGCATCTTGGTAGTTTTTTGTTAGACCAATAAATAATTTTGTACAAAAATAGCCTGTTAGTGTCATCATAACCATTATTCCAAAATAACCAAAGGACATCCATCCATCACCTATTAATGAGGTTGTTAAAACATTGAAATTACCATAATCATTTAAATTAAAAAGTTGCACTGGTGACCCAATAGGTTTGCTTTTCCAAAATATTCTTGGAATAGGTTCAGTAAAAAATTGTAAGTATTGGGTAAAATAAGTGTATGTTTTTGTCGCTTCAGGAACAATTTTTGTAATAAAACTTAAACTTTCAAAATTAGCAATATCTAAATTATCATAATTAGAAAAACCCCCACCACTTATAGCTCTTGTTCTTCCAACAAATTGAAATAGAGCTGCAATTCCCAAACAAGATATTAAAAAAATTTTTTTTTTTTCAATATTGTAAATTAAAAATAACAGACCCAATGTTACTAATACCAAAATAAATGAAAATCTAGACCACCCATAGTCTATTCTAATATAAAGATAAATCATTAGTGGTATTGATGACAATATTGAAAACTTTTTTAAAAAAAAGAATAATAACAACAAAGATCCAAAAGCAATATTTGAAAAAAAATAATAACCACTACTTTGCTCAAAAACTCTCACAGCAAAAACATTATTTTGATTAGTCGATTCATGAAGAGCATTAATGTTGATCAGTGAATGGATCCCAAAAGGAGCAATAACTAAAAATAATATTATTAATGTGTGATAGTCGTATTTATGAGGTTTAAATGATTTAAAGGATGTATTTCGTAAAAAATGATAATCTATTATTTCATTTTTTAAACATAAATATGACCCTAAATATAAAAAAAATAATCCTATCATCGATATAAAGATTGTAGAATTAAAATTTGCAGCATCCAATTTAAATTCCATGTATTGATAACCGAAATTAAAGCCAGCGTAATATATTAAATAAGGCTTTAAAACAAAACTGATAGAATGGAATACAAGGTATATAAAAATAGGAGAAATAAGCAAAGCTTCACCAAATAATTTATAAAATCTAAAAAAAATAAATAAAAAAAAGATTAGATTGAAATGTATAAAAAATTCCATAAATAGATTTAGTTTTTAATTAAAATTTTTTTAGTTATTTTTTCTATATTATCATGATAACTAGACCATTTGTTATTATCATATTGATTAATTATATTTTTACTCATTTTTGTAATTAAATTTTTATCTTTAAGAATTTTATTTAATAAGTTTTTTAATTGACTCTTTGAATTAGATTTAATTTCAAAATTTCCTATACCCTTTATATTATGTCCAGATTCTGGTGTAGTGATTACTGGTAGTCCTGATCCAATTGACTCATATATTGTAAGAGCACTACCCTCAAAATGAGTAGGAAAACAAAACGCATGGCTAGAATAGAAATATTTCTTTAATTTGTATCTAGGCAAATGATTGATAATACTTATATTTTTAGGTAATTTCTTTCTATCTATTTCTAAAAAGTAATTACCAATCATTGTTAAATTAACTTTTTCTGGAGAAAAATCTTTCACTACATTAATAAGTATGTCCGCGCCTTTTCTTGTATTTATTTGCCCAACAAAAAGTAACTCTAATGGTTCATTTTTTAAAATCTTTCTAATTTTTAAATCTTTTTTTAAAAATAGTTTTTCATTAAAACCATAATTTTGAACAATAATTTTTTTAGATGGAACCCCATGTTTAAGTAGAGTTTTAGCAACAAATTTTGAACCAACAATTATTTTATCAGCAATTTTTATTTCCGCAAGTTGCCTGGATATAATATTATCTGTAATGCCATAATTTAAATTCCCATATGGATCAAATTTATTTTTTACTTTTTCTAATTCTAAAATATGACCTATACTTAAATCTAAAATAACAAATATATTTTTGGATTTAGCATATTCAAACACTTTTAAGGAGTAATTATTATATCCCCAAACTAGTTTTATTTTTTTTTTACCAATATCTTTAATAACTTTATTTGAAAAATAATTGTATCCGATGTCTCCAAAACGATAACTCAAATGTAGTTTAAATAAATGTTTAACTATAGTTTCTATCCAATCATATAACCCAAATAGTTTTACATATTTTTTTTTAACATATTTGTTAGATTTTGTTTTGATTCTTTGCGATACGAATTTAGGAAAAAAATTTCTTAAGTTATATGGAAATTGATTTTTAATTAAAAATCTAGTTGTAGCAAAAGTATCAAGTAACGCATTTTTTTGAAGACCAATGCATGTTTCGGAGGCGTGTTGTAAAGATATATGAAATAAGTATACTTTGCTCATTTCTGTGTATACCACAATATTTATATAATATAAGTTATAATGAGGTATGAAAAAAATATTCGAATATTTTAAAAAAAAAACTGTTTTAAAATCACTTTTTCTTATAACTACAAAAAAACCAAAAAATATTTACTGTTTTTTTTTAATTTTTATACTTTAATAAATCTATGCAAGGCAAAGATTTTTTTACCAGTCAGTAGGATTAATTTTTTTCCAATTGTTAAAAGATTTATTTAAATTATATGTAAATACATAATTTTTCTTTATTAAATATTTAGGAACAATGTTGTTTGATCTAAATAACTTGATCAAACGATAATAGCTAAATGAATTATTTTGTTTAAATATTCTTGTAAAACATAAACTAATAAAAAGTAAGATATTAATCATGAACTTTGGAATAGTAAAAAAGGATCCCGTGTAATTAAAAATATTTGATATTTCTTTAGCATAGTTTTCTAAGGTAGGGCATGGAAATAACGTTGCGTTAAATAAAGCAAAATTTGAATCTTTTTTATTTAATTGATTTTGATTTACAAAAATTAAAATATTTATTAATTCTTTGATGTAAATACCACCTTTTTTGATGTCTTTATTACCCATATAAAAAAATATTTTTTTTTTTATAAATTTTACAAGTCTTGTTACGTTTCCTTTTTCTCCGGGGCCATAAACAACACCAGGTCTACAAATTGCTAAAATATGGTTTTCTGGTGATTTATCTTTCCATTTAATATGAATTTCCTCAGCCAATAGTTTTGATTTACCATAAGGAGTTGTGGGCTTGGTTATAGTATCTTCATTTTTATCATGTTCTCCTTGACCATAAACAGCAATACTGCTGGTAAATACAATATCATTACAATTATTAACTTCTGCAAAATTACATATATTTTTTGCTCCTTTTATATTTGTATCAAAATACTCATTTGGTTGATGTCCAGGCTCTCTATGTATTGCAGCAAAATTTAATATAGTCTTTATATCCTCGCTAATTTTAATATCTTTTAAATCTACTCTTATGTCTCTTTCTATAAAATGAACTTTAGTAGTATTTATTAATTGCAGGTATTTTTTTTTACAATATTCATCAGTAGGTTTTTTAATATCTATTAAATATAATTTATCGTATAAATTTAGTTCAATTGCTCTTTCAGCATAAAATAAACCAATAAAACCACATCCACCAAAAATTACAGCACAATTCATAATTAAGTTATTTCTTTAAAAATTTTTTCAAATTTATTTGTTATTTTTTTTATATCAAAGTTTTTTTCAGCATATTTTCTACTATTTTTTCCCATTTGTAATTTTAATTTTTTATTATTCTTTAAATTTGTCAAAAAGGAATTTAATTCTTTAAGATTATTTGGTGCAAATACTTTTCCTGCTTTTGCCTTTAGTATAGTTTTACAGGCTAAATTTTCTTTTGGAGCAGATAAAATGATAGGTTTAGCTGCGCATAAATAATTTAAAATTTTAGATGGAACTGAAAAATTGCTAGCTTCTTTATTTAGCATTGCTAAAAAAACATCTGCACAATTAAGCACTTTATTAAAAACATTAAATGGTTGCAAAGATAAAAGTTTAATATTTTTGGGCAAATGGTTTATTTTCTTTAAATCATCATAACCTGAGCCAGCAGCAGATATCAAGAAATCTATATCAGAGTTTTTTTGTGCCATATTGATAATTAAATTCGGGTTATGTTTTAAACCCAAAGTGCCCGTATAAACTACTCTAAATTTTTTTTTTAATTTAAGTTTTTTAAGGAAAACTAAGTCTAATTTTTTAATTTTAATTTTTTTTAAATTCCCCCAATTCGGTATAAAAAAAATCTTTTTTGTTTTTATATTCCACTCTAAAAGGGTTTTTTTGAAATCTTGTGAAATTATAATTAATCCATTTGAAAGTTTTACTTGTCTTTTTTCAAAAAATTTAAATAAATAACCCACAAAAAATGAAAGAAAAAAAGATTTTTTTTTTAATGTTTGTTCAACCGCAATCGAGTAAAAATCTTGTATCCACATTATAAATTTTGCATTATTTTGATTTGCTGCGGTGATTATGCTCTGTTGTGCAAATGTTGGACAATTAGCTGATATTATAAAATTTGGTTTAAGTTTATCGATTTTTTTTTTAACTTCTAGGCCATATATTATGTCTTTAAAAAATCTTAAGAAAAAACTTTTTTTATCATAATTTATGTGTTTTCCAACACTCATAAGTTTTAAATTTTTATTTTTACCAATATTAAAATCAGATTTTGGTCCTGGATCATTAGCAAAAAAAATATGGTATACCATCATTTTTTTTGAAAGTTCTTTCGAAAGCTCAAAAGTAAATGGGTGTCCCGCATAATCATGAACAATAATTCTCTGCATTAGAAAGTTATATTAAATTTTCTTAGTTAATTAAAGGTAAATGAATTCATAATTTTTATCCAAATATCTAATAATGAAAGAACCAAAAATTTTAGCAAATCTTTTTGTAATAAGTGAATTAAAAATTAAATTAATTCAATGAGAATTTTTAACAATAGAAACTATCTACTCTTCTTTAATTCTAAAAAGAACAAATACGTATTAAAAATCTATAAAAATAATCTATTTTGTAAAAATATTTCAAAATGATATATACTGATTGCATTATGATTTTAAGAATCGTTTTACTATTTTTGTTTATTTCGGGGTGTGTAAATTCCACAGGTTTTAAAGGTGAGCCCAAGGGAAGTGATCCAAAAAAAATGGGTATAAAACAAAGAGGTGTTGCTTTAAAATTCTATGATTTAAATAAAATTAACACTGCATCTCTTCCAAAATTTGAAGATATACAAAAAAAGCAAGATAAAAAATTAACTCAATTAATAGGTGAAAATAAATATTATTATTCTATTGGTGCAGGTGATGTCATAAATATATCAATTACAGATATTGATGATATTGATGGCTCTTATACTATTAGTCCAACAGGTGATGTAACAATTCCCTATGTTGGTCAAGTTGTAGTAAATGATAAAACTAAAGAAGAAGCTCAAGAGTTTATAAACAATGTTTTAAAAGGATTTTATCA
>Ga0114998_10003193_pt1 | contig 12201 bp, 22 predicted proteins | sample ArcticOcean_MG_C_5_FD_87044 | JGI IMG/M metagenome (GOLD analysis project Ga0114998, IMG submission 87044) | Marine microbial communities from western Arctic Ocean - ArcticOcean_MG_CB4_138 | ecosystem: Environmental > Aquatic > Marine > Oceanic | place: Arctic Ocean: Canada Basin | collected...
CCAGTGGTCGCGGTTGTCATCTTAGCTCGGTTTACTAATACTACCATGTCTTCAGCCCCTTAATCGTTTAAGCGATACGGATAAGAGCGTTCGCCGCGTCTGGGTTCGGGAATACAATCTGAAAGTCACCCGCTGTGGAAGACTTGTCAGAGCCAAAATCCAAAACCACAATAGAGTTTGCAGTGTTCGTTCCCGCTGCGGCGGAGCTATTGTAGATCAAAGCGCCACGAGCGGTAATGGTAGCAGACGTGAACGATTTGTCCGTGAAGTCTGTGAACGCTGTTGTTCCAGAAGTCGTTGGAGTTACGTTAACCAAAGAGTTGGTTGCTGTACTACCAGCAGGACCGCCAGAGGTGTAGGTTCCAGAAGTTGCTACTTCGTTGTTACCCGCGCCAAAGACCGCCGCCGTGGTTGCCGCCGTAAAAGACGCACTGTTAGTATACAAAGCAATCTGGAAAACATCCCCAGTTCCGTTTGTAAAGTTGTGTGTTGCTTGCATCAGTTCTTGCTTGAACGATGTGCACATAAAATTTCCGGTAAAGGCCATATTAGAGTCTCCTTATGAGTTCAGCCAGTTCAGGATGACCCGCATCCGTTAACGCATTCCATACAGTAGTACGGTCACTTTCGATAGATCGACGCATATAATGCGTCACCAACTTTTCAACCTTCTTCTCAAACGCATAAGCTTGGTCTCTAATAGCCGGAGGAGCAGTGTCAGAAACAGATATTATCTTACCGACACACTCTTCTGCAAGCTCTTCAGGAGTAAACCCACGCTTGTTAGTCGTCTTGACCGATATCACGTTCTCGTACCGAGGCAAATTTAGGTTAAAATCTAAACTCATTGTTTGGCCCTTATCACCTTACCTGTGCGATATTCGTCTGTTACTTCTTTAGCTTCTCCAAGCATCTTAACACCATTCATGGCTTCTTGGAAGCGGGTATTATACATAGCCATAACATCCTGCTCACCCTTCATATAAATATAAGCTTCTATCAAAGCTCCATACAACAATGCCATCTCCGCATTTGTGCTCAACCAAGTAGTTTCTGTATCGGTTCCTTGCGTAATGCTCAAAGGACGATAAAAGTAATGAAGCTCTGCTGTGTAAGACACACTTGGCGTTGGGGCCAACAAAAAGTTAGTTACATCAAATTGGCTGTAATATTTAGGAACCCCAGTTGCGGTTGGGTCTGGCGTGTAACTTTGCACAAAGCTAGGATCTTTGAAATCAACAAAAATCATATCCCCAAAAACTGTTGGATTTCCTGTAGCAGTTCTTAAACTCAAAGAAAACGGAGCCAAGAAATCATTAGGAATCCTTAAATATTGGTAATCTGGAGTGACCGTTGCAGTGGCGTTTTTACGGAATAGACTAAGCTGAATGCTTTTTAAAATACGTTCTTCAGACAACCTTATAAACAAAGGTATGTTTGTTACAAACCCAGTTTCTGAATACTCTGTATAGTCTTCAATAGCCTGCTTAAGCTGTGCGTATGTAAAACTCATGTTGTTACCACCGTGACTATCCCAACGGAACCTTGGGCGACTAAGTTATTCGGCGTCAATCCACTATCCCCAGCCATTCCGACTGGGTTCCAACCCCATTGTATATTATTTTTTTGAGCTACGTTTTGTGGTGGCCTTGGATTTCTTAAAGCTTGGGGGTCAGGAGTAGCGCGAATAGGGTTCAGTTGAGGTTGTTTCTCTTCCCACTCGTCTTTGCCCACAAGAAGGCCATTCCACTCAAGGCGCATGTCTTTTAAACGGTATTTAAAACCGGATCGGTCAGAAATACCATAAGCGTTTTTCCCTGTTGCGAATTTAGACAATTCTATAATTCCTCAAACTGGGAGATATTTGGAATGAAGCACGATCCCTGTCTTCATCTATAGCGCGTCTCATCTCTTCTTCATAAACAGCTTTAAGCATCTGAACGCGCTCTGGCGCACGTTTTAAAGAAATATAGTAAGCTAGACCAGCGGCCAAGCACGGATAGAAACGAAACGGAACGTCCATTGTGTTTGTCATGGTGTCAGCATCATCTATGCGGGTAAGACAATTGTAGACTAAAACGTCAGTGCTGTTATCTGGGACAGGCCAAACCTGTAAATCTGGTGTAATTTGCCTATTTAAGAAAAACTGGGTTACACGGCCCGTAGACTCTTTTGTAGGAATGGAAAGGTATTGGTCACGGCTAACCCTGTCTATTGTGTAGTCTGTGGTCCCACGGCGCACCACAACAGCCAAAACGTCTATTACATTCTGGAGTAACGGGTAGATTCTCTGGCCCTCTACAACGGTCAGCGTTCTTTCTTTAATAGTCCACTGATTTAGACCCCTATTGGCCCAGTCTGCGAACATTATGTTCAAAGACCGTTTCGCTGTCTTTAGGTCATAACCAGTCCTAGCCTCTAAGCCACACCGCTCGAATGCTTCTTCAACGTATTCTGCTACGTCAAGCTCAAAGTCTGTGGAGCCAGATACAGTCATAAATTAAGCCTTCCTTGCCTTGCGAGTGGCTGATTTCTTTCTTTTTACAGGAACACAGCGGTCTTTTCCAGCTTTTGTTCCTGCAAACCGATAACCCTTCCAGCAAGCCTTGCCGTCAGCGCCTTTTTTCTTACCTGATTTAGTGACTTGCTGTGCCATTTGAGAGCGTCCTATAGCCATTATTTGGCCCCAAAATTCATCAAAATACCCATTAAAACCTCGCTATTTACAAGGCCAGCGAACACCAAAGCGCCCACAATCATCCATTTTCCTTGGAAAACAGCTATTTTTACTTCTTTTACAGAAGACTGAAGCTTATCAACGCTGTCGATAAGGTGTTTCTGATTAGTCTTCCACTCAATAAACTCTATTTCAAGCTCGTGGACTGTTTTTCCTGTCATTAACAATTCCAAGCCTTTCTTGACCAATAATTAGCACTAAACTTGTCAGTTGTGCCAGTTATGCCGCCAGAACGAGCGCAATAGCTCTTCTTCCTTGCTGGAATGCCTTTTTTTATGGTCATTTTAGGGTCTCCAAACCGAACAAGCTTGGTTTTATCACCCTTTTTGGCGAGAACGGCGAACTTTTTCTTGGCTCCGGGGGTTCTTTTAGGCTTATCATAGCCTGAAAACTTCTCTCCGTTTTTTTCAACAGACATTAATCACCTATTGGTATGACGGGAAACAAGTGATTTATTGTTTCCCGCCATTTTGCGTTTAAGACAAAAAGATCGTCAACTCATTGCTTGCACCTGTAAATGCCGAAATGAAAACCCCGCTTGAAAAGATCATACCGTCATCAGGTATGTACAACTCATTCATTCCAACCGGGAACTTTTGGACTACAATAATAGAACCTCCATTTCCGTTAGTAAGCGTAAAAGAGCCTGCGGTTTCAGCGTAGATGTTTACAGTTCGTAGACGAGATCTGCTCGGCCCTATAAGAGCCGGAGCAGCGCCTTGACTAACATTATATGCGGTTACTGGACCTGCCATCTAACTACTCCTTACGAGCCACTGCCATCTGTTCCGAATGTCAGATCATACACATGATAGAAAATACGCAACTCAATATTACCGCCCGTTGCGGCTGAAGCACCAACCCCGCCTGTTATTCTCACAGGGTGAGTGGTACTCATAACAAATCCCATAACATTGCCAGAAGTTGCATCCGTAAACGAGATTTCAAAGTTGCCTACATCGGCGTCAGCATTGTCAAGGATGCCGTCTGAATCGACAAGAGCGGTACCCGAAGTAACCTCAACAAAACCCAAATCAAATGTAGGGTTTGTACCGCCTGTAGCGGACGCAATACCTTCAACTCGCGTGATGATAGCGTTGGCAGGTAGGATAAGAGGCAATGAACCGGGACCAGTAGCAAGTGGACCGCGCCGAATATTTGTTGTAGCTGCCACAGTAGGGTCTGGAATATACCCTTGAGCAACAAGCCTAACCGCGCCAGCAACTTGTGGATTAGTATTTTTTTGAGCCTGTCCTACGCGAACTGGACCTGAAAAAGTTGTAGTACCCATGATTTTCTCCTGTCTGGGTTAAGTCAGTCGCACCATGCGACTGTCAGGGATGCCCTAACGATACAACAGGATTAATAAAAAAGAAAGGGGCAACCGAAGCTGCCCCAATCCCTAACAAAGTTCGGAAGGCTATGCGCCAGCCGAACCAAATACAGCGCGTGGGTCAGAATAGCCGAAGCTATAACGCTCACGAGCTTTAAAGCGCATGTTACCTGTGTCGAAATCAGCTTCCATGTTTGTACGCATTGGTGAGCGTTCAAAATGTTTGAAGCCATTTGGAACATCAGTTTTAACGAACCAAGCGTCTGGGTCTGTCAAGAAGTGGTTAACGGTGTAACCCTCTGGAAGCATACCCATGTTCTTCATTGCGTTAATATCATTGTCCGCAGTGCCTACGCGTAGAGTTGATGCCAACAAACGATCTGCAACGAATTGCAGTTGTGGTGGCAAAATTAGACGCATACCACGAAGGGCAATGATCATGTTGCGTTCATCAACGAATGTTGAGATATCAATAAGTGAGTTCTCAAGTGAAGTTTCGTTGAGGTCAGCAGGGGTCTGAGGTTCGTTGCGGAAAGTACCGCCACCAGATAGAGGGTGAGCGAGTGAGCAAAGCTCAACGCCGTCACCACCAGTAAAGTTTGCATCAAACGCGTTATTCAGCGTTGCAGCAGCTTTTACTTGCTTAGTGTGAGCCATAGAGCGAGCCAAAGCACGAGTATAACGAGCGCCGAGGCGATCATACAAGTTATCTTCAACAGCTTCTTCGGTAAGCGCGAATGCAAGTGCTACTGTTTCGTGTGAGTAACGAGCAGTATATGCTTCATTTGCGTTATCGAATTCTACGCCAGAACCCTCTGATTTTGTTGGAGCATTTCCAAAACCGACGAGCATAACTTCTTCTTCGAATGCACGATCCGATGATTCAGTTTCGTAGATTGCAGCGTGCTCGTTTTCGTAGCGGTCATATTCCATGCCGAACAAAGCGTTGAGGCCCGGTTCTAGCTCTTTGACCAGTTGTGAACGTGAAATAGCCATAACTTAGTCTCCTTTACGCCAGACCCGCAGTGCCAGCACTGAACAGGTGATTATTGATTTTTACGATCACGTTAGTGTTCGCGGTGGAGACATCGCTATTCTCAGGATCTTGAGAAATGTCGATAGCTTTAAGTGGTAGACCCGCAGTAGTTGCACCTGTGCTAACAGCAATCTCAGTACGAGAATTGCCACTTACAGTGCTTCCTGCTGTTGCATCGACAATATCAAAATTGCCAAACAAATCGGCTACAGGGAATGCAGCGTTAGCTTGGATTAAGAAAGTCGCAGATGGATCATCAATTACTTGACAGATGATGTCAGTACCAGTCGCGTTAGCAGGCCAGTAGTTTGAGTAAATGATATTGCCATTTGGATCTACATATTGACAGCCGTTAAATACACCCAAAATCAGAGCAGTACCACCAGCAGGCGCACGAACAATTGTTCCATTTGTGGCGACTGTAACTATGTCACCTTGGAAAATGTTTGTGTTATATGCGGAGGCAATACGATACCGATTTTGCCGCTGCGAGCTAGTGCTCGTGCGGACAGGGCGAAGGCCGAAAGGGGCGTCTTGATTCGCCATTTTACTTATCCTTCAGATTTTTTCCGTGACCCGAAACTCACGGATGATTTGCGTTGCGCTGCCAGCTTAGGCATCGCAGGATTATTGTCTCTCATCCAGTCACGATCAACGGCTTCCATTTGATTAGTGGTAACGCCTTGATAGTGGTTCTGTCTTTGTTTAGCCAATTCGTTGGGGATACGCGCTAGTACCAAACCGCCAACACCAATGATGCCTGCGTTGCGTCCCTCATCTACTACTGGTCCAAAATAATCTGGATATTCTTCCGCCGCAACGAGTTCATATCCTTCTTGCCGCCGTTTATGGACGTTTGTTTTGTCGTCAAATTCCATCACAGATTCGCGAATCCAGCGATGTTTGTATCCAAGTGGAGGTTCTGGAGCATCTAATGCTGAACCCGGACGCCATTCTTTGCGCTCTTCAAGCTCCCGCGATTTTGACTCGCGTGACATACGATCAGACATATTATTTACTCCGATTTGCAATTTTGGCAACTTCAGCGGCGTATTTTTCCAGAGGTATATTTAACTTCTGTGCTAAAGCGACTTGACCTGCATTAAGTTCTACTTGCTTCTTCCGCCCAGACTTGAGGGAGCGAGTACCACTCCCCGCAGGTGTAACAGATTGGACGTTCTTCCTGTCACCCTGAAACTTGTTCGGCATTTCTCGACGCATACGTTTGTCGATCTCCGAATAATAATCATCACTGGTAGGATCAAAACCCTCTTCAGCAACCAACGTATTGTGGATAGCCCTAGCCGCGCCAGTCATAACGCTGTTACCATTAGGGCCAAACCAAGAGTTCTTACTCATCCAAGACTCTAGTTTTTTGTCTCGTGATGGCGCTTGCCGCTGCTGAGTTTGAGCTTGCTGCTGTTGTTGCGCTTGTTGTTGTTGGGAATTTTGTTCTTGCTGCTGTTCTTGAGCCGAACGTTGCTTTTGCATACGCAGACGCTCTTTCTCAATTGCAATTTGTGAAATCGCAGTTTGAGCGTCAGCAACCTTATCGTATTCCCCAGCTTCATAAGCTTCAGTCATAGCCCGTTTGGCTTGAGCTTCTTGAGTGGTAATCCTACCCTCATACTCGCTCATGTAGCCCTTGTCTAAGCTAGACAAACGAGTCTTATACTGTTCGTTTTGAGCCTGTACCTTTTGAATGTATTGTACAGCCGCCGCAGCTTCTTCTTCAGCATGACGCCTAGCTGCGGTTAATTTCTTAATCCGCTTGTCAACTTTTTTGCTGTAGCTACCGAGTTCTGAATCGTCGTCGTCATTTTCACGAACATTTGTTCGGCTTGAGTCTTCATCGGAATCATTTTCTTCTGATTCGACGTAACTGCTATCGTCATCTATTTCAACAGATGTCGCGTTTTCAAAGTCGTCTTGATCTTCAGCTTGCATAAAATTCGTTCCCTCTATCTGCTTTATACATAAGAAATATCTTTGGGGTCAAGGATTGTTGCAATAATATTGTCGTCATTTATCACACGGACCTCAAGACCTTCCACTTTAAAGCGATTTCCAGCATATCGTCCTATAAGAACCCAATCTTTCTCATTACACCAGTTCCCTGTTGGGAATTTTTGGGAGTCTTGGTATGCGTCCGGTCCCAACTTAACGACATATGCCGCAACAGTTGCAAAAGATTCCCTGTCTCGAACCGCGTCAGGGACATAAACTCCACCCTTAGTCTTTTCCCCCGGATAGAACGGGATAATTAACATTCTGTAACCAGTGGGCTGTGGTAGCCTTTCTAAAACAGAAACACCCAGTTTTGATGGGTCGTTTTCGTTCTTGTTCTCTTCTTCTTTGGGCTTGCCAAACGCAGTTTCTAAGGGTTTTGGAATCTTTTCCATACCATCTGGCTGTTTCATTTTTCTGGCAACGTGCTCAGGAACGTAAAGTTTTTTATTCATCTGAATACTCTATGTTTTTCATTGAGGTTCTGATCTCATCTTCCATGAACGTGAGACCTTTTACTTGCCCGACTATGTACCTGTACTCTTCAAAATTGGTCACATTGCCAGTGCCTAGAGCTACCTCTAAGTCCTCTCGCTTTTGACGCAACTTCTTGAACAGATAGTCAGCTAAATGTATTGAGTCCATGTGTGTCTCCCACTAGAAGTTTATACGATCTAGCGGGAAACACAAGTACATATCCCAATATTCTAAAAAACACCAGTAAATCTTTGGGGTCTAGCAATAGAGCTAAACCTACTTAACATTCTTTTTTGAGGTTTTCTTTTTAGCAGAAGTTTTTTTGGCTGGCTTTTTAGACCAAGCTTCGTTTTCTGGCGTGCTGGGGTCGTCAGCGATAAAATGTCCGTTTTCATCTCGTGCCCTTGTCTCTTCTAAGGCTTGCAGGAACACAGGTTCCAATTCTTTAGATAGCCTTAATCGTTTCTTTTCCTGATCTACCTTAATCATCTTTTCACGAACGCTACTGGACATTATTTATACCCCTTTGTTTTGTGTCATTGTTAAGTGCCGCAATGTCACGCTGAGTTTGCACGCGCTCTTCTGCAACACGAGTTTTATCTTGCAGTGCATTTTGCTGCAAATTCAGACGTTCTTGAGCCAAGCGCATATCCGCTGCGTCTTGCTCACGATCAAGCTGCTGACTCGCTTGGAATTCATCAGACTTCCGCTGCAAATCTGCGGCTTTTAGCTGTAGTTCTTGATTCCTGATTTCAACAAGTGGATCTGTGCCTTCAGAAATTGGCTCAACTGTCTGTGCGTATTGCTCAGTGAGTTCAGCAATAAGCATAGCTGCTTGACGAGCTATGGCTGGTTGCAGCATCTGTGCGGCCTCTGGATTCTGTTGAACTTCAGGACCAGCTTGCTCCATAACCATCTGGCTTGCTTGCTGTTCAGCCAACAGGCCAATGTGCTCTTGAATGTGGCCCTGCAAGATGCCAAGAACCTGTGGGTTCATCTGAACCACAGGAGTGGACATAATGGCTAAGTGCGTCTCCATGTGAGCTTTGTGATCTTGGTCAGGGAAAGCCTGTGGTGGAGCGCCATTCATAGCCATCTGATTTTCTTTTGCAGCATTGGCTGGTTGAGGCTGTGGTGGAGGTGGCAATATGCCGTCAATGTTATTAACGCCAAGGGCCTCGTACATATTCCTGTACGCTTGGTACAAACCTTGTGGCCCACCATGTATCTGCGGATTCGACTGAACCAACTGCAATTGCGTTTGAGCCAAAGCAATACGTTGTGCCATAGAGAAGATGTTTGGGTCACTGACCGGAAGCACATCAACTCGACCATCAAAGTCAGTCGCAAAAACCTCTGGGCCAAACTCGGTAGAAGGCATGTAAGGGTAAGACTGAATTGTTTCAGAAAAAACCTTCGCAAGTAGTTTGAACTCAAGCTTCTGAGAATAGTGCATCCGCTTGTGAATCGCGGACATAACCTTAGTCCCACGCTCCATAATAGCCATTGTAGTGCCTACAGGAGTCTCACCACCCATCTCGCCTATCTTCATGTCAGCCATAGAAGCAAAGCGGCGTCCTGCGTCCACAAGAGTGCCTAAAAGGTTGTAAAGGGTACCAGATGGCTCTTTGAACGGCAAAGGCATTAAAGAGGTTCGTATGTCACTGCCAGCAACGTCTATGTCTCGGAATTCACCCGGTTGGATCGGGTTTTCTTCATCGCGGATACGCGCTCCGCGAGCCTTAAAGCCAGCGGGTAGGTTGGACAGTGTGCCAGCGTCGATAAGCTGTCGTAGAATCGACGTAGAAGCCTGCGCAAGACCACCAATCATATGAGTCAAGCCTAAGCCATAAAACCCAAGACCGGGAAGAAACTTGTAGTGAACAAAGTAAGGCTTCTTACGCCGCATCATGTCCATTTCGTCATAATTACGACGAATAGCCAAAACATCCCCTGTATCAGCCAATATAGTAACAATATAAGGAAGCTTTAACCCGCTTTCTTCTCCGTCAGGGCCAATGTCCTCAAACCCAGATATATCCAAATCTGTATGAACTTCATGCAAAGTTAACTCAGTTGATGAGTTGCTAGGGTGTACGCCCTGAATCTCATCAATAGTCTGCTGTACGTCAGACATATCTTCTGAGTTTGATCCAGACCCAGTTGGAAGATCAATATCACTATAGAACCCAGCCAATTGAAGCTTACGAACTTCGTTAGAATCCATCTTAATGACATGAGTAACACGAGGGGAAGAAGCCAAATCAGTTGCGCCATAAGGAACAACCAAGTCTTCTGCATGGACAAACTGGCTAACAGCGCGACCCTTCAAGGGGTCAAAGTAGACCTTCTTAAAAGTAGAACCAATTACCGGGAGATAGAAAAGCATCTGATCCATCTCAGGATCGTATTCCTCCATCTCATAAGTAATCATGTAGTTCATATAGTCTTTAATGCGTTCAGCTTGCTTAATAAGCTCTTCATTAGTCGCGCCAACAACTTCAGCGCGGACAGGGCCGCTTGCAGGCAACATCTCACGATAAGCTTGGGCTTGAAACTGAGTAACGCTTTCCGCAAGTAGCGGATGGACAACACCAGAAGACCCGGCAAACGGTTCAGTCCGGTCCTCATACCTCATCCCAAGGTATTCTAGTCCACGTTTGTAGGTATCTTCCCAGTCTTGACGAGCCGAAAAGTCGCCATCAATATCGCCAGTCAAATCAGAAGCAATAACGGCAAGATCGGCGTCTTCAATGTAATCGGCTAAATTGCTGTTAAACTCAATTTCTAAAGGAGCTACGCCTTCTTCGTATTCGCCAACAATCGCAGTTCCATCGTCAAACTCAAAAACACCGGGTTCTTGAGGAATTTCTGGAACCATAAGTTCCTGATCAACTGCAACTTCAGGAAGTAAATTTATCCCCCCAGCGCCCATATCTCTTTCAATAGCCATTTTCATTCCTTTTCGGGTGTTGGAGCGGAAGGCGCTCAACCAGCTTAGAGCAGTGAACTGAGAACGTTCGCGTCAAAGAGTCGGGAGAAAACTCTAACTTATCCCGCTCCAACCTCATTAGAAGATATCCTTAGAACCGCCATCAATGGGGGATTTATCTTCATTTTCATAATCTGTTATAGGCCCACCAGCTTCATATGCGTTGCAAACCTTGTCGTAAGCGCAAACGAATTCAAGCTTAGAGCAGTAACCCAGACCTTCGGCATCTCCCATGCCGTCTTCAATGCACCCAATCATTTCAGATCGAATGTCATAATACTCACAAATTCCACATTCTTCGGTCTTTTTGCCTGTTTTTGAAGTAGGCTTCCCGTATGCAAACTCATCAATAGCAATCTGCTTGTTCTCAGAGTTTTCATCTTTATCACTTGTAACTATAGGGCAAGTGAAATCTTCGACTTGATCGTCATCAACCATTTGATTGACGCCGCTTTTAAGCTGTTCCATATCAATGTTGATAACGATCTTTGTCATTACTTCACTCCAACAAATTTGGTGCCGCTAATAGCAGCGCCGCCGCCACGAGAGTGACCAGAGTTTTCCATAGTTGTCGAGGGAGTGCCTTCCTTCGGCATAACTTCCTTAACAACACCATCTTTTTCAGTTGTTTTCATTACTTTACTCCTTTAAATGAGCCGCCACGACCAGCCATTACACAACCACCGTGCTCATAATTATTGACTTTGCCACCTTTGGCTTTGCCAGTAATCATCTTGCCTTGCTTACCACGATTTTTTTGTCCAAAAGAACGACCTTTAGGGGCGTCTTTACCATAGCTTCTAATATTCTCCAGATCGTCAACTAACTTTTCAAGCATAGCATCTTTTTCTTTTTTAGCTTGTGCAGCGCCTGACGTTCCACGTTCTGCATACTTTTTATCTACCAATTTGTCATCGTAATTAGATTGTTGAAGTCTTCGACGTTTAGTTTCTGACGCTTTAGGTCCGCCAGAAGGTAAATCTACATATTTTAGAGCCATCAGCTTGTTCCTTTGAATGAACCGCCACGGCCAGCCATTACAGCGCCGCCGTTCTCGTATCGCTTAACTTTGCCGCCGCCCATCATGCCTTTGGCAGAACCGGAAGACCTTAAAAGAGCCTTTAGATCATCTTCGCTGTAGTTGTCACGCGGGTCTATACCTCGTGTGCTTCCGCTATTACTAGACCCAATGGACTTTGCACGATTAGGATTCATCTTAGGGCGCATAGACCGCTCGGGCGCTCCGCCACTAGACCGCTCGGTCGTCGGTTCCGGGATCGGTGCACCGCCACCGCTTTCCATCGCTTCTAATAATGCAAGCATAACAGCCTGTTTATTAACGGAATCTTTTGAAGCAAGACTTTCTATGCTATCTTCATCGTCAGCAATTCGTCTACGATTGCGTGCAGCGGCGGGAGCAAGCTCTCCCATAGCTCGAAGATTATCTCCAAAAGTATCTTCATCATCTGCCCGGCGTCTACGATTGCGTGCATATTCAGATGCAAGCTTTCCAATTTTTCCAATCATGTCGGTCTCCTAATAATACTCTATGCGCTGACGAAACGCGGTTAGATCGTCTTCATCATAGTCGCTTGGGGTCGTAATGAAACCCCCCTGTC
>Ga0114998_10003194_pt1 | contig 12198 bp, 18 predicted proteins | sample ArcticOcean_MG_C_5_FD_87044 | JGI IMG/M metagenome (GOLD analysis project Ga0114998, IMG submission 87044) | Marine microbial communities from western Arctic Ocean - ArcticOcean_MG_CB4_138 | ecosystem: Environmental > Aquatic > Marine > Oceanic | place: Arctic Ocean: Canada Basin | collected...
ACACATACCCCATTTACTTGTACATTACCCTACGTCGACGGCGGCGCATGCGTATTCCGGGACAGCAAAAGCAGCAGCAGAAGAAGCGCATCCAGAGCGAGAAGAGGTTGAGGCAGGGCCAGTAGCACGTGAGGTAGAGGCCGATCAGCACGATGAAGAAGGCAAAGGTCCAGAGGAGGGCGTTCAACCTCGAGAGGGCGCAGGCGGTGTGGATCGTGCGCGCCGTCATGTTCGTCGCTCCAAAGGCCCGCCCGAGATTGGTCACGGCCGCGGTCGCGCCGATGGGATTTTGGAAGAGGCGGCGGAAGGCCGTCTGTCCGACCGGACCGAGACCGACCATCGCCGACGTGTAGTCGAGCGTGCTGTTGAACGCGCGATCCACGGTCATTGTACCACAATAGTCCTTGATCTCGGTGTTCTCGATGAGATCGGCGTCGATGCCGGTGAGTTCCGTAAAATTTGGAACTTGTGGGAGGGAGATGGGCAACTGCAGAAGGGGAAGCACAAGACCACCGGCGTCGCATGCATTTGTATGTAAAGGGTAGAAAGGGGTTGTAGGGTCGGAGAGCGTTCGAGAGTGCACGACTTTACCGCGGGAAAGCACATGTGGTGCGAGCGGTGCGTCTCCACCTCGATTCCACCACCAATGGGAGCCGATTGTGTGGCGATCTCGGGATCTGGGCCGTACAAGTAACACTGCGGAGGGTAGGGAGCAAGGTGGGGAGGGTAAGGAGCAAGGTGGGGAGGTACTTGGCATACCAACAGGGCACTTTTGGTATGTCAAGTATGAGGGTGGGAGCAAGGCGGGAAAGTCGGTCGGCTTACCAGGAATACATTGTAGATCATGTAGGAGCCGATCTCTTCGATGAACCCGGCCGTCGTGTTTTGAATGCGCTCTGACGTCTGTGAGTGTGGCACAAGGAGGGTTCCATCGAAGAGGCCGGTGCCAAAGTCTTCGGTGAGCCGTCTGATCGGTCCAGATCGCCAGCGTCCGTCCATAACGGAGCGGGTGGCGAATGGTTCTTCTTCGAGCCGCCGTCGACGATGTTGGGACACGACCTCGTGCAGAGGTTCTTCCCAATCGGGAGGGTGTCCGTGACGCATGACGTAACCGAGGGTGCGCAACGCCCGGCCCATGGCCGTGGGGGCGAGGTATTCTAGGCCCAGCGCGGCTGCGACGCCCTCGTTCGGAGGTGCCTCTTCGTCGACACGTCCACGGCTCCACCAGCGCATCCGGTTACGTTCGCTGTGCGCTGCAGATCGCACCGTGTCGGCGATGGCGAGCCAATCGACGTCATCAACAATACGTCTGTGCATTGACGAACGTGGAATATCTTGCACTCGCAAACGGTCGACAAACAAGTTGTCCTCGAGGAAGCGGCTGAGCACGCGACGTGTGCTATGGTTGCGCAATTCGGCGAGTCGACGGTGGTGTGTGCGGGCAATTTCGAACTCCTCGATGGTCGCAACGTGTGGAATGTCGGACGAGGCGTGCGGTGCATGGCGTTCGAAGAGTCGTCCATGCTCCTTGTCTGCCGACTGTTGCACGAGGCGACGCACCTCTCGGACGTGTTTTACGCTGTGTTTTGCGCGTTCGGTGATCGTCCGTGCACGACGCGTAATGGAGCCGTCGCTGCCGATGACAAACGACGCCAAGGTGGTGGTCTGCTCGATTTCGCGTGTGATGGTGCTTGTGATGCTCGACGAGGCGTGCTCCCTCGCACCATATTCGAACGCCGTCGCGTTTCGTCGTCGCAACGCATTGCTAGTCTCGCGCGTGTGTGCGCGTGAGCGATCGTGCATCTCACGTTGAAAGAGGCGCGATTCTTCGGCAAATTCGTGCATATCACGCGAGTCGCGTGCCACGTACGACACATCAATCCCCTCGTCTGTTGTGAACAATGGTAACGGATCATGCGCTTCCTCGACGGGTTCCTCCTCTTCGTCCATCCGTCGTCCGAAGGCACGTTCTGCTCCGCGTTGCAACTCTTCACGCAGTTCTTGTTCACGTGCGTGTTGGGCCGCTTCTCGGGCGGTGGTCTCGCGTGCATGTGGTGAAGACGCGACACCCATCGATGCAAATCTGGCAAAGACCTCGATCGAGGTCTTGCCCATGGTGTCGAATACCGATTGGACCTTGGTCACATCGACTTCGTGATATTCGGCGACGCGATGCGCCACGTGGCGAAGAGCACACTCGGCCTCATTGAAGTGTGTTGCATCGTGGGGTACACCCGATCGCACTCGATGTGTAAGGACGTGCGTGCATCCCTCGATTGGGTGACTGTGGTCATTGAGGAGGTCGATGGCGACATGTTCATGTGGTCGAAGCGCCAATGCACGCCCTTTGTCGTCCAATCGCCTGGATGATCGCGGTGGTTGCTTGATCGTTTTGGGCGCATTTTCTAGGTCGTAGCGTAGCCGACGCCCTGCTGCCGCGAGACCAGTTCGTTGCATATCATCGAAGCAATGCCGACGGTGACAGTCTTTTGTCGCGTTTCCTAGCACACGTCGTCCCTGCTCAGTTCGTGCAACTACGCAGCATACGGTATCAAGATGATCGCCGATGCGGCGTGTGAGTTCCTCTTGTGAGGGAGGATCTGCGCTCCACGTGTCGTCATCGCGCTTGTACTCAAACGAGGGGTACGTTGGTGGACGTCGGAGTGGTGTCGTGACGATCCGGTGTCGCCGCATGGTTTGCGCGATTGCTTCGAAGAAACGGTCGCAATCGGGGCCGTCGTATCCGGTCATCGGGCATGGGGTGCAGCCTGCGTGTGCATTTGGGATATGCGCGTAGAGTACCATAACGGGTGGCAAGAGCGTATGCATATGAAATCCAATATCAAATGCCTCATCGGTCTCGCGCCTACGCACGTCTTCACTGAGGGCCATGCACAATTCTTTGCTGCGTTTTCGAAGCTCGACGGTAAGATGATCCAATCGAGTGGTATGCGAGGGAGTGAGGGGAGGTTCGTGGGTCGGTTTTTGTTCGTCCAGTCGCCGTTGGTGATTGAAAAGGCGCGCAAATTCGGAAACGGAGAACCACTCTCGTTGGTTAGAGGTGGTGTCAGCCTCGAGGTCACGCATGCCATTCATGTCAACGTGTTGAATGGCATCACAGAGGCACTGTGCCTGGCCATTGATGGTTCGGAAGTAGTTTGCACCATCACGTGTCCATTGGTAAAAGGCGTTGATTTCCTTTGCACATGCGGTTGCACACGAGTACTCGTGTGCGTCGCTTGACCCCCCTTGGTCCCAACAACGTTCCCAAAATGTGGCGTCACGGCATGTGGGTGCCATGATCGTAGCCGGATGCACCGGCGTCGTCTCGGGAGGCGAGGTAGGCGTGTGCATGGCTACGATTCGAAACGGATATGACTTGTCAAGCGTGTCATCGAGGCGAATGAGCGTACATTGTGCCGTAGATCGCAGCTGGTACGCGTCGCTCGAAGTAAGGGGTAGCACGACAAAACGACATGGAGTCGGAAAGGCTCGCTGGCGTGCACACATTTGCCTAGCATCTTCGAATGTGTCTGTTCGATATAGGGCATCGTAAGAATCCGACGTATTGCAAGCCATCGGGTACAAGAATCCGCCATCTGGCTTGGTCCGAATGACGAATTGTTCGATGGTGGGTGGGGGCGGGGGCTTCGGAGAAGGCATCTGTAAGAAAGCCGTGGGTTGTTGCGACTGTTCAAACGCTGTTGCGTAAACCTTTGTTCGTAAAGCCTCGGCAAACGGTGGGTTTGGTGGTGGTGGACTTGGTCGAGGAGTTGGTGGCGACGCAATGGGTGTCGGCAAAGGTGGTAAGAGAGGTGGATGAGGGGGTTGAGGGGGGAGGTGGGGCCGAGGGTCAGGGGGCGGTGGTAGGGGTGATGACGGGGGTGCATAATCCTCCTCGTGCGATTGACGCTTGCCACCCATGGCGAGTGCACGAATCGATGCAATCCGCGTTGTGTTTTTAGGCGATATGAATAATCCATTCTCAATGACGTAAACATGCAAGTCAAAGATTGAATCGGTTTGAAGTAGAGCGCCAGTCGTGTGCAAATATTGATTGAGCGTCGCGCCATTCTGGTGGATACGTACTCCGGTGAGCGCATGGACTCGTCCATTGTATGTTCGAGCATTCGACGTTTCAGCCATTGAGCTTGGAATGCACAGGTTGCCACAGCCGCATCGATCGATTGGATTAACGTCCGTGTCGTAATTTGGCGAGGCGAGCGCAAACCCACCCGACCAAGGGTAGGACGCGTTGCTCCCATCACACATTTTGATACGGTTGTGACAGTAACTTAAGCAATGGCATTGCGTGTTGACGCTGCTGTTCAGCAGCGTTTGTATTCCAGTAAAGTCGATTTGTGTTCGTTGCACGAGGTCTACCACATATTCTTCGACGCTCATGGTCGATGGTATGACCGGAGCGAGCGGCATGTACGCAATGCCATCTGCGCTGTTAGGATTCGATTTGACGGTCGTATACGTTGCATCACACGAGCCGATCGTATCAAAGGTGGGGCTCGTACGACCATTTGGTCGTCGAGATGTTGTCGACGAAAAGATTTCATCCGGTTGATCAACGTGTAGATGCAGTTGACGTACGTATCGTATGTGCGGGTCATACAACGGCGTAGGAAGATCTCCGATAGGTTGGTTAGGTGGTAAAACGGGGGGTGGCAACGGTGGAGGTGGCGGTGGAGGCAGCGAAGGGGGTGACGGTGGATAGGGTGGTGATGGTGGTGGTGGTGAAGGAAGTGGGAGTAGCGGCGGTGGTGGTGAAGGTTTCGCTCTCGGTGGGAGGGGTGGAGGTAGTGGCGGTGGGGGTGATGGTGGCGGGGGATACTTGTTGTACAATACAGGGGCGATGGGCACCATTGGAGGTGGACTCGACACGCTTGAAGGTGGAAGTTGTGGAGGTTCGAGGTGGATTTCACACATTCGTTGCAGATGTGCAGCATTAAAGAAAGAGGTGTCTTTGCAATGGCCAGAGAACAAGTCGATGCATGAGTAGGACTGTGGTCGGTCAACGTTGTTATGGTAGCTCATACACGTTTGTGCGCACCGCCCAGTGCAAAACAGGCGGAATATCTCCTTTTGCTGATTCCTCGAGGACTTCATAAGTGATTCGAGCGTGGTTCGGGCTTTTTCGCACGTGTTGCGCAGTGAGTTTTTCAGATCCATGTGCGATTGTAACTCGCGGCTGACGACCGCACGTTCCAAGTTGAGGTAACAGTATCGCGGTGTTGCCGATTTTCGATCCAGACCATCTCGTGGGGATTGGTAAGGCGCTCCATCGGATTTGTAAAAATAGCAGTAGTTGTCTTGTGTGATGTATTCGAACGCGTCACACCAATGGTTGTGCGTGCAGTACGTCTTGCATTCGTCAAGAGACACCGGATTGGTTGGTCGCACCCGTAGGAAGTTGGTCTCTCCGACCCCAAGAAAGGTTCCAAGACCTCCTCCGGCGCGCTCACGCTGATCGATGGTACCGCCAGAGTCGTCGAGCCCAGGCAGATACTTTGAGGGTCTGTCGTCGGTGGTGAGCTGGCGTTCGATCTTTTCTGGGTCCCAGTAGAAGCAATTGTGTTCAGGTTTGAGGTTTGGATACGCAAAGATGTACGTGTTTGCAGTGTCGGTGCAGACATCGTTTTGCATTGGACCGAAGATGGCACGGTAAAGGGCTTTGTCACTTGGAATGAAACCGGCATTGGCCTCAAATTCGAGTTCCCCTGAGGTGGTCTTGCCGACGCTTCGGAAGAGATACTCTAATTCGCATGCCCCATCTGCAAACGTCTGAATCCAAGTGCTGCAACGTCGCAAGCCCGTATCCGCGGCGACGTCCGAACATAGTGCAGGGCAAATCGGTTCGACAATGTCGACAAGCGATTGGCTACCGAGTTCGGCGCGTGGGACAAATAGCTCGTCTACAAGCTGCTTGCACATCGCGTTCAGCGTATGCTCGGATTGCATCACTTGCGTTCGCAAGCGGCTGCTCACGTCAAACGGTGATGTGCAGTACGCACGCATCACCTGCTCGCCAATGTAGAACTTGGCGATCAGTTGTGCATTGGATGGGTGGTTTGGTGGAGGTGGCGATGGTGGTGGATTGTACTGGATACCAACAGACGGGGGATTTGATGGAGGTGGTCGCGGCATGTACTTGGCATGTTTTGCCATAAAGACTGTCTGGTCGACAAATTGGCACTCTTGTGCAAGAAATACCGAGCACATGGTGTTCGCCTCGTCCAATGGATGGTTATCATTATAATCGCGCACCAACTCCAAGCAGGTCGCATGACACACCGGCAAATCGGCGAGAAAGTGCTTGGTTTGTTTTGCGTCGAGTTGTCGTCGCGCTCTTAAGTACTGGTTCTCGTACCACGGAGCACGCGGTGGCGGAGGTTGAGGTGGACGTTGAGGGCTGGGGGGGGATGGCATTGGAGGACTCGCCGGAGGAGGGTAAACGGGTGGAAAACATGGAGACAATGGCGACCGTGGTGGATTTGGCGCGACTGGCAATGATCGAGGTGACGGTGGTGATGGCGATGATGGCGGTGGATTTGGTAACGGTGGTGGTGATGGAGATGGGGGTATAGGTGCGACCCCTGGTGGATATGGTGGTGAATGTGGTGGTGATGGTAAGTCACAGCCCCCAAAGAGCTTCAGACTACCCAGTCGAACAAGCCGCCCCCTGCCTGGAAGTCGCACCACGATGTGTGTCACATTATCCGCGACGCACATGTGGTCAAGTGGCCGAAGCTCCTCCGTGTATTGACGTGATTCACATGTGAGAATTCGTGTGTTACCGGCGTCGTAATACTCGAGGGTGTACGATTTTATCAGCGGTCCAATTGAACCCAATGCGTCGTACGGCGATTCGATGGCATCCCACACTGAAAGCCATAGCAGACGCCGCGCGACACGCGCGTGGACCATATCGTATGCTTCCGATCCACGTGATGCATTAGGTGAAGTGAACGGGTAGATGCGCACCCCTCGAACAAAGGTAGGCGCGTGCAGCGTCAATACGAGGCATACTTGCGTCGAGTCGCAGAGAGGGGTCGCGCGTTGTTGGTCGTCGCCGGTGGTTCCGCCAATGAATCGATGGGATGACGTCACATTTGCCGGAATGTGACCCACCGCACAGAGAAACCCTGGACGCCACACGACGCACGGCGAGTGCAGCGAATCGACCGACGGTTGCACTACCATTGTCGCCATACGCTTGTGAAGGAGCGGTGGCAACGGTGAGGGTGGTGGTGGTGGTATGGGGTGTGGTGGTGGTGGTGGTCGTGGCGGTGGCAATGGGATATGGGGTGGTGGCGGTGGCGGTGGCGGTGGCGGCGAAACAGTTTGTCGAGGTGCTTGCCATTGCAGTTGCCAGTATGGAGGCGGTCTTGGAGGATATGAAGGAGGTAGTGGTAAAGGACTTGGCGGTGGAGGTGATGGAATAATTGGCGCATATGGCGGGCGTAAGGGTCGTGGCGGTGCCACCGGTGGTGGTCTCGGCGGAGTGGGTGGATTTGGCTTGATTGTATCAAGATTTGCGAGCGCCTCGAACGCCGGTGATGGGGGAGATGGTGGGACGGGCGGACCGTTTCCAAATGCGACGAATCGCGTATTGCAAGATTGAAGAGGGCACTCCTCCAGCGGAAGATACTTCATCGGCCAGAGGATGGCGCGACATTCATCGCGGCGCAGTTGATTTTGACGATTGCCTGTGGAAACAACGTACATTGCACCGTATGCCCAGGAGGCGTACTTCTTCTTCACTTGGCACATGCACGCGTCGCGTAACATATCGTCTGTTAAATTCTGTGCAACAGTTTCCTTGAAGAATTCCACCCTTGGTCCATTGTACGCGAATGAAAACCGCGTACCCTCGGTTCGAAACACCTTGTCGTCGTAATCGTTTATGGGTGTGAAAGGGACGGTGAATGGAACGTTGTAGCTCGATGCTTGGCAAAGAACGGAGTCCTCGGAGTTCCCCACATCGTATGTATACGATCCCGGGTCCGCGTCGTAGGAGTATGTTGTCGAAGAGGTGGGATAGGTGTACTGATGAGGAATGCTATAGGGCGGTGGGCGAGGAGAAGGGGGTGGTGGCGGTGGTGAGGGAGGAGGTGAGGGTGGTCTCGGTGGTGCCGGTGGTGCCGAGGGTACAACGTACTGGTGGAAAGAAGGGGAAATTGGGGCGTGTAAGATGCGAGGTGGAGGGATTGGAGGTGGAGGGGTTGGGGGTGATGAGGGTAGCAAGGGTGGTGAGGGTGGTGGAGAGGGTGGCGGTGGTGAGGGTGGTGGAGAGGGCGGCGGTGGTAATGGCGGCGGTGGTACTGGCGGCGGTGGGGACGGCGGCGACGGAGGGGGTGAAGGGTTGTTGAAGTAGGGTGAAATCGGTGGTGGGGATGGAAATGGTGGGGGGAGCGATGGACTTGGGGGCGCGAATGGTGGCGGAGGTGAAGGCTGGGGGGGCGAGGGTGAAGGTGGAGGGGGCGGAGAGGGTGGTTGTAGAGGGGGTGGTGGTGGTGATGGGGGTGATGCCGGTGGTGTGGGTGGTGCAGGTGGTGGAGCTATGAAGAGTACGGTCGCGTAGTACGCTTCCAATGGACATCCGTCGGAGCGAATCGGAGGAAACGGTGGTGGGTTTGGTGGGGGTGGGGGTGGACTTGGTGGTGGGGGTGGGGATGGATAAGGCGCTGGAGGTGGTCGTAATGGAGACGGCGGCTGTGTCGTAATGGAATCACTCGTAATTGCATTTGGGTTTGGTGGAAATGGTGGGTAATGTGGTCTCGGTGAGGGTGGTGATGGGTTTGGGGGTGGACTTGGTTCGTGCGGAGACGGGCCTGGTGCTGGGGGTGGTGATGGTTGTGGGGGTGGTGATGGTGACCCAAATCCACAAACGTCGTATCGAGGTGCATCCGACCGCCACAGATAGCACGACTCTGTCCGCTCAATGTACGGTATTTTGGGTTGGTTGAGAGCTGAGATGCGTGAGTACGTGAAGCCACCGCAACTGTTGGACACAAAGGCCGATGCTTGCGAAAGTACCGTCGATGCATCCGAATAGCCTTGTTCACACAGCGCCGCACATGATTGCACGATCCCCGATGCTGGAAGTGTAACGTGGATATAGTATTCATGTGCCACACCCTTTCCAGTGGCAAAAGGGACCTGGTTTGTACAACACGCGGCGGGGTGTGTGTATTGCAACCCCGGAAAGCCATACGGACTGAACGGTGGAGGGGGCGACACCGGTGCGAAGGCGCTTGTTGGAATCGGTGGAGGTGTCACATATGGTGGAAATTCGGGTTGTGGTGGTGGAGGAAGTGGCGATGGGGGTCTCGTGTGGCGTCGCAACGTAGGCGAGAATGGAGGTGAGGGTGGTGGGAAAAGTTTGGAAGCGTCATCATTGACCGTCTCTCGAGCGGTATCGTCAATGAAGACCGTCGACTCCACCGGATTGCTATGCAAGGACTGAAACGTCGTAATTGTACATTTGGATGAGATCAGATCGCGGTAGGGTGCGGGAGGGGGCAAAGGTGGTGCCACGAACGAATGGTCGCTTGTTGTTGGAGGACCATCGACAATCGCGTATTGCATGTCGTAATACGAAGATCCCAACTCGTTACAAAGCACTTCTTTGGACGCCTGATAGATCGCGTCGCAGAAGCGCTTGTTCACATCTAGTGCGATTGTCTGCACGTCGGTGCGCGTGAGATGGATGGGAGGTGGTGGTGAAGGTGGTTTGAGAGGGGGTGGTGGTGCAAAAGGAGAAGGTGGAGGTGGCGACGGTGGTGGGCGAGGAGGAGGCGCTGATTCTCTCATGTTTGTCAGGCATACACCAAGCGACGTCTCTGTACTTGGATTCAACCGTTTCAAAAACTCGCGCCCCGTGAGGTATCCATCGGCTGACGACGAAACGGGGCAGCCATAATTCGTCTTCGAGTCGACGTAAAAGGCACGTAGATTTTCACGACGATACATCCCTACTCCCGAAATCGAGGGGGTAAATTTGGTAAGATCGGTCGATGTCGATGTGACATAATACCAACCATGGAGCGTATTCGAACGAAACTTGTCTGACACGTACGAATATCCAACACCATCACGCCAATCGACGTGCTGCCAAAACGAAACCACATGCGCGAACGCTCAGTCAGTATGGGATTGTGATCAGGGTTGAGAAATACTACAAGGTGCGTACCATGTTGTAAAACGGATTGCGCTTGTACTCATCGCTTCGCCAGGGTGGTGACGGTGGTTCGCGCAGCGAGTCGGTCCCCTCCGATTCCAACGTTTGAAGCTGCTCGTCCGTCAAATCGGTGCCTTGGTTGTCCACATTTGGGTTATAGTCGTTGATCAGATCCTTACGGTACTCGTTCGACCGATCGACACGTGGAAACACTGGTGCGAATCGAGGTGCTGCTCCAAACAACGCGTCGCAACTCGCCTCCGTGGCAGGACAGAGCACATGCGATCGATAGTCAGTGGGGATTCCATTGTTTGCCAAACGAAGCGGTCGCGTATCGCGTGGGAATACATGACGCTGCAGCGTCATGTCTTCTCCAAATTTGTCACTATTCAGAGCGTTATCACGTGTTGCGCGAAGCTGTCTCAGCGAACCATATCCAAGAATTGGCGCCCACTCTGAACAATCGGGGATGGGCATCGAATCGGGATAAAAGTACTTGGCGTTGTCGCTCGGTTTGAAAGGAGGAAGGACCTCTTGCCAACGACAAGGTTCCTCACAAAACTGTGAGTGAATCAACAACGGATCGAAATCGATGGTTGGTGCATTCGTCGAACTGCGATAGAATGCCGCGGCCCAGTAAACCAACAAGTTTCTGCCATCGCAAAACAGTGCAACGATATGGGATTTGTGCGGAATGGGAATGGGGGGGGTTGAGTTCAAGATGGGGCACACCTGTCATACGGCGGATCGTATCCACCCTTGTAGCCACTGCCGACACCCTCTGGTGGAGGCGGAGGTGGACGAGAGTCTCCGGGCATCCATGGCGAGCCGGCACGTGCCAACTTGGGGTCATTTAACGCCTCGTGAAGCTTGCGGCAGCCATGGGCCCACGTCGACGAGAAGATGGATGCAAGCATTCGTGCGGCGAGGCTGTGTGGATCGATCCCTTCGATCGCCAACGTGATACGCGTCTTCTGCATGTTGTACAGCTTTCGTCCGCCGTACTTGGCGAGTTCTGTCATATTATTTTGGAAGAGAGCTTGCACGGGTGGGTACCATGTCTTGATCTCCTCACGAAACCATGAGTAAAACTCACCGTCAAACTCGGTAATCAGCGCATCGGCCACGGCATCCTGTGGAGGTGGAGGTGGAGGCGGTACCGTGTAATCGAATCGCACGTCGAGCAAGTACCACGTCGAATTTTGTAGCGTAAAACGAAAGTCATCCGATTGCTTCGCGTTGCACCCAAACAACCCCCCCTGTCCAGTCTCTTGGTTGCCAGCAATCATGTGGATTGCTGTGGCACACAGGCACCATGACAAAGATAGCATGCACAGTGTCACGCGGAGTGTAGTGAGGGAAGCAAAATCGGGCGCTGGCACTTACCGCATGCTTCGATGATCATTGACAATGTAATCTCCTCGTGGGCATAGCAGAGGGCCGTTGGCTCTCTGAAAAGGTTGATGTTGCTCATCAATCCATTGAGCGTATTACGCTCCCGAACGGGCGTATTCGATTTCACGTCAAACTCACCATTTTGTAATGTGGCAAATGTATTGTACAATTCATCCGAATGGCATATATGCCGTGTGCGTACATAGTAGCAGTCGTCGGCGCTTCCGTGTCTCGTGCCTGGCCCTTTCAATCCAGCCTCGCACTGGTCACGCACCTCCGCATCCAAGCGATGTAATGTCGCAACCCCAGGCAATGCGTGGCCACCGCTGAAGAGCTTGGAAAACATCCCACCAACCACCCCACCGTCCTCCGCAAAGGCACGACCAACCATGCTCTGGATTCGATCACCCAACAGGCCGAGCTGATCTCCATTGTAACACTTTTCGGCATCAGTGTACCGCTTGTCGTCTGGATGCAACCATCGCGGCTGCAACGTCAGCGCCGCCGTGCAAACGCAGGCCGCGACGCCATGCGAGAAACACGTGACCGCCATCTTGAGCGCCTCGTACGTACTGCGATCACCAGACAATCGGTCTGTCAGAACAATTCCC
>Ga0114998_10003200_pt1 | contig 12188 bp, 14 predicted proteins | sample ArcticOcean_MG_C_5_FD_87044 | JGI IMG/M metagenome (GOLD analysis project Ga0114998, IMG submission 87044) | Marine microbial communities from western Arctic Ocean - ArcticOcean_MG_CB4_138 | ecosystem: Environmental > Aquatic > Marine > Oceanic | place: Arctic Ocean: Canada Basin | collected...
CAGCCACAACACCCTCAATAGCACTTTGTTCGTCTTTAAGGTCAACTAGGTCATCGCCTTGAGCCGGGTTTTCAGATGCAGCATCGATTTCAGACCTCAGGGTCTGCAGCCTTTTCTTGGTATCTGACAACGTTTCACTAAGTTGGAAGTTTGGATTTTCCCTGGCTTCTGCAATTTGTTGCTGAAACTTAATGACTAAAGGTGCCGCTCTGGCGTTGGCCTCTATCTTATCTGAGGTTTTCAACGCTTGCTTGAAGGCTGCTTTCCCAAAGACAGGTCTAACATCTGTGGGTATCGAGACTTTGACCGACCAAGCATTTCCTTGCTTTATGAGATACATTTTACCGCCATTTACCTAGATTTGTACCTAGATTTGTACCTAGAATGTGGGTATTATTTATTTATATTCAATAGATTGAGTGCCTTAAGTGCGAAAAGACTGGGTTCCCGCTACCCGCTCCAGTAAACCTAAACCCATATAAATCAATGACTTATACGGATTTTAGACCGCCCATTATACCTAGATCAGACAGTCGATACAATGAATCCGTTGTCAGTCGCCATTCGGAAGCCTCATCAAATGCCTAAAGCGTTTGCCCTCAGGCTTGACGTAAGTTTCACCCTATTTCTTGGTGCTACCCTGTACTTTTGCAGATCGGGCCACGGATGCCTTGCACATTCGGCGTACCTTCAAGCGGCGTCGGGCCTCCCAGATACGATCCTCCACTGTCTCCCCCTCTTCCAATGGAGCCTGCTGGGGACTCACTGAGGACACTGCGTCCGACAGAGGCCTCTTGGTCGAAAGATTGTCCTGCGTCGAGGCCGCTTGTTCCTCCGTCAAGGGCATCAACGGGCCGTCCATCGGGAACTGCTTGATCTTGTCATAGTTCCTCATCAGCTGGTCAACCTTGCTTGCCATAAACTCCGGCCTTTTCCGCTAAATGCCTAAGCCGGCTAGGTCTGCTTTTTGAACAGGGTATTGGGACTGCCCATCGGTATCTGGAACTCCGAGGCCTTGCTGTGAGAGGCCCCCTTGGCCTCTGCTTGGCGTCTGAAGATTCCTGCATCACCCCGTCGTCCAGTTGACGGTCAGGGTCTGGTGAGGCGTCCTGCGCTGGGTTCTTGGTCGAAGGATTGTCCCGCATTGGGACCGGCTGGCCCTCGTCCTCCGCGTCCATCTCCGCTAGGAGGTCCCAGTCTACTTCCGCTAGTGTCTTCTTCTCGTAGGTTGACAATCTTGCGGGCTGCGTTGGCGTAGTCTTGTGCTTTGTCGTCTTCTTAGTCACTTTCCTCATCCTCTTCGCTTTGTTTCCCGGTGGGCCACTTCTTGGGTTGATAGCCCTGGTTAACCCAGCCATCGCAACGTTCTGCGATCGGATTAGCCGGTGTCGCCCCTCCATGCTGCTCCCATGCTTTTATGGCGTTTGCACTCACATTTACGACTTGGTCAGGCTTACGCAGGGGCAATCCAAGCTTGCGTGGTTTACCGGGAGCCTCTTCCAACGGAAAATCACTGTTAATCAGATCCGTATGGGGAAAGATTTGGGTAAATTTATAGGCAATTGCGCGTCTTTCGCTCATAAGTTTCGAAGTGTCTAACCCTCATTATGAGCATAAAACATCATATCTAATATGCAAAGTCATTAGATTCGACACCCAGGTCACTTGGATCAACACTCCCAGTCATCGCCGTGATACATACTAAATTATATAAAACTTATCAGGCTAAAGGGCTTTCTCTTATTGGCAGATTGGGAGCTTCGTTAATTACCGCCAACGAGGGCGACTGGTGCTGAGCTTGAATACTACGCCGAACCTACCCACCAACGGTTCCAAATTGGAGGTTGTGACGACACTACGCAAACGAGCCTCAGATCGAAGCCGCCGAGAAAAGGTGAGCGCGCCCGGTAGACCCAAGACAGCCTATCAAGAGCAGCATGTTTTGTTCTGGCGCTTGATCGGAAAGGCCTTTCAGCGAAGAGGCTGCGGTTCAGGCTGGCGCGACTGCGCCTGTCGGCAGTGGTTGGTTTAGAGAGGCTGGAGGCATGCCACCGTCACAATACGCAACATCTGCCCCAGTATTTTCTGGGCGTTATCATTCGGCATTTTGCAAACTGGGTTGCCGTGAAATGGCAACGCCTGCAGGGCCAGTTGACCGATCAGAATAATTGAAATATTCGGTTTATCAATCATTTAAAGCGCTCCGGTTACTAGGTGTCAGACCATCGCTCGACGGTAAACGGCATGTTTGGTTGTGTAAAATTGCATTGTCGAAGGCCCGTTTGATACTCCACCCCCATAGAGCGGTCCTTAATGCCGACAAACGGCAGATGATTTTCCAGAAAACTACCTGCATTGACGTGCAGCATGCCACTTTCGCTTTCTGCAACGAAACGCTCAACAAGATCGGTGCGTTTAGAATACAGGCAAGATGACAGCCCAAAAGCAGTATCGTTCGCGATACTCAGCGCCTCATCAAAAATATCATAGACAATGAACGACAGCATCGGGCCGAACACCTCTTGGCGCGCAATTTCCCTGTCGCGCGTCACGCTGCTCAGGATCATCGGCGCATAGAAATATCCCCCCCCGGGCAATTCAAGTCGGTGACCGCCCGCTGCGACTACGCCACCACCCGACACGGCGCGGGTCACGAACCCCGCCACATCCTCGAACTGTTACGCGCTTGCCGGCGGTCTGATTTTTGCCCCCTCGATCATACCATCCGTGGGCTCCATTGCTGCGGCACGGGCGACAAGCCCTGACAAGGCAGCCTCTTCAAGGTCTCGATGAACAATCACCTAGCTGACAGCAGTGCAGCGCTGGCCACACGCGGCAAAAGTTGTCAGTAAAATCTGATCCAGTGCTCGGTCAAGATCGCTGGCATCGTTAAGAACTGCAGGGTTCTTTGCACCAAGTTCTAACGATACTTCGACCAGATGCCCAGCCGCCGCGATGGCCACGCGCTTGCCAACCGCAACTGATCCCGTAAAACCGACAGCATCGACGCCGCTATGCTCGGCAAGAGCCTGCCCCAGCGCGCCCCTACCAATCACTGCCTGCACCATGTTTTCGGGCAGTGTATCGGCTGCAACCTCAGCCATCAACACCACAGCCCCCGGGGTCAAACACGCAGGCTTAAGGATAATCGCATTGCCATAGACCAGCGCAGGTATCGCCTTGCGCATTGGCGGGCTGGATGGGAAATTCCATGGGTTATCCCAAGGATCACACCGCTTGGACGCCGGGTTGAATAGCTGACAGTCCCGGCAATCTGCGAGCCAAAAACCTCTCCGATGGGCGCATTGGCCCGTGCAACCGGCGGCGCGAGCCTCAACCACAGCTTTCATTGCCTCACCACCGGCCTCAGCCAGCAGCTTGCCCATTTCTGTGCTGATAGACCTGGCAATTTCTTCAGCCCTTGCTTCTAACGCATTCACAAAATTAGCGACCATGACGCCACGTTCAGGCTAGGGCAGCACCGCCCATTCAATCTGCGCTGCGTGCGTGCGCGCCACCACCTCATCCAAGGCGTTATCCGGTGTTTCAACATACGCGGCGACGATCTGATCGGAAGCAGCGGGGTTGCGAATTTCAATTGGTATGGGTTCAGGTTTCTTTCTATCTTACATTTATTAGATAATACCTCTTGCGCCAGAGGCCGCGGCACGAATTATCGCAGCAGCCTTATCGGCGATCATATAGGTAGGCGCGTTGGTATTTGCGGATGTGATCCGCGGCATGACCGACGCATCGACAACACGCAGCCCATCGACCCCGTTCACGCGCAATTCAGGATCAACCACAGAACGGTCATCCCGTCCCATCCGGCAGGTCCCAACGAGGTGATAGACCGTACCCGCCATTTGACGCACAGCTTGCAGCACTTCTGCGTCTGTCTGATACTCCGCGCCAGGCACAATCTCACGGCGCCATCGTTGGCGGAATTCGGGCCGGTTATAAAGTTCTCGAACAAGCCGGATGCCTTCAACGATCACTTTCTGATCCTTTTCTGCAGCCAAATAGTTGGTGGTGATATAGGGGTCCGCCAACGGATCGTCACTTGCGATCCGAACCGAGCCACGACTTTCAGGGTGGCACTGCCAAAAGGAGGTCGTGAACCCTGAGAAGCGATGCAATGGCTTGCCGGGTTTTTCCACCGACAGCGGCATCACAAAGAGCTGCAGATCGGGGCGGCCGTTCTCCGCATGCTTTGTGCACGCAGCCCCACCAACTTGCCCCGCACCCACCGTCATTGGACCACGGGACCCAAGCAGCCATTCCAATCCCATTTTCGCCAGACTGATCGGGTTGCGAATATGGTCATTCAGGGAATCGCCACGATCCGCCAGTTCTACAATGGTGCGCATCTGCAGATGGTCTTGCAGGTTTTCACCAACTTCTGGCGCATCGTGTCGCACCCGGATGCCGTTTGCACCTAACAGATCCGCCGGGCCAATTCCGGACAATTGCAAAAGCTGCGGAGACTGCACCGACCCGCCGCACAAAATAACTTCAGTTGAAGCCGCCGCCTCACATAACGCACCGTTCTGGATGTAGCGCACACCACTGGCGCGCTGACCTTGAAAAGTGATTTCGGTCACCTGCGCATTGATTTGCAGCGTCAGGTTTGGGCGCTGCAATGCCGGGTGTAAGAAAGCTGTCGCGGCGCTGTCACGCCACCGACCGCGCAGGGTCAGTTGATAGCTGCCAACACCATAAGAACTTTCGCCGTTGAAATCGTCATTTTGCGGCAGACCATAAGCCTTTGCTGCTCGCAGCCAGTCGTTGCAAGCCGGGTTGTCATTGCGAAGATCAGAAATCTGTAGCGGGCCATGCGCGCCCCGGAACTGTGACGGGTCACCGGCATAGGTCTCGACCGCGCGGAAATGCGGCAATACATCCCGATACGACCAGCCATCTGCGCCAAGAGAAGCCCAATCGTTGAAATCATTGGGCTGTCCACGAATATATATCAGACCATTGATTGAACTTGAACCACCAACAACCCGCCCCCGCGGACAATCCATCTGTCGACCCGCGATCCCCGGGTCGGGCGCGCCACGATAAAGGTGCGACACGCGGGCATTGTAAATTGACTTATAATACCCAACCGGCAGCTTCAGCCAAAAACCACGGTCGGGCCCACCGCCTTCAAGAACAAGAATACGCGCAGAAAGATCTTCCGACAGCCGCGCCGCAAGCGTTGATCCAGCCGTACCAGACCCGACGATGATGTAATCATAACCCGTCAAATGCCTATCCCCATGAGAATTATATTCTTGCAATTAATCTGTAAGCACTGGCATTGCAACAAAAAACCTATATATAGAACTTATCAAGATTTTTATGTAACATCGTAATACCGCTACCAGATGGACACCTCACTTTGATGACAGATACGCTCAGACAAAGCCGATCCCCTCTCTATCTGCAAATCACCGAGATTTTACGGCAGAGCCTCAGTCGCGGCATCTGGAAACCGGGTGAACTTTTGCCAACAATCTCAGACCTTGCGTTGAAATATGCGGTTGCAAAGATCACCGTGCGACAAGCTGTTAAAATACTTGAGGCCGAGGGATTGCTCGAATCCCGTCGTGGACGCGGCACGATGGCTTTGGCACCGCCACAACCCAGGGACCGACTTTACCTGGGAACGCGGCTCGCCACGCTGGTGGATATGTACCGTGGTGACAAGCCCGAACTCGACCTTCTGGAAGATCGTGATGCTGAAATTCCGGGCAAACCGTTGATCGGGCACCTGTCGCAAAACGGCTATCATCTTTTGCGGCGCACCCACTCTCGAGATGGCCAGACCTATTGCGTGATCTCGATCTATTTCGACAGGGTCGTTTTCGACCAACACGAGGCGCGTCTCAGAACTGAGGTCGCCCTGCCGATTCTGTACGATTCCCCGGATATCGAGGTCGCACGTGCCCGCCAAACTTTCACTATTGACAAATGTAGCTACGAATTAGCGGGCTTGTTGAGCCTCACCGTCGGTGATCCGGTGGTCGAGGTACGCCGCGTCATCTGTGATGGTAATGGCACTGTGCTCTACCTTGCAGATGTGACTTATCGAAGTGACTTCGTGCGTCTTGAAATGGACCTTCTGGCATGATTGGCGTCGCCCGCATTCAGGCGTGGTCGTTCCGCTGCCCCACCCCAAAACCCGTCGCCACCTCGTTTGGGATTATGTGCGACCGTCCCGCAGTGCTGGTGCGGATTGAGGATCACGACGGCGCTTTCGGCTGGGGTGAAATCTGGGCAAACTGGCCGGCTGCTGGAGCTGAACATCGCGTGCGACTGCTGGAAATGGATATTGCGCCTTTGCTTGTTGGCACACGCGCTCAACGCCCCGAAGATTTCTTTCACCGGCTTGAACAGCAGACACAAATCCGCGCGACACAATGCGGAGAAATCGGGCCGTTCAACCAAGTTATTGCCGGATTGGACATCGCACTATGGGACATGGCGGCGCGCCGTTCAGGACTGCCCTTGCGGCGCTTTATCAACGGCACCACCACAAATCAGGTGCCTGCTTATGCCAGCGGCATTCAAATCGCAGAAGCCGCAGAAGTTTTGCCGCGCGCCCGGACAGAAGGGCATCAGACCTTCAAACTGAAGGTTGGCTTTGACATGGCCGCCGACATCTCAGCAGTCTGCGCGATACAGAACGGATTGTCTGCATTCGAGGCGATTGCCTGTGACGCAAATCAGGCTTGGTCTGTGGAGCAGGCGCAAAGATTTGTCACCGGCATTACAGGTGTGCCCCTGCAATGGCTGGAAGAACCCCTGCCCGTATTCGCGCAAACGACGCAGTGGCAGTCGCTGGCGCAAAGCTGCCCAATCCCCTTGGCAGGTGGAGAAAACTTGAGCGGCAATGTGGAATTTGACGATTCTATCAACTTGGGGCACCTGTCCGTTATTCAGCCAGACGTGGCCAAATGGGGTGGAATTACGGGATGCCTTGGCGTGGCAAAAACTGCACTAGGTGCGGGGCGCCGTTATTTCCCGCACTTTCTTGGTGCTGGCATCGGGCTGGCCGCATCGGCAGAGCTGCTGGCAGCAGTAGGCGGAGACGGCCTGTTAGAAATTGATGTCAACGACAACCCGCTAAGATCCCTTTTTTTTGCTGGCACAGAACCCGTTTCGGAGGGAAAATGGACCTGCAACAACAGCGTTGGACTCGGGATTGAGACGCTCCCCAATGCGCTTAATCAATACCAAACGCTCTATGCAGAAATGCGCTGAGCCTGCCTCCCATTGTCAAATAAACTACCACCGCAGCGCCACATGGCGCAGGGTCAGCCCCAGACCTTTTTGCGTTTTAGGTTGATCGGACGACCCAAAACCCTTGGTGGGTTGTTGAGCTGTCTGGCGATATCCCTGACCAAGCCGCAATCCGCTAGTGATAACAATAATTGCAGGACCACAGAAACGATCCACCCTTAGATATCTTGTAGCCCCGCATCTTGGAAAGAAGCCTCTTGACCGACATCTTCAACGAGCGGGTCCTGTACGGGCCAGCTGGCCATTCCCAGACATGACCAATGAGATCGTAAAGGCCCCAAGGGATTGGTTCGAAACAAAGAACAGGGGCCGTTGTCATAAAGCCATCAACACAAGTGTTCACCGCGGGAAACCGGCCCTGCAAGATATTGCAAGGCGTTATACCTGCGTCATTCGGCTCTGCTGCGCCCCGAGGAAAGCGAACATCCCCCGGACCCGCCCACGCGGCGTGTTCCCATTCGGCCTCGGTCGGGAGCCGCCCACCAGCCCATTTTGCATAAGATCGGGCGTCATTCCAAGACACGTTTACCACCGGGTGATTGGGCTTGCAGGCCTCCTCGTTGTTGGGGCCGTTCGGCGTAAACCAGTTTGCCCTTGAACCCGCCGCCACCGTAGAGCCTGAGCAACACCTTTAGTCTGCCCAACGCTTTCAGGGACTTGGGCCCAGAACTCAAAAGACCAGCCAAAACGTCCAGCTTCGCTCACATAGCCCGTGCCTAAGGCAAGATTGCGAAATGCAGCATTTGAAACCGCCATGGCGCCATACGAAAGGGTTTCACGAGCACTGTTCTGGCCGAGCTTTCGCCGCCGTCCTGAATTTGCAGTGCATTGGTGCTCAACACGGTTGCCCTGCCGGGAATTCCCACCACATCATTGGCCACGCAGTGCCTGCGCGCTGTCATGATAACCTCCACCCCGTCGCAAGTCCGATTTCTTGCCAGAGCGCAGCAAGTCTTTGTCGTGCCCTGTCCGCTCATTTTGTATTGGTGCCTTTAATGCCCCCATCGACAGACAGGTTTGTCTTCATTTTTTTGATCAAATGAATGCCCCATTTGGTAGCCCACGATAAAAGTTAATGCATCCTCGGTCATTGGTCTATAGGTACAGAGCTCTCTGACACCGGATGGCTGTAGCAAGGTGTATTGTATGGCCTACCCGACTTTTCCTATGATATTTTTTGTGTAAACTATCAGATGTTCGTGACCAATGAGTGGACTTATGACGCCTAAAGTATTTATCAAAATTACCTGCTTGCTCTGTTTGATATCCACCGAGGGTACAAGCGGTGGATTGGAAACTTCTCTCAGACCAGTGTTACGGGGAAATTTAATTGAAACAGTTCTGTCTGACAGTCTGATTGAGAGGTACGGCGCATACTTCAAACCCTATTCCAATACGCCATTCACCGGCGAGAGTTTGAAGTATTTCGAAAGTGGGCTTCTGATGCGAAAGAGCCGTTACCAAGATGGGGAAAGACATGGGTTGGAACTATGGTATCACGAAAATGGTCAGATATGGAGAAAGAGACCCTATAGATACGGGAAAAAGCACGGACTCCACGAATGGTATTTCAAAGGAAACGAAATTCTATCCCGCAAAGCGTGGAAAGATGGTAAACGGCACGGGTTGCATGAGAAATTTGATAGAACTGGGTATTTAATAAGTTCGAAAATTTACAAAAACGGGAAACTCGTCGTCAGTTTATTCGACATGTCCCAAACTGAATAGACCTGATGGTGTCGGCGGTCGCCCGCAATCACTTCTATAGTGGCTCGCCCAGCGCTGACAAACCCGCTTACAGATGGCACAACACACCAAACACCGTGTCGTGGACGAGTTCAGGACCATTTATGAAACCGAGCATACGCCTAAACCATACGTCAATATTCATTAACTCTTTTAATAGGTGCACTCACACTTGGAACTACAGCTTACGCACAACTTCATGCCTTAATCATACACAGTAAGCACAACCAAACATCGCCAATAAATTGGCGATGCCACGTTTGATGTTTTGAAAACCTAAGCAGCTTGAATACCCAAACCAACAGTCTTTGCCGATTGTACGTTCGATTTTTGTGCATCTTTTCCCGCGAACTCTGCTTCCATACGCTCCATCGCTTCGAGTGGAAAGGTTCTCCGGTCAATCCCGGCGTCTGCCAGTTGCTTATCGGTCATATTCAAAGCCACGTGTGCTGCTGCTGATCCGGCCCGTGCGATAACCATTGCTCTGTAAAAATTTTTAAGCATTTTTGCTCTCCTTTTGCGTTGATACAGATATAACAATCTTGATTAGAAATTACGTCAGACAACTCTGCATTGCCGCATTGCAGCAATTGCATGGATATACGATGACAAGATTAGAGTTCATTGTAAAAATGTAAAATATTATACATAAATAGCAAATTTTTTCATTTTCTATACGCCCATGCAGTTACCGCATAGCCGCCTTGCACATTCAACGCTTCTGCATCGCAGCAAAATGTGGTTTATCTGGATCCGTAGAATTTTTCCTCCCGAAGTCTACATTATTGAAAACCTATCCTCCCAGATTGTTTCAATATCTTGGCGGTGCCTTTACCCTAAAGGCGCCGCCGTTTTTTTATTTGAACACACGCTGTTTACCGCACAAGACATTTAGATTGACTGATTTCTTCCGAGGTCGTTCGGACACAATGGCCGAGCCATTACCCGGTCGCATTCAGCGTTTCCCACGAAACCAAGGGTGATGGCAGCCAACGAATTTTCGCTCACATAAAAGGAATTTTTGCAAGAGACTGTTTATAGACGGCATGGACCCGCGGCACGTTTAAAGCAGATTGAGGCCAGATCAGTTACCTAAGGTTTAGGTGCTTTGAGCATAGAATAATGCGCTCAACGCAAAGGCAAGACATCCCAGATTTTTGCCCATTTTGCCCTTGAAAATAACGTTGCTTCCATGAACATCATGACGGCGAACACCCCCATTGCTAAACCGTTCATCAAGCCAAAGGCAAACATACTCAGCATCAAAGGCCAACAACATCTAAGACACGCAAACCCGTAGATTGTGCCAGAGCAGCGTTTCTTACTGATGCCACCCTGTATTTATTTCTCTCTTTCAGGCCGTGCGACTTATACTCAGAGACCTGATAGGCACCGGCAAGACACTAAACAGCCGCCGAGATCAAAGGATTTGCAATCATCATGTGACCGTTTAAAACCTCGAGCAACCGCAGCGCCCATTGCACCCCAACTCCCATCACACAGAACATCAACCAAACCGCAAGATAGCCTAATATAAACGGCGCAGTATTGTGATTGCGTACCTTGAGATCTTTGATCAATGGAAACAAGTTTGGGACCATCATCGCCAAAACCATCGCCGCCCACATCGCAGACGATTTTATAAAATCCAAGATACCCCAAGTTATATCGGTTGTGGCGCAGAAACGGTCAGAGGTTTCAAACCCAAAGGGATCCTGCAAAAGATAACATTAAAAAGCCGCAAAAATTTGCATGCCCGGCCCGGCCTGTACAAGACTTTCAGCGGCATCCAGCGCCAGCAATTGCAAAACGCTATAGCTCCATCCTACGGCCACCAAACACAGCAGTGTCACGCTCAAGATCAAGACCAAGGAGGCGTTCGCTTTTCAACCGCCAAAGTAGCGATCATGACGTCCCTGCCTTTGCTTTGGCTTTTTCCAGCAAACTGGCCGCAGTGGAGCTGGAAAACGGGTTTTGATAAAGCGTTACATGGCTCTCAACCCCGACATCAAAGACACAATCTTCTGTTGGTCGCGCCACGCATAACAACACATATCCGTCTTGAGTTTGGCGTTTGTTCACCGCCGTCCCTTTTGGTTGCCGCACCCGTCCCGAAATCATTTTCGCGGCACAGGTTATACAGCCCCCGTACCTGCAGGCGACGGGCAAAACATATCCCGCCTGTTCAAAAACATCGAGGATCGGCTCGTCTTCGCCCACCTCCAGCGTTATACCCTGACGATTGCGGAACGTGACTTTATGCCTGAGTTTCGGTTTTGACATAGCCCCAAAAAAGGAGCCTATTGCAGCAATAGGCTCCCGCTTTTCCTAGACCCAGATATCTGACGAACAATCGCCACCAGGATATCTTGTTTCATGCGCCCGCGCCGGACCATGCGGCTCATTGCCAAAATCAATATGGAAATCTTCCCGAATGGTCATACCACCATTTTCCACATCGCAATCGACGATCAACATTATGCCGCCCTTGTCTTTCATGCTTGGATAGAACTGATTATCCCAAGTCGAAAACAGCGACGTGGTGACAAACAAGCGTTTCCCGTCAAGGGACAGTTGGATCATTTGCGGGGCACCATCCACAGAGCGTCCGTTCACCTCGGGCGCCTTGCCAAGCAGACCGCCGATCCACACCTGTCCCGTCAGTTTGGGGTTTGACGGATCAGAGATATCATATTGCCGCAAATCACCATGCAACCAATTGGAGAAATACAAATATTTATCATCCATCGAGACCAAAATATCAGTGATCAAACCGGGCATCGGTACAGGAAAATCTTCGACATCAATGGCGTCAACATCAATGATTTTTTCGATCTGTAACTCGCCTGCATCATCTTTGTACCAATGAAAGATATTTGAGCTGAGCGTAGCGCCGACAAAACCATGGGTGCTGTCAGGGTTGTGATGGAAACGGGCCTCTAGCGGGATCATGCCTTCCGCGCCAAGGTCCACTGTTTTCTCGATAGTACGTTTTTTAAAGTCCCAAAAATGGATGTGCTGGCCATATTTCCCCTTTGCAACATCTTCCAAATCGAAACCGGGCATAAAGGTGTTTGGCGCAGCCCATTCTGTCGACACCATCATATTATGACGGGGCTGATACCAAAAATCATAACTGAAGTTCATAC